>Ga0307508_10005470_pt1 | contig 12078 bp, 14 predicted proteins | sample 9_EM_MG_FD_203089 | JGI IMG/M metagenome (GOLD analysis project Ga0307508, IMG submission 203089) | Populus trichocarpa ectomycorrhiza microbial communities from riparian zone in the Pacific Northwest, United States - 9_EM | ecosystem: Host-associated > Plants > Roots > Unclassified | place... | reverse complement strand
CAGAGTGTGTCTAATCCCAAGTCTCTGGAGCTTGAAGCTTGGGCAATGGATGAGAGCGTGCAAGACTGGATTTCGTAGTACATCACCTAAATTACTGCGTTAATTTATTTCTAGCAATATTCATACGCGTCGAGCAGTGTCAGCTGAGCTTGTAGAGAACGTATTGACGGCTCATGTGACCGGCCTTCGCCGCTTGGTTCCCGGTAATTGGACTGAATTCACATGCGCGGGTCTTGCTCCCTCCTCGAACAAGCGCACTATGGAAGACGGAGCCCCTAACACTGACCTTATCACCCTCACGAGGTCAGCAGCACTTGAAGCGGTCCACCTTGCTAGAAGATCTCATTGATATACACCCTGTCAACCTCAACCTCAACAGACATGTTTTGTCTGAGCAATTTCGATTGGGATCAGCGGCGACAGGCGATTTGACGCTGCTTTTGACGGCGATCCAGGTTACTTCCAAGTTCATCGCCACTAACGTGCGCAAAGCTCGTCTCATCAACCTGTATGTATGCATAGCGGTTTCTGCCAATGAGGAAATACGAGTTATACTAATGCCACGCAATCCTATATCCAGTATTGGGTTAGCTGGAGAGACCAATGTGCAAGGAGAGGATCAAAAGAAGCTCGATGTGCTGTCCAATGACATTATGATCAACGCCCTCCGCGCCTCCGGCAAGACCGCTGTTTTAGTTTCTGAGGAGAACGAAGAGGCTATAATTATCGAGGATAAATATAAAGGACGATACTGTGTTGTATTTGATCCTTTGGACGGCTCGAGTAACATTGACGCTGGTGTCAACGTCGGAACTATTTTCGGCATCTACCATGTGGTACGTTGAACACTTGGGGGGTTTGGGACATAGTGTAACTATTTTTTAGCCAAGCGGTTCAAAGGGGACCATTCAGGACGTTTTGCGACCTGGCAGCGAAATGGTCGCCGCGGGTTATACCATGTGAGTGCAGATTCTAATGTTATAAACTCTGTTGGTTCATCTTCATTCCGTTAACAGGTACGGATCATCCGCCAACCTCGTTCTTACCACTGGGCATGGCATCAATGGCTATACTCTAGATAATGCGCTGGGAGAATTCATTCTTACCCATCCTGACGTGCGTCATTCCAGTTAATCGCCGGTCCTTTTCAAACTTACGCGGGATATATACTGCCGTAGATTAAGATTCCGTCGCGCGGCAAGATTTACTCCTGTAAGCTGAATATCCCTCGTCCCCGGTGTTGTTCCAGCGCACGACGATCCTCGATCGAGATGCTCACGCCACCTGCCATCCGTAGTCAACGAAGGGAACTCTAAATATTTCTACCCTCCTGTGATCAACTATCTCAACTCGATCAAGTTTCCCGCAGATGACAAGAAATCGCCTTATAGCGCACGATACATCGGGTCCATGGTGGCTGACGTTCACCGGACGTTGCTCTACGGCGGCATCTTCGGCTACCCGAATGACAAGAAGTCAAAGAATGGCAAGTTGAGACTACTGTACGAGGCATTCCCCATGGCCTTCCTAACTGAGCAGGTGAGTATCTGATGACGCTCCATCGTTGATCGTGTACTCAACCAGTGCCTCTTCAGGCCGGCGGACTTGCCACGACAGGGACCACACGCATTCTTGACATTCATCCTACCGATATCCACCAGCGCACGTCTGTTTTCCTCGGTAGCAAGGAGGACGTTGAAGATTTGATGAAGTTTTACGATGAGGACAAAGCCAAGTCTTAGTAGGTAGCACTGGAGTGCGCCATAGACCCCTTGCTGTATTGTAGTCGTTGCGCCACATAAGAAATCAACCTTGTAAACGTGAATTGAGGCGTGAAGGGCTTAAGGGCTGTGCCTCCTTTCACGGTTTCACGTAGGCACACAGGACCGCATAATGGCCAATCATGGGACTTGCGAGATTGGGAGCCTCATTCATGGCTGGCTTGCTACAAAAGGCAAAGATGCATTTGTCATCGATGCGATACTCATACTATGAACATAGAAGCACCGTATCGTGAATTCGGTAATCCACGTCCACTAGCTCAGTGGTAGAGCATTGTACTTATGTGAAACCTGTTTTATAAGCAATGCAATGGTCGCCAGTTCAATCCTGGCGTGGACGATTTTTTATCAGCGACGCTGAATAATCACGTTCAGCGAAGATTTGGAGGCCAGATAAGCTGCAGCTCATGGCCCCAACTTAGTTTTTATGTTGTGCAGAATTAATCCATGTGGAATATAAGATCAACAACTTGAGAGTGTGCTAGTTGACATAAGGACGGGGATTCATCGGGGAACGTATGACTAGGTGAAGGCATCGGACGCCCATCGTTCGCCGCCTGAAAGATTTTCCGACATTTCTGCAAGCAAACCCTTTTTTAATAACGCGGGGAGATGTTAACTGGCGGCTAGGGTTACAACTAGTCGGTGAAGGTTAACACGAGCCTTGTCAGAAGAAAAATCCCGGACTCCGTCTGTAGAACTTCTAATGTTGGTGCAATAATTTGCGATTAATTTAAGCTCGTAGACGAGCGAGCCTCCAGCCCAAGTGACCTAAGAATGGAGTTGCATTTCGACACAGGAGGCCAAATACACCCACATTGATGAGGCCAGCTACTTGGGCCACTTCTAGAGTAAAGGCTCGGTTTACTTGCAAAGGATGATATTGCCGCAAATTGCGTCCGGTGTCCCAGACATAGAGCTTCTTCGAGGCATTAGCTTCGCGTGACGGTCACTCGCGAGGCTATCACGCGTCACACTTCCCCCTTTCAACCGCGACCCCTTCTCACCTCGTGCGTGGGCTCGATCTAGTGCCTCTTGTACCAATTACGTCGACTTCACTGGCAACAAGACCGTGCGAGTGGTTATCCCAACAATGTCGACGACAGAGTTGGCCTCCGTAAGTACGCCACCACCCACCGTACGCTCCCTTCTCCTAACTTGCTTGTCCCAGGGTGAGTTTCCGTGATGAACAAATTCAAGCGGTTTGGGCGCTTGACACCCACCTTATGTAGCCGAACCCCGCGTTCCGCGCACCGGACTTATCAAGTTAGCAGCTCTGGTGTTTACGCTACCACAGGACTAGAATCAATTAACGTTGCTACTCTAGGTACATTGTGGAACTAGTCATTTTGCGCTGTCAACAGGTCAAGGCCCATCATGACCTCCGTTATCTCAAAGCATATAAAGAGGCCCTAATCCTAAAAGCTTCTCCTTTGGATCCTCGGCTCAATCGCATTCTCCACAATGTTGACGCAGAGGTTGCACGTTGTGAAGAAGCACTCAAATCTGCTACGCAACCCATGACGTCTCGGATCGATTATATTTCCGGCCTGTCAGATGTTGCGCCTCCTCATGACATTCTGTGCCCCGACTCCAACGATTCTCCCTCTTCAGATCCCCAGGCTATTGTTTCATGGACAGAAAGGGAGGCCAAAAATATACGCGAGATTATCGACAAGCTCAAAGCTGAGCTTCTCCTTGACGCGCCAACACCGTCCTCTCCCCGAGGCAAGAATGATGACGAATCCTCAATGGATCCCAACCCCGCGAAACGAAAGCGTCTTGGCGATGGCTCCCATGCACCCTCTCCCGCTCCTGTCGCCGTACCTGATAACCAGACTCAACCTTTGCGATTATCCATCGAGGAACTGCCCAGAGCCATCACCGATCTCGGTCTGGAAGCGGATGAGTTGGTCAATTCCCGGCTGGAGAGCATCGAGAAAGAAACTTTGGCATCCATTTCCCGCCGCATCAACTCTTTCCGTCGATCGACTGTTCCGAATACACCCGACGACATGAAGGCTCTGCCTTTCGCAGGAACGGCGAAACTCGAGCTGGAACAGAAGAACAAGGAATGGTCTGGCGCGACAAATAGGGAACTGGGGCGGTTGGACGAAATTATCAAGGCAAAGGAGAAGCGAAATGAGAGAATGAAGGAAATGAATGTCCAGCTCCGTACCAAAATTGAAAAGGTTTGCCACATGCAACTTGAAGCCGCCAGCACATGCTGATTTCATTTTGTGCGCATAACGGAGTGTGAAAGTGACTTGGAAACGTCTCGAACTCTGCTCACTGCATTGGCGCCAACGGCCGCCCCAAATCCGTCAACAGTGTCGAGCGTGACGCTGCTGCAGAACCCTTATTTCTTGCAGCTTACGCTTCCTCTTCAGCAAGAGCTGCGTGAAGTGGCAATTGACACGCTCTGCACGCTTCTTTCCAACGCCTGGGAAGACATAGAAAGAGAAACACTAGCCGTAAGTGAGGTGACGTCGCAACGACTTTGGTCTGCGCTTGGCGAAAATATCAAAACATCAGAACTGCTTCTCAGTGCCATCGGATTAGGGTCGGATTGAAACAAGCCATTGTTGATTTTTGTGCATTAGTAAATATACGTTTGCTCGTCCAATGGCATCAATTTTGCCACACTCCCACCGGCTACCATGCACTTTTTACTGATCCTGCCACTCAAACGTCCCAGCAATAGCGATCCTTCCCGTGGGTGGGCCCGGCGATGGGGCTAATATGGTCATGCGACGATGCGGTATGTCAATGGAGTTACTTTTCAGAGGGGTACTGATGAGCGTTGAGGCGTGCAGAGCGTAAATACGACGGACTTACACAAGCACAAATCCAGCCACGTCCCTCGCAAGGATTTCTTCGTCTGTTGGGCCGCTCGGGGATGGTTTCTTGCTCTCGCTCCCAATCGCGGCTGGCAGTGTGGTCTTCTCAGGAATCGGCGTAAGTATTGCCAACAAGGTATTCAATAACCCTGAGCCTGGCTGTGAGGGGTCTATTTTGACTGGCTTGGTCTCGGAGATTAATGGAGCTGAACCAATTGGAAGGGCGGAGGAGGGCGCCATTGTCTCTATAACCTCGATAAATTTCCGGCAGGGACACCGGGTATGGAGACGCTACATACCGCCTCCGACCCTGTAGATGACTAGGTCATCAAAACCGACCACCGAGCTATAGGGGGCGAGTGTCGTGTCGATAACTGCGCCTTCGCTTCCGAGATCCGATTCTTTCATTCCTTTTGGGAGATATGTCGGTGTGCCGTAGAAGTATGTCCTCAACTGATGAGCATGTATTCGTTCGCGGTAGCTCTGGTCCAGTTCGACGACCTAATCGAGAGGGCAACTTTAGGTTGGCACAACAGAAAGCAGTAGAAGCGCGTACTCCACCAGACTTAGGGACCTTTATAACGCTAACGGCGGGGTTTGGAGACACGTGAGTTCCAAAGAGTCGTTGCATTTCCACGTGCAGACGCTCGTGGCCCACCACCACTACCATGTTTACTATGTGGTAACGAAGCGAGTCAAGGGACCTGTCGGGAAAAGCATAGGAAGATTTTTCACCATCAAAAGCGTCAACGGCCAGCTTTAAAAGTGGGTATTTCTGGTCACCGCTCGGACCAAACGGCGCCGCTGAAGCAAACGCGGAAGCTGTGTCAATGATCAAGCCGGACATTCTTCCTAAATGAGAGCAACATGAGCAAGGTAGTCATCGTGGGATTGCTGCGTCTATGCACCAAAGGCGTCATATTTGAGGCGCTGATTCACTTGTTCAGCCAGCTCCTGCACCCTTCGTTCCATCAAAGCAGGACTCTTCTTTGGCTTCTCAAAACCAAACCAATAGGCCAGCGGAAGAAGGCTTGGCGAGGAAGTTGCAGTCATTGGTGCGGTTGTCGCAGTGGATCCCAAGGCGCTGGCAGGTGAAGTCGCAAGAATCGGCGAGCTCACAGACGTGGCGGACAACGTTCCCGGGACTGTAAACCCGCCCTATAAAAACCCCAGTATATGCAACCCTCATCACACACCGAGCGGCGTAGCCACCTATACTTACATCGTTAGTATCTAGATTCACAATGATCGGCGCCCACTGAGCGGGTGAACGTGTGGCGTAATTCGCAAGAATCTTAGTCAAAGTTGTTTTGCCACTATTTTCAGGCCCTATAATTAGGACGCGAGGCGGGTCGTCGTTATTCTGGTCATGCCCCGGAGGCGGAGGAGAGTTTCTCGACGCTCGGTTCGCCAGCACACGCTTTTGCTCAAGTGCAAGATGCAGATTCGTATAGTGAATCATAGGCGTCTCATCAGAAACATATTCAGTGGCAGCTTTGCCAGAGACGTGAAAAAGAGAAACGACAGCATTGCCATCCTGAGATAAACTGATCCTGATGGAGACACCATTGCTGGGTTGCGACTCATCTCTAGCGTGCACCCCTGCCATGAGTATACGGCCGATTTGAGCTCAGCACCGAACAAATATGTGTGTCCTAGTGCCAATTCAGAGCCGAAGATTTCAGCTTCACCTTCCACAAGCTAGCATATAGTGAGCCGAAGGACCCCGATAGTTTGTGACATGCTTTATTCAGACCTTGATAGCTAGCGAAGAGTCGTGCTCGAGTTCAAAGCGATACTCCGCATTGGGCTCTAGGTTCCACTCGTTGAAATCAAAGGAGGCCGCGGCTGGCTGAGTGTCCATGTCGTGGGAACTCGTAGTTTCCGGCATAGACCGTCGGTTGCTCTGGTGCAAAACGAAAAAGCAAGTGAAGCGACATGTTCACGTCTCGCGGTGTACGCGTCGTCTCTCGTCAGGCCTCCAAGGCCCGCAGGGCGAATGCTGCACTCTTTACTACCGCACCCTCGTTGGTCCACGCTGCGCCGGTTGCCCAACGTCACCACTTCCCACAGCGATCTCAAAATGCTCAACCCGGTAAGTTTTTTGTTTCGGTTCTCCGGCTTTGTCTTACTGGCAAAATTCCTATATGCACTCATAGTTCGCTCGTATGCTACCGAGGCCAATAGCAACATCGGCTCCGTGAAGACGGTTATCGGCGCTGTTGTTGACGTTCAATTTGAGACCGAAAACCTTCCTCCAATCCTCAATGCACTCGAGGTTCAAGACTTCCAGGGTGGTCGCCTTGTTCTTGAGGTTGCCGCTCACCTTGGCGAGAACAGTGTCCGCACCATTGCCATGGATGGTACAGAGGGTTTGGTCCGTGGGCAAAAAGTTGTGGACACCGGCTCACCTATCAGGATCCCTGTGGGCAATGCCACTCTCGGTCGCATCATGAACGTCATTGGTGACCCTATTGATGAGCGCGGTCCTATCAAGGGCAGCAAGATGTCACCCATTCATGCTGAGCCTCCACCATTCGTTGAGCAGTCGACGACCGCTGAGGTGCTGGAAACCGGTATCAAGGTCGTTGACCTCCTTGCCCCTTACGCCCGTGGTGGCAAGATCGGTTTGTTCGGTGGTGCTGGCGTTGGCAAGACTGTGCTCATTCAGGAACTTATTAACAACATTGCCAAGGCCCACGGTGGTGTTTCTATTTTCTGCGGTGAGCATGGCACATCTTGTACCGTTGGCCCGTATTCTTACATTTTCTGGAGGCGTCGGCGAGCGTACCCGGGAGGGCAATGACTTATATCGTGAAATGATGGAAACCAAGGTCATTCAGCTTGACGGCGAGTCCAAAGTCGCTCTTGTGTTCGGCCAAATGAACGAGCCCCCGGGGGCTCGTGCCCGCGTTGCTCTCACTGGTCTCACCATTGCCGAATACTTCCGTGACGAGGAGGGCCAGGATGTGTTGCTCTTCATCGACAATATCTTCCGATTTACTCAGGCCGGTTCCGAAGTGTCTGCCTTGCTCGGCCGTATCCCCTCTGCCGTCGGTTACCAACCTACCCTCTCTACGGACATGGGTTCTATGTAAGCCTCTCAATATTGACTGTCTTGCGCAATGTTTGTCGTATTCCGTCTCAATGACTGACGTATACCGTACCTTTCCGCTACCCAGGCAGGAGCGTATCACCACCACAAAGAAGGGTTCAATCACATCCGTGCAGGCAGTTTATGTACCAGCCGATGATTTGACTGATCCCGCCCCGGCAACGACTTTCGCTCACTTGGACGCTACCACTGTGTTGTCACGTGGTATCGCTGAATTGGGTATTTATCCTGCTGTAGATCCACTGGATTCCAAGTCCCGTATGCTTGATCCTCGTATCGTATGTTCGCAATGATGCGTGTTAAGTGGGCGTTTGCTCAATTATCATGTCACGCAGGTTGGCAAGGAGCACTACGATGTGGCCACCGCCGTCCAGAAGATTCTCCAAGACTACAAGGGTCTTCAGGATATCATTGCAATTCTGGGTATGGACGAATTGTCTGAGGAAGACAAACTTACTGTCGAGCGTGCACGAAAAATCCAGGTATGAATTGATCTTGTGTGGTTCGACGCTGGCGCCAAGGGTTTCTGCTTCGCAGCGTTTCATGTCCCAGCCTTTCCAGGTGGCGCAAGTCTTCACTGGTTATGAGGGCAAGCTCGTCCCGCTCAAGGAGACTGTACGATCGTTCAAAGAGATCCTCTCTGGAACCCACGACTCATTGCCTGAGGCTGCTTTCTACATGGTGAGATATAATAATCCTCTGGTCGTTGTTGAATATCCCAATCGCTCTGCACAGACTGGTACAATAGAAGATGTCAAGGTCAAGGCAGAGCAGATCGCCAAGGACATGCAGAAGAAGTAACGGTAGTCCAGCGTCATCTCTGACCACTGTTAAACGTGCGGCATATGGTTTTATAGAGTCAACTCTTAAATCGATCTTAATTATATGCGTTGTCACAAAATCTTTGGTCCTGGTCATCAGTTTCCAATTTCGAACCACTCCACGTGCCTGGAACGCCTCCAAAGCCTCCGTCGTTCATTCATGCTGTAGGAATCGTTCAATCAAATATCGTTAGTTAGTGTTCAGACCTAAGGTTTGAACCGAGACAGCATATGGAAGGACCAGTTTTCGTTGTCGTTCATTATCTTCCAACGCCTGCGCAATATGACTTCTGACTTGCTAGGCGTACGGCTGGCCGTTCTATCTCTGCATGCCCCGCCTCTGAACAACGTATATATGTATCTACAGTATATGCACATGTGCACAAGACGCGTGTCACTGACACAACAATTGCCTCGATACGACGTCCAGTGTCGATAGGCGGCACAATCCTCGTGAGCGACTGTTGAATTAAGAAAGCCACAGTGGATTTATTTGTAAGGATCTAAAACTAAACTGAACCTAAAAACTACCGGGAGGTATGTATCTACATGCATGACGTTTAGGATCCGTACAAGTCGTAAAAAAAAGCGTGCCGTTTAAACAAGAAAGCAGTAAAGCTCCGCTGACGTCGCAGGAATGATCGACCGGTATCGTTCGCTTCGAAAGCATAATTAGAGGGAGTGAAGCACTCATTCTGCAGAGTGGCCGGGGTGAATTTCTAAACGCGGTTAAAAGTTGGAAGGAAATGTAGATGAAGCATATGGAGAATGTCGTGTGTCGTTGGAGGATATCGTTCGTTCCATTGGGGAAATATATCGTTAAAGTATCGCAAGACCGAAAAATCAGAAGCCTCCTCCAAACCAGCGCCTGCCTGTCTGTCGGGGCGGCGGGGGCTGCGCGCTTCGTTTTGGGTGCCTCACAATAACAGTGCGATATCCATCGGGTCCAACTTGACCTGCATCCTCGTCATCTTCGTCGTCTTCGTACACCTCGACGACCTTGCGACCCTTAGGGGCAGCTGGAGGTGTGACGTGCTCTTCCACGACTTCCTCGACAACAGGCGCACCGGCTGTTCGTCCTGGGTATGCAGCTGTCTTCGCTCGCGAAGACGGAACTATGGGAGATGGGCCGGCGGCCACTTGGGTCTTCCCTGGTTCCGGTACCGTAACGGTGACTTTGAGCGATGATACTTCAGTAGTGACAGACAGCGAGGTGACGGTTTCAATGACGGTGACGGGCTCTGGCGGAGGAGGTGGCGGGAGGACCTAGAGGAGATGAGTGCAATGGCGATTGTTAGTTAGGAGAAAACTTGAAAAGAAAAGAGGATGAGGCCTTATTCTCGCAGGGAGGAGGGAGGGCATACGGACAGAGATCATAAATAATCAGTCACGAAGAAATACAATCATGTTGAGCCTTCAAATTTGATCGCAATATATGCCTTTGTCCCTCCTCTCCTCCGCACTTCAAGAACTGGAATCGGTCTTTACCTTGGCTTTTCGTCCACGAGGCCGAGTATCGTAGACAACCTCTTCCTCGACAACAGCTTCATCATGATCATCTTTATTACTGGAAAACAGGTGGTGAATTCGCCGAGAACCGCGCATTTCCTAAAAAGGAACTTACACAAGTTGCTCCATTATCCATTGTTCACGATGAGTCGCATCGGCCTCACGGCGACCAACGAGCTCCTCGCGCCTTCCAACATCCCTCTCGCGTTCAGACACGCGAGCCTCGCGATTCAACAAGTCGTCTAAGCGGGGGTCAGGAATGGGTGGAGGGGGAATGACCGGAGAAAGCGTCTCAATCTCCTTCGTAACTTCCTGCACTTGAGTAACGGTGTGTGTCACAGTCGAGGGTGGCGGGTTGATTATACTTGTTTCATAGGCATGCTCGGTGACGGTCATGAGCTCAATAGCAGTGGCCTGAGGCGGGCATGCGGCGCATGTTGGAATAACAATGCCGCCGGGTGACCCGCCGAGAAGGTCTGCCTCGCGCCGTGCCACATCCGCCTCACGTTGCGCAATGCTGGCCTCGCGGGCGATAAGCTCCTTGGTACGCTTCGGAGTTAGATAGGACATCAAGCCTCCGGTGGCAGGGTCGTATTGCATGGCACTGGCTGACCTCGAAGGCAGCGACAGAAGTACAGCAAGGACGGCGAGAACGAGTGACAAAACAAGTAGTAAGGTCGTGGAACTAGACGTAGGGCATCAAACCACAGGTTAGTTAGACGTATGCGCATCGTTTGAAGCCATTCAACATTGGCGCACCTGATTGTCCGATTGTGCCTTGAGGATGAAGATGAAGTGCGCTCTCGCTCACGTTCACGAGAGGCGGAGGGGTTTGCCATGCTCGAGGGCCTCCGGTTGGGTGATCGATTGTTATCTGAGAGGGACGATACAGGGGAAACGATAGTCACTGGGGGTGCACCAATTGCACGGTCACGGTCAGAGGGTTGTTTCGGAGCCACGGTGGGCTAGCTGCTAGAAAAACGCTGGGGAAAGCGGTCGAGAAGCGGGAGTGTGGGTGGTAGTAGCAATGCGGAGGGAACGCAAGAAGAGCGAGTTTTTGTTGCTCGATGGGCGTGTTTGCCTGCAGGCAGATCACGTGACTCCGAACAATCAGAAGTAAGGCGCATCGTGTACGCATGATAGACCGGCCGGGCTGTGATAAGTTGAATAACACGAGTTAGGACACGCCAGCTTGACGTGGCAAACCGGCGTGGTGATGGTGATCGATAGCCAAGACAATTGAGTGACGATTTTATCCTAACTCTGACATCAAAGAGCCAGAGACGCTAATATTAATGCCTTGTAAGGCGCTGAGGGCTTTCGCGCCGGGGTTAGCAACCTCTAGTTTTCCGGTCCATCAAACACCTGGCCACGGCACTAATGGCCCTCCAACATGTTCTGCTCAACATTAGCCCCAGATGGCCTGTTCGTCAATCAAGTACGCAACAACGCTGTAAAAGATGTCTTCAGTTAGCGTCAAGATATCACCTCATGAGGGCTTACTTTCTCACGCACAACAATAAGTTGAATTTTTATCCGTACATTGCGAGGTGGAGATCCGGCTAGTTCACGTTCAATAAACCTCGAAAGTCCTTGCAACTTGACTTCAAGACAGCAGATAAATTCACATTAGCAGGAAAGCAATATAGAAGGCCAATCAAAAGACTGTCTGCGCGATCTTATATAGTGCAGACACAATAATCCCGCGACGCTTGATTCCGTCAACACGAATGAACCAAACCAGGGAGTAGCGCCAAGATACGAGCACATTCTTATTCTCGATGCGCGGACTTCAAGTCCTGGGAAAGTCATGTCGTACAAGGTGGTGAGAGGGAGGGTGAACAGCTAATAGATCGAGGATGTACCCTGTCTCCCCTTCTTCATGCGTTCTGAAGCTTCCTGCTGTTCCTTGCGGCGACGCTCCTTTGCATCAGGTATATTGCCCCAGAAAGGGGGAATAAGGTTATCCTCATACAATTACCTCCCACCTTGCGGCTCCATCCCCTTAGGCT
>Ga0307508_10005469_pt1 | contig 12078 bp, 11 predicted proteins | sample 9_EM_MG_FD_203089 | JGI IMG/M metagenome (GOLD analysis project Ga0307508, IMG submission 203089) | Populus trichocarpa ectomycorrhiza microbial communities from riparian zone in the Pacific Northwest, United States - 9_EM | ecosystem: Host-associated > Plants > Roots > Unclassified | place... | reverse complement strand
AGGAGTAGGAGACGGATCGCGCTTTTCTTTTTGCTCTCTCCTTTGTCTATTTCTTTGGACGCGTCTACTTTCTCTTGGGACAGGCCTGGGCGGAGGGCAAAAGGGTGCTTGCAACGAGCCGCCACCGCGCGGACTGCGGACAGGAAAACTGGGCAAAATGTACGCCGCCATGATCTACCTAGGTCGAATGCGAGTATGATTAAACAAAAAAAACATATGTACTGTTCCTTGGCGTCATCTCTTATCTCCTGGTGGTGACTTCAAAACGTCAACCACAGCAACTTTGAGCGTTAATGGAATGGTAGAGTTGAACGTGCATGGCGACGCATGATGGCCAGGGGTCTCAATAGTCCGGCCGTCCCGCGGGCAGCCCGCGGGCTTTTGGGACAGTCCAGTCTGGGCCGGGCTTTCTGATGATTCAGTCCGGCTGGATGGGCCCAGTGTCCGGACTGCCTCGAGACCTATTGCTCTATATCGATCTGCTGTGGCGATGTGTAGAGGCTTGGATTCTCTAGCCGTCGGTGCTGTGGAAGTCTATCAGTCCAACCGCACAAACACAAAGGCAAGTCCAATTGGTACCGCTGCTGGAAGAGGGAAGCGACGCCGGAAGTGAGGTGTCTGAGGGGGAGCTCTGGGAGCGTCGGGAGCGGCAAGAGGACCGGGAGGGAGAGGCGGAGGTACTCGGTGCTAAGGAAGATATAGGCGACGGGGAGGAACTACCACTGTTCCTTCCCACCCCCTCATTCATGGCAACGGCAGGCGAGGGGTAGGGGACGGGTCACGCTTCTCCTTTTTGTCCTTTCTTTCAAGATTAAGATGGAAGTTTGATGGAACGATGAAGTCTTGTGTGTATTGTCTTGTCTTAGAGAGAAAGGCGGGAAAAGTGAAAAGTCTGAATACACGTATATGACGTGATTCTACACGTGACAAAGCTGAACGAGTGAGATATTGCAACAATTTCCTTTGTTAATTTCCTTAGGCGCATCCACTCTTTCGTGGGACAGGCGTATGAGTGGGCCAAAGAAGCGGCAGGGAGGCCAGGCGCTCACAAACGACTCGCACGATCCCTCGCCAACCTGAAGCGGGAGATCTCCGAGAAGAAGTGGGCCGAGGCACAGCAGTGGGCAGGAGGCCGGACCTCCAAGGCGAAATACCAGATGCCAAAAAGCCAGAGGCCGGACAGCATGGTGGCTGGGAGCACCAAGAGGCTCGCCTCGAGGTACTATCAGCTGAAAACGGGCATGCCCGCACCGGGCAATACCTACACTGGGCCAAGGTGCGCCCCACGGCCCAGTGCTGGTGGTGACGATGCCCCTCGCAAACGAGAGACCACCTCTTCAAGGTGTGTCCATAATGGAAGATGCAGCAGAAGATTCTGTGGGCGGAAGTGCAGAAGGAGACCGGGAGGTGGAAGAGCAGGTGGAAGATCCGGGACCTACTGGGCGATGGGCGATGTGGGCAGGCGGTGCTGGACTTTCTCTCCTCTACGGATGTGGGAAGGCTGGTGTCACCTCTGGAAGAGAGGGACACCGGGAGTGAGGTGTCAGAGTGGGAGCTCCGAGAGCGCCGGGAGTGGGAAGAGGAACCGGAGGCGGAGGCGGAGGAGCTGGGTACCGCGGGGGAATTGGGTGCGGGGGAGGAATCACCGCTGTTCCTGCCCACGCCTTCGTTCATGGCATCGGCAGAGGAGGAGTGAGGAGTAGTCACGCGTTTTTCCTTTGTCTCTCCTTCCGCCACCGTCTCCTTAGTCATTTCCTTGGTGCGCACCACATCTACTTGGGACAGGCCTGGGCGGAGGGCAAAAGGGGAGCTTGCAATGAGCCGCCACCGCGCGGACTGCGGACAGGAAAACCGGGCAAAATGTACGCCGCCATGATCTACATAGGTCGCATGCGAGTATGAATAAACAAAAAAAAAGGCAAGTCCAGTGATTAGTGGGTCGAGTGCTCAACCATGAGTACACCTGTAGATATCCCTACATCCACAGTGGTCAACCAGGTTTATATCATGAGGATGGATAAAGAAAGCGGAATGCAAGCGGGGGGCAGGTATTCGTACGAAAATTCAGCCACGCCGAGATGCCGCACTTGAAAATCTTGACGCTTGTGGAAGTGACAGGAATGCGGCTGGTGCCGAGCCGCCCGAGGAAGTGCCCGTGATGCTACTGAACCGCCAGAGACAAAACACCCCCATATGGTGTTCGCAGCAAAGTGAGGCCGGCAGACGAGCATGAATACGTGCTGGCGGCTAGTTCGACTGCGTCCTACCGAAACTGTTGGAATTGCTTCTCGCCGCTCCGGCGTGATGCGCCGACGGAAGCAACACCGCAGCAACGGCGACGGCAGCAACGCCGTGGGGAGCAACGCCATAGCAACGGCGTCGGCAGCAACGCTATGGCAATGGCAGGGGGACCCTGGTAACGACGGCTTGGCATTCTTCCATAGCAGCGTCTTTCGCATTCTTTCTTCTATACTCTTACATACTTCTTCATAGCATCGAAAAACACCGTACGCACCTATCTGAGCCGTTCCATCAAACTTCAACGATCAAATCATCTCGTCTTGTCTCTGTCTTTTCTCTCTCCCTCTCTACTTGTGAAGACTCTCAAAGGAACGGTGATCGGGCAAACTTTAATAGAAACCCTCGCACAGTGTGAGGAACCCACCGTGAATACTTCGCTCGACGGCGTTATGTTGGACATCTACGCGAAAGGTTAGGTGGAGGATGGCAGGCGCCACAGCGAGCCGCCTGCGGCCCGATCGTGGTCGAGATTGCACTGTGGGCGGAGCTGTAATGGGGTGTATATCGCCATGATCCAAACATGTCGCACGCAATTAACGATTCAACCAAAAACAAAGCCGCAGCCAATGCCTTCAGCGGTTCTGAATGCACGACGAATACAGCCGCAAACTCAGCAGGTAGCAGTTTCTCCAGAAGCTACGGGGCCAGCGACAGCAGCCAGGAAGATGGAGGGCGGGGCAGTCTCGGTGGTGGTTCCGGGCTCTCGTAGAGTGCCTGCTGGCTGTGGCGGAGAAGGAAGCCAGTGGAGAGGGCTTCGAAGGGGAGAGCAATTTGAGTTTGAGTTTGAGTTTTCCACTACTCTTGAATTTTCGATTTTTTTTCTCGAATTTCTCTGCATTCGCTGCTTGTGCCCGCTGCAGCTATTTCCGGCAGTACTCACGCTCTTCCCCGAACTCTCTTCACGTCAAGCTGCTCGGCGCTCGTGGCGGCCTGTACATTTCGACACAAAGGGTCAAACTAATCCTGAGTGGGCACAAAGATCTACATGGGATACAACCAGGAAGCCTACGATGCGCAATGCGCCACTCTTGCGGGGGCGCTGAGAGCGGCTACGAGACGGCAGACGACCCCAGAGAGGGTCACAATCTTCACGGATACCCAGGCGGCCGTTAGTGGTGTGGCCTCTGGTGGAATAGGGATCGATAGAGATGAAGATGGATCATTCGATTAAAGATACATGGCCGTAGGCAGAATCCGGACAAGAGGTTGCGGGTAGATCGAAGAGGCTTGTCTCTAGGTCATACCACTCTACCGGCTTAGGACAGGTCGCTGACTCACTAGTACCTACACTGGACGAAGAGTGATAGAACCTGCCCACCGCTCAGTGTTGGGTGTCCACACAGGACGCAGACGCGGGAACACCTTCTCAAGGCGTACCCCGTGTGGGAGACCCAACAGAAGATTCTGTGGGCAGAAGGCACGGAAAGGAACTGGTGACGGAAGAGCCAGTTCACCATCCGGGATTTCCTTGCCGACGTTGGTGCTCCACGGTTTCCTTCCAGTTGTTTTTTTTTGTGGTTCCCTTGGTGCGCACCACGTATCTTGGACAGGCCTAAGCGTAGGCAAAGGGGGGCCTGAAACGTGCCGCCATCTCGCGGACAGCGGACGAGAAAACCGGACAGTGTGTACGGCGGCCTGTAGCGTCGCGAAGGAGGGTCGGGGGCTGGGTTGCCGCCACATGCTCTTGACGAACTCGGACAATGGCTGTGCCACTGCAATAGAATTAAAACTATCTTGCCGCTCAGTGCAGGTACTCCACTCCACCAGAGAACCCAGACCGGAACGTAATAGTAGTACATCACCTCTAGTCTTCGACCTCTTGCTCCTCCCTCTCGGCTTTTCCCTTTTGGACGGATGCACTCAACTCGTGGTCACAACCCTACGTCCTGCGCAGCAGTGGCTTGCACGTAACTAGCCCTAACGCACGATAAACGGGCTAGCGTGATGAGCTGATGAGTTGGCGCGGCTTTCTGAACAAATCCCACAGATACTTTCTAATTCTTTTCTCCTCTTCCCTATCGCTCCTGCCATCCTCGAGATCACATGTCCGATTCCACAACCTCAGTCTTCAACCACTTCCTCTTCGCTCTCAGTTTATCAAGCGTCCACGAACTTTTCTCCATCTCCGACAAGAAAACCTTTCTACTTTCTCCGGTTTCGGCAAACTCCTCCCGAATCGAGCCTCGGCGTCCCGGCTTGGCACTAGGGCTTCGCTAACTCCCACCGCTAGCACGCGGCAGAACAAACCCCGTGGTTCTGACCGAGATATCTTCTTCTTTTCTTCTCTTCCCCATCGCTCCTGTCGTCCACGAGATCACACGTCCGATTACCAACTTTCTATCCGTAACTTCGCCTCAGCGTTTTCCAGCTGCCCCGACTCTACTCCTTACAAACCCCCTCACTTCACATCGCTTTCTTGTCAATATTTCAAAGTTTGACAAACGAAACAGAAGCACGGCAACAGGTGAGTATCATTCTTAATATTTCTCACCAGTCTCCCTTGTCTTCCACCTTCCTGTTCACAGATCATTTTGTGTCAAAGGAGATTGTGCGCGGCAGCCTGTGAACTACACGACCGCAGCTGCTTGCCATGCAGATAACTACTGCTTGGTCAGCGCAGACTTCCGTTCATCCGTTGCGGTGCTGCATAGCCTTTTCGACCCGCTCCCTTCACACACATTTGCTACGGTAATACTGATCCAGTTCTTGATTGCATCTAGCTCCTGGTCGTCACAATGGAACCAACACCTCCCAATTGGAATATCAACATGTCTTCGCCAATCACCCGCATTTTGCACACATCTGTTAAGAACGCGAACGACAACGCAAACAACATGGAAACCCCTGCCACCACCCATACGTCACGAGCTGAGTCCACCTTCGCCACGACTATAGTCACTCCTCCCAAGACGAATACGGACGGACAGAGTAACGATAATGCCAGAACCTCGCAGAAGCGGTCAATCAGCGACTTTGGAAGCGACCTATCCATGCCTGTCCCCACCTCCGCTTCGAAGAAGGCTAAATCATGTCGCAAAATACCTGCCCCAGTGCGTCGCATTACCAAACTCACCCCAGGTCCAGGCAGAATACTCAATGGACCCCCGAACCCGAGTGAGGTGATGGGCACGAAAGGTCCGCAGACTCAGCCCAAGACCCCGGCGCGCCGTCCGATTTTGCCTCCTTCAGTGCAACAGTCCACTCAGCGCAGGGTCCCAGGTCTGCCGTTCGACTACTTCGGAGACTACAAAGGCCCGGCCATCTCAGTCAGTCAGAGGAGGAATCTATTCGGAAGGTGGAGATCGGCCAGTCCTGATCCAAAGCCATCGTCTGTTCCGCAATCGGAATCAGAGACAGCGCCTACTCCCCGACAGCTTAGCACTTCGTTTCCTACTAGATCCTCGAACCCTCCAGCTATCTTTCAGCCTGGAATCCGCGAGAGTTTGTCTGGAATCAGCCTTACGCCGTCTATGTCTACGCCTAACACGACTGCGGGAATGCTCCTACCCAAGACAGATGTGGCTGTGAAGGGGAGGGACAAGACCCTGGAACACTTTAACAATCTGCCGCAAGGTACCAAGGAGTCAAACATGTACATGCCTAAGCGCGAAGCCGCCCGGGAACGCAAGTTGGCCGCTAAGAAACGTGAAGAGCGAATCGAGAACGCTCGGAAGTTGTTAGCGCAGTTCAGAGCAGAGATGGACGACGAAGAGGCAGAAGACGAGGCCCGCGAAGAGGCAAACCGCTTAATGGCGGAGGAAGAAGAGGGGGGGAAAGGAAAAGAGAAGGAAGAAGTGACGAACCGAGACCACCAAACCATCGAGGCCGCGGTAACGCATTCGTACGTGGAGGAACCGACCGAGGCTAATGAATCTGAATTCAGCTCTTACCCCGACGCAGAGATGCCTCAGGACAATTATGCAAAGCCCTCCAATTGGGCATCTGCCTCGTACGTCTCAAGCGCTGCACCGGTAGCGGCATTAGCTTTGTCTAGAGGTTCGGAATCGCCTTCCGTCGTCGGCGCCGTAGCCTCGGCTGGGAAGGGCGTGTGCCCTGGTAGCGCCGAGCCTATCAGGGAGAATGAAGGAGAGCCATCGGGCGGTGAGACGGCCGAGACAGACGACACGCACGTTATGACTTCGTACGCGGAAGAGGGTTACCCCAGTAGCACACAGTTTACGGGTGATCAAGCCGCAGAGTCATCAGACGGAGAGATGGACAATTCCGAAGTTCAGGTCTTGGAGAGTTTTGAAAATAGGGACGACAGTGGCAGATCTCTTGTCAGAATTGCTTCTCCCAATGAAGGTGAAGACGACCGAGAGCCCGCGGGCGGAGTGGCTGATGAGAACACAGTTGGAGAGCTCACGTTGGTGGCCTCCTTGGAACTGGCTCTGTTCCGCCCAGAAGTCGCCCACCGGAACGAGGGTGAAGACGACCGACAGCCTGCGGGCGGAGTGGCAGACGAGAGCACAGTAGGAGAGCTCACGTTGCTGACCTCCTTGGAACTGGCTCTGTTTGGCCCAAACGGCGTCCACCGGGAAGAGACGGACATGGAGTTGAGCAATTCCGGCCCCGAAGCGATGCTTCCCGATACCATGACGTTCACGGACGATGGCAATGAAGGACCATCTGGTGGAGAGATGGGGAAGACCGATGTCGAGGAGGTCACCTCCACAGCATTGGACATGTCTCTGTTCGGCCCTGACGTCACTACCGGTGGCGTTGGGCAGGATGAGACAGAGAAGGAATTCAACGGCGAGGGCAGCAAAGCGATGCTCCTTGCTAGCCTGACGTCTACGGACGACCAAGTCGAGAATCCTTCTGATTCCACGGGCGGAGCCGACGAGTTCGGAACTCCTATCGACGCCGCTTCTCCCAGAAGGGACGACGACGAGCGAGAGCCTTCGGGGGGAGTGGTGGGCCCGACCTACGACAACGAGCTCACCTTCACCGCAATGGACCTGTCACTATTTGGTCCTGATGACACCTCCGGCAGCGTGGAGCAGGAGGTGACAGGGATCGAATCAAGTGGGCTAGAAGCGAAAGCAGGGGTCCCCGAGAAACCCCTCACCGGCTCCCATCTTGACGATGCGGAGGATGAAGCTTTGCTGCAGGTGGCCGTGGAGATGGGCGCGGAGGAGTTTATCTCCCCTGTGGTCAAATCCACGGAAACCACTGCCGACGGTGTTTCCGCGAGCCACGTCCTCCGGCCTCGGTCGGTCACGCCTCTCTCCACCGTGGGGCGGGGAACCAAACGGAAGGCTGCCCCGCAGGAGGATAACGACCAGGCGGAGGGCGCGGCGCCGCCACCTCGCAAGAAGACTGGAGGCGGCCGGCCTCGCAAGACGGCTGCCAAACCTGAGGCGCCGGCTGAGCCTCGGAATCTGCGGTCGCGCTCTAAGACACCATTTGTGCCAGAGAGCCTCCCAGTTGCCGCCCCTACCAAGCGGACAGCCAAACGTAAAGCTACCCCGGTAGTTAAAGAGACCGTGAGAGAGCCCAAGAAGGCGAAGGGACGTCCGCGAAAGGTTGTCCCGGCGGCAGAGAAGGAAGCCACAACAGCTCCAGGGCCCCGAAAGGCGAAGGGACCGCCGCGCAAAGCTGCGGCACCGGCGTCACGGCCCCTTTCCGCGGGGGGTGAGGGCCGCCTGCTCAGGAACCGCTCCGCCACCCCGCTTGCGACGACGGCGGCTGTCTCACCCCCACCGCCAGCATTGCACCAAGGCCGTGTCCTCCGGAGCCGGTCGGTGACTCCATTCGTGCCGCCTCCTCCGCCTCCGCCCCCTCTGCCAAAACCAAAGAGGAAGGCCAAGAGAAAGGCGGCGAAGGTCGAGGAGGAGGAAGTGGTGATTCCTCCTTCTCAGCCGAAAGCAAAGCGGACGGGCAAGAAAAAGGCACCCACGCACGAAGAGGGGGTGGGTGATGGCGATGAAGAGACGCCCCCCCAGGAGGTTGCGACAACCAAGGCTCGCAAGACGGCCAAGCCCCCTACTCGCCGCTCGAGCAGGGCGAAACGGACGTGAAAAATATATAGAGGAGCGGGGAGTGAGGCGAGGTGCGGGGGAGACAATGAAAGTGGGGAGGGGAAGGTAACGAGGGGGAGTGGGTGAGGGCCGGGATGGTGTGATTTACGCTTTGATTAATGTTTTTCTTACATTTTACCCCCTTTTTTAGTGTTTGACTACGTGTACTCATAGGGGCAATGGTTGGGGACGCCTTAAACCGACTGGTCCTGGACATTCGTGGGGGGGGGTTATTAATAATTCAATTAATTCCCAATGAGGAAAATGTTGCCCTTTATTTATTTATTTATTTTTAATGCCAGTCAACAGAGAATGGTGCCGGACACTTGTACGAGGTGGCGTGTTGGTATTCTTGGCAAAAATACAAATTTGCTGTCGGCGCCAAGAAACCGAGTGCTATATTGTGACCACGCTTAAAACCTTAGTGCGCCGTGAGAATTTTCACGCAACAACCCCGCACCGATCCCCACCGCCGCTGCGCTACATTCACCAAGTCAATGTCTGCCACTCTCCTTCACGAGGCCACCCTCTAGCAAAGAAATATTGCCGGCCGGGCTGCAGCTGCTCATGCTAGAATAGCAAAAAGAGACAAAAATCAGTACTACAGCGGAGATTCCTGATAGTTGTTCGGAAGGAGGCGGGCTTTCCGGTAGCGATAGCGAAGACATTGCCATTGATTCAGAGCCAGAGGATGATGTTTTTGTTTTCCATCAACCGGACAATTCAGGTTGGGCGAAAGCAGAACGACAGCTGAAAGGATATTCGAAGACAAATGCCGGCAAAACAACACAATCGCGATGGTATTATTCTCAGAAGAAAAAAAAGCCAAGAGAAGGAAACTGCCAAATTGCAAAGAACCTATGGGAGCCGGTTCTTTGGTCAGAAAGAAAAGGAAGATGAATGTACGCGGTTGGCTACGAATCAGAATCCTCTCCACCTCGATGCTTTATATGGAGGGGTTGGATGGGAAGCAGAGAGAAGAGAAGCGGTACGAGTCTCACCGTCATAACTGCTGGCGGGTGTTTATGTAGATAGATCTACGTTCGATTGCATGTGCTATCACTCGGGTTTTCCTTTTTTATTTAGTGGTATCGCTTCGCTTAATCAAATCATACCCCCTCTCACACAATGACAGACAAATTCAACCCGTTATCCCTTTGTCCGGCAAAATGGTGGAAAATGTGTATTGTGCGTTAGCGCCTCGCTTAGTGACTAATACTGACGAGTGATATCAAAATCATGCAGATCCCTCCGTGTCCGTGCTATGCCACTTAACCCAGCATTCTCCTCCCTCAGGCCCACAAAGTGCTGCGTCAGGTTGGCATCCGGTACACTCGTACTTCGTTAGCTTTGGAGCTTGCCGGCCGCACTTAGTCTTTTTAAACTCAAATCTACATACAATGCATCGACGCTTCTTCACCATTGTAACCAGTTTATGTCTCCCATCAGCGTTGCTCCTAGTTGCATCTACTGCACGCGCCCATTCCAAATCCTTAGTCCTCGCATGGAATACAAAACGGCCCGTCTTCTTCACATACGCGCAGCGTACTCTCAGCTTCCTCGGTACCTTGGTGCCCATAAGCTCTTTGGCAAGGTAGCTCTTGCTCTGTTCGTATCTTCTGAGTGGCAGTGAACCCTTTGGCATATTGAAGAACGCTCAGGACCAATAGTCGGCGCATTACGGTACGTTGGTGCCACCCATGAAGATGGTTGCACCGAGGAAACGTTTCAGCTCGGTGACCGTTAATGGCCTCCATTCTCGTTGAAGGTCTCGAAGCTCAGGTGGCAGCCCATTTTGTTTTGACTTAGCGTAGAGATTGGTAGTTACGACAATCTCATCAAGAATATCGTCACCCCAGTAGAGCGAGAAGATAGATAGTGGCGACAGCTCTGTCCCTTCAGGAACTCGCGGTTCACCAGTATGCTCTGGTTGCCAGTGCGAAATCGGGGTAAACGTCTCGGCAGGAGCTGTTACTCCGGACTCCTTGGGCTTCTTGTGACGATTTGTAGAGACTTCGGCGAGTGGCTTCCGGGCGCGTTTGCCAGACATGATGGATGGATGGTGGGGGCTGGTCGAAGCGGGGCAATAAGACAACACGGACATGCTCATGGGGGTGAGGTTGCATTGCCAAGAAGCACTATACTACTTCGGGTCTGGCGAGAGGCGCTAATGCACAATACACATTTTCCACCAGTTTGCCGGACAAAGGCGAGTCCTTTTTAAAATCCGAGCTCGCAGAAATAATCTCCACCTTCTCTTCTATAATTCTACTAGATTACTTTTTTCAATTTCTTTGGTTGCCATCTGGAGTTATGGCTGGAGTTAGGGGTTGTTTTCTGCGCTCACATCCCGGTCGCGCTACGTTGTACAAGTGTCCGGCACCATACAGGCGCCCGAAAGCAGTCTGCCAAGCAGTTCCTGCGCGCCCACCCACAACGGTTCCCACCCACCTCCCAGCACACGAACTCATTCCGTACAGCTCAATGACCGAGTGCAGCTCATAGCTTTTCGCGTCTCTGTTTACAGGTAACTCGTACTTGACTATCCGCATGTCATTTGTGCTCACAACGCAGCCAGTTCTACACCAAAATCACACGCGGAGAGGCACGTTGGGACCGCGACTGCACACTCGTTCGATCCGTAGGCCGAACTTGAAAACGAATGCTGCGTCCGGCCAATTCTAGCCCATCATCAGGATTTCCGTATGCGGAAAGGCAGACTGCAAGAGGAACTCGAGAGTACTCATCAAGGGGTAATTTTTTATCCCAAATTTCACTGTGAACTCAATTTCATTGAGCACTTTTGGTGTTCAGCATGAGGATATACGCGGGAAAATTGTGAATACTCTCTTAAAGGGCCACGCCGAATTCTACCAGAAGCGCTGGATTCTGACACGCCAGCAACCATTAACCGTTACTATGTATCGATGATACGAACGTTAGGCGCCTATAGGAATGCATATATATGTAGTTTAAGGAGAGGGTACAGGGGTCAGCGGCAGGTAGCAGGTAAAAAAAAAGTAGTTAATTAACTACCATATTAGGATATTTTAGGATATTATAAAATATTAAACTGCACTAATACGTCCCAAAATGGCAATATTATGGCTTAACACGCGGGACATTCCCAACCTTTCCCACTAGAATGATATATTTTTGAACCCCTAAGTAAAATCAACCACGCCCCCTAAAATTAATCGGAGAATTTGAAAAATCAATTCTTCTCTTTATCACCTCAAAAGAGTGTTTATTCACTTTAAAGTTGGTGGTGCAGCAGGAGTTTAATGTTCGGCTTACTTTTGGGTCGGTTATAAATGTTCCCAGCCATAAATAACGGAGTGACAGGAGGTAGCCGAGCACACCTAGGGATTGTGAGTCCTTTTTATTGGCTCGAGTCAGAAATCATGCAGCACTAACCGAGTGAGAATCAGTAGTGGTCTATCCTTATTGTTGGAAATGCTTCTCGCTACGGTGCTGGAATGGATGATGAGGCAGGAATGGATGACGAGGCCGGAATGGATGACGAGGCCGGAATGGATGACGAGGCCGGAATGGATGACGAGGATGGAATGGATGACGACGTAGGAATGGATGACGAAGAATGTGGAAGGTCGACATCGGCAGGCTGGTGTATAAAATGTCTCTGTTTTCCTTGTCTTGTACTCTTCTTCATCGCTTTAACAATATTTCAATATACCCACTACTGTTCTATCTTGCTCACTACCGCTCAAACTCCTCTTGTGCGCTCCCTTGC
>Ga0307508_10005467_pt1 | contig 12080 bp, 9 predicted proteins | sample 9_EM_MG_FD_203089 | JGI IMG/M metagenome (GOLD analysis project Ga0307508, IMG submission 203089) | Populus trichocarpa ectomycorrhiza microbial communities from riparian zone in the Pacific Northwest, United States - 9_EM | ecosystem: Host-associated > Plants > Roots > Unclassified | place... | reverse complement strand
GGATTTCTTAGTCGGAGTAAAGGAGAAACGGAAAGATAACAATCACAATATTTGTATAATTGGTTGGTGCCTTTTACTATAATAGCCTACAATCACCTCCCTTTACATATTACTTTCTTGATGCGTATCGAATTTAAATTCTTAATTATTTCTTAAAGAAATACTTTTGTGTCACTTGATTTAGTAGTTTTATGGAGAGAAAAAAATTAATTAAAAAATAACATGGGATCAAACGATTATGCATAATTGAACTTCTATAAATTCATGAAGAATGTTGATGTGGGTTGATCTAGTATAAGAGATGGTCTTCTTGATTTTTCTCCCTTTATATCTTGCTTAAAAATATATTTAATATATGTATCTTAAGCTAAAGCTTATGATATGGGCTATCAATTTATTTAAATATAAATAATTTACAATAAACTTGTTTTAAAGAATCATGAAATTCTGTGGTCGGTAGTAATAGTATTTTTGAGCTAATTTTTATGTATAAAGATTTAATATCTCATGCTGAAACTTGAATTGTAAGAACATGAAGAGAACAGCTCGAAATTATTATTTTTAACTTCGAAAAATAACGTGTTCTATTGCAATTTAAGAGAGTAGATATTAAAATTAGTCATGATCGAGTGGCTGTTTCCGTCTTTTTCTCAAATCTCGAAATTCATTAGCGTTAACAAAATTGATTTTTTTTATAATACAAGCTCAAATATTAGTCGAAACAGCAACATTCGGACATGAGTTTGTTATACTTTTGTTGATTGAATATGGTCCTCTTACAGGAATGGATAATGATGATGTAGCAAGGTATTTAGGAACAAGACTCCTGCTGATGATGGGATAAATTAATTGATTTTTGCAATCTGCTTCACTTTCCTTAGCTTGTTTAATGTTAAAAGCCATATACCTGCAAATTAAAAGACTCATCTTTGTTGTGAAGAGATAACGCAATAATATTCTAGATAAAAATACTCTGGAAAAAAAATATATATATATATATATATTTATTTATTTATTGAGAACAAAAAAGTTATGAATCATTTGGCTACGAGCTTTTTTTTTTTACTAGAGTTGAGAAACTGGAAAATCATTTTACTTTTAAAAATTAATTTTGTATCTTAAGTCGTGTTCCACTAAGCCTATCCAAGACACCACAACCATATATCTATTTTCTACTAAATTTATTAAGCTAAGAGATAAAGATATGATATACTGCGAGATACTTTGTATAACTAGTGATATATGGGGAGAAGGGTGAGGGACACCAGACACAGAGACTAGGCCCAGTAAAAAAATCATGAAGACTAGGTGTTGGATTTAGGTTATAAATCCAAGCTCAAACAATACTCAAGATTGGGTCTGACATAGCTTCAGGATCATGGAGCTTCAAGCCTGACGAGGTGTCAGGATAATGAAGCCCATGGAACCTCAGGCTTAGCGAGGGGTTGGGATCAAGTGACGCAGGCATGGCAGGGTGCCATACCTAGATAGATAGGCCCAACAGTGTATGAGGTCTAAGGAATTGGATTTGACATAGTGCCAAAACTGTTGGACGTGGTAGTATACCGAAGCTCACGATGGTAAATCCAGAAAAATCCTATTCCATGAGATAAGTTTCCCGGCAATCTAAAGTGCCTTTTTTTCCCAAAAGAAAAAGAAACAACATCCAGAGTTGGTTCAGTCATGGGGAAGTTGTTTCTAGAACTAGATAAAGTGCTTACGAGGAAGAATGGACTCAAGGTAGTACATTTGATGAGAGGGGAGGGGGAAGGTAGGTCCATTAACAAGAATCTTGTGTGGACATTATTTGATTTGAAACGATTGATGTACAATGCTCTCGTGACTAACCAGTGGCTGATTAGCAAACAGAGCTCGGAAATATTTGCATGGTTTGCATTTTGATCCTCACTAAAAGTTTTTTTTTTCTTTTCGATATAACGCTTACGAGTTACTTTGTCTGTTAAAGTTTCATGTAGCCATATTAATAGTTGAATATTCGAGGGATGACTGTTAATGATGAGAACAAAGGTGGGCCTCATCATTTATATTTCACATTTTCACCCGTGAAGTGGGTCGGCAATAGTGGGGTGGTGGTGTGCTGTGAGAGGAGGAGGCTCACGAGATTGAAGACTTCGGTGCGAACCCCAAGAAAGCGAAGTCATATGGGACCCACTAACTACTTTCCAACAGAAGAGGCCAACGAGCAACCACCACACTCCAAATTCCCTCGGTCACATGCTCTCTGCTACAAGCTCGACAAGCTCACAAGCTCAGAAGCTATGGCACTGGTGGTGAGCCTATCCTAGTTTAGCACTATTCGAAAACATCACCCATTTAATCTCCTTCATAAAGTGGGGAAAAAACAAAGTTTCGGTGAAAAGTGATGCTTTAGAAAATGGTTAATGGGAAGGAGTGCAGTGGGAGGGTGGTGATAAGATGAATATAATGGTGAGTGGCATATAAACAATGGGTTCTCAAGGGATGCTAAGATCCTGTCAAGATAATTATGCTTAATTGGAACGTCTTTTTGTCAGATTATGATAATATTTTATTCGATGCTTCAAAGTAATGAAGTTTAGAGCATAAGCATATACCAATTAAGGTCGAAGAAAAATGTTTTAACTAAGCACCAGGTTTCCGACCCATCTTCTCAGCTATGTAACCATGTTTCAGGCTCTTTTGTCTACGAGATTTCATCTTTCGATTTTAAAAAAATAATAATAATAACATGAAGAGGAGCAAAACTGGACAAATGACTAGTGATTCCTTGTACTACAACACAAAATATTGGTAATTTGTCAAAGTTTTTTGCTTCAAGACAAGTCACAACATTTTTGTCCAATCAGACACTCGGATATTATCAAGATTTGTTATCAAGTGAATGGTGGAAATTATATTTCTGATGTGTATGATGCCAATACAATCAGCAATTTTAGAATGCAATCACGGAAAGCATTGCTTTACTTCAAAGAACGACAAGCAACCCTACAAGGAGAATCCAACAGCCTTAGCTTTTTCCCTATAAATACCTCATTTTTCATACGAATTCTCACAACAAATTCTGCATTTCCCTCTCCCGTGATAGAATTATTGTCGATAAGCGGCATGGAAACTCGAGTAAATAACTCTATACCCTTTTCCATTCTAGCAAACAAAAGAAACACTGCTTGTGTCTAGTATTTATCTTTTCTTGACAAGTATTAGTGCTAATTAATTAATTCTCTTTCTTCTTTGCCCCATTATGAGCTTGCAGGTGGTTCTAGCGTTACTTGTGGTTGCCTTCATTAGCTTCAGAGGTGCTGAGAGCAGAAAGGCGAGGATTTTGGACTCCTTTGAGTACAGTGCCATAAATTGCAGGGCTCACAGTGCATCATTAACTGATTTCGGAGGAGTTGGGGATGGAACAACATCGAACACTAAAGCATTTAAGGATGCAATTGATCATTTGAGTCAGTTTTCATCAGATGGTGGCTCTCAGCTCTTTGTTCCTGCTGGAAAATGGTTGACTGGTAGCTTCAGTCTTACCAGCCACTTCACACTCTACCTACACAAGGATGCTGTGCTTCTTGCCTCTCAGGTTTGCATGGTTACACCTACGCATAGACGTAGAAGTGCCAACTTTTTTTTCTTCCTTAAAAAATTTCTCGCGCGTCTTCTGTTTTGTTGATTAACCAAGTCAAGAATGGAATGGTTTAGGACATGCAAGAATGGCCAGTGATGAAACCTCTGCCATCATACGGCAGAGGGAGGGATGCAGCAGCTGGAAGGTACAGCAGTCTCATATTTGGAACGAACCTCACTGACGTTATTATTACAGGTAATGCAATGCAATTTAAGAAGTGATGAGCAAGATTTAAGAGCAATTTTACAAATTATAACAAAATCATGCGCTTTTACCTGCGGTCGATCTTACAAGTGAGTTGGTGACAAATTTGAAATGTCAGGGAACAATGGCACAATTGACGGCCAGGGAGCTTTCTGGTGGCAGAACTTCCACAAGGGCAAGCTAAAATACACCAGGCCTTACTTAATTGAGATCATGTTCTCAGATACTATCCAAATTTCAAATCTGACACTCCTGAATTCCCCGTCTTGGAATGTTCATCCTGTTTACAGCAGGTATTCTATACCCTGCTGTATGTCATCACATATATGATCACATCTCTCCACATTACACACACACACACACACACACACACACACACACATATATATAAGAGACTTTCATGACTATTTTTGTCCTCTTCTTAATTTTTTCTTTAATCATGGGATTGCAGAGATATTCTTGTGCAAGGCATTACCATCATCGCTCCAATCTCATCACCAAATACCGATGGAATTAATCCAGGTTTGTATTTCCCTGATTTCTGATTCGCTTATAATTGTTCAACCATCTTGAAGTTCAAGAACTTGAAAGCCGAATACCTTACATCCAATGTGCCTAATATTTTGCACGAACAACTTGGGCAGCATTTAATTCTGTGGTATGACGTTGCAGATTCCTGTACAAACACTAAAATTGAAGATTGTTACATAGTTTCTGGAGACGATTGTGTGGCAGTTAAAAGCGGTTGGGACGAGTACGGGATTGCGTTTGGAATGCCCACAAAGCAACTAGTCATCAGACGGCTCACGTGCATCTCTCCATACAGTGCCACGATTGCTCTAGGGAGTGAAATGTCGGGTGGGATAGAAGATGTTAGAGCAGAGGATATCACAGCCATCCACACAGAATCTGGGGTCAGGATCAAAACTGCTGTAGGGAGAGGAGGGTATGTGAAAGACATATACGTGAAGAGAATGACTATGCATACCATGAAATGGGTCTTTTGGATGACTGGAAATTATGGGTCACATGCTGATAAGAATTATGACCCAAATGCACTGCCATTGATTCAAGGCATTAATTACAGGGACATGGTTGCCGATAATGTGACAATGGCAGCTAGATTGGAGGGCATTGCAGGCGATCCATTCAAGGAAATTTGCATCTCTAATGTTACAATCGGATTGGCACCGAAGGCAAAGAAGGTGCCGTGGACCTGCACCGAAATTGAGGGGATGACAAGCGGGGTAAGTCCACGGCCATGTGATTTGCTACCGGATCAGGGGCCAGAGAAAATCACATCCTGTGATTTCCCTCCGGAGAATATACCAATCGACTTGGTGCAGTTCAAGACGTGCTCCTTCGGAATGAGTTACATGTGAACTTTGCTTCTCTACTACCATCAAGCAATGTATAAACACTGCTAGCTCCGAGCAAAAAATATATATAATCTACTAGTTTCTCAGTTTTATAACTTACAAGTGTTCATATCGCACACATACAGCATGATCAGACAAACATATATTGACAAAATCTGTTCATTGCTTGGGATTGAAATGCTTTAAGCAGGTTCAAGCACAAACATAATCGAAACAAATACGCAACACGAAATTTGTTGTCAACAAATATAAGATTGAACAAGCAGAATTTGACACGAGCCATACAAGGCCTTGGATCGAAATGCATCAAGCACACAACAAATAATAGTAAAACATAGCGAAATGGAAGTGGTGGGTTTTTTAGAATCGATTTCTCAAGTCGTGATGAAATTATCCGATTCAACTTCAGTGTCCCATATAATCAACATAACCTTTGCCATGGTTCATGTTCCAGATGATAACACAATCTTCGTTCGTACCAGCAAGGGTCTGGAATTCTCTCCTCAACTACTGCAGCTGGCTGTTGAAAGATAAAAAGCCTATGAGATCTCTATAACAACACTCAAGCCAAACACCAGCACCCATGTCCCAACATCTAAAGTCCAAATCACCATAAAGCATAACCATCTCACAATAACCCGCACAACAGTACCAGAAATAATATCTACAGATTTCATCTCTTCCAGGTCCACAATGAGAAACACGTTATTACCTAGCAATTCTTCACATTCAAAATCAACATTCAGAAACTGGAAAAAAAAACAGGGACCATCGAGCGTCCTCAAAACCATGAAGAGTTCACTCCATGACCAATAGGATTATGGAGATTCCTCATAAAGCTTAAGTGGCCCATGGCACGGCCCAAGGAAGAACCTACAACAACTAAAGATGGAATCTTTATGGAGATTCTGCTCAGCAAACTTTAGAATTACACTGCTTGTCCTCCATCTTACACTTTTTGATGTTGTAAAAAATCTGAAGTATCAGTTCATTGAAACCTACAGAAAATTCTATGCATCCAGTACGTTTCTTATCTCTTCTTCTCTCAGAGAATCTGGCGGATATGTTATATTGTTGTCCATTGTAACCATGGGATAGCTTCCCAAATGTATACAACAACAAGTCAATCATATAATTCTCAAGGACCTGGATTGAAGTTTACAGATTCCATCCAGATGAGTTCCTTGATGTTTTCTTCAGTAAAAGATGGTTGCTCAAAATCAAAGAGGAAAGGCCTTGGGCAGACAGGCTCCTCGTTGATGTCATGAAGAGGTGCCAAGTATGGATGGCACAATGCCTCATCAACTGCAAAGAGAAAAGGTCAAATGTAATCACTGCCCAAATAAAAGCTTCATTGATCAGAAAATAAACTCAATTTTAATCAATTTGATATAATTTCCAAATGTTGGGACATACCATATTTTACTATACTACTACTAAGATATGCAATTTCACTTTATCGAATAATCGCCATTATCTCAAATATTATTTGGTGAATGCACTTACTTCCAGGTCAAATGCATAGCCAAGCTTACAGGAAAAGGTCCCATAAAGATAAAGCAACATGACACTATATCCGTATTAATTATTATTTTGATGCACTATCAATGCTACATATGACCCTGAATGTTCAACTGTACTCTATGTTTTTTTTATAGTCATCAATTTAAAAAAAATGTTCCCACAATGTCACAAACTAGTCCTTGAAATCACTATCATGCCTGCCTCATTTTACCTGTAATACGCCTATTTGGATCAAAGACCAGCATTTTCTCCAACAAATCAGCAGCACCAGCAGAAATATTAGGAAATCTAGCAGCAAAATTTTGCCTTGGGTATTGTGGAAGCTGCCTGACATATCTTCGTGCATTCTCACTTCGCAGGAAACCAAGACAGGAGTCATCAGGTGAACCTATGAGCTATTCAAAGATAAATGCACAAGGTGTTAAGCTCATAGTTGTGCCATGCACAACCAGCAAAAAAACAAAACAAATAAGAATGTGATGATAAAACAGGATAGAAGTGGAGATGCATCACTATCACATAAATGAAAAGGAAATAAAGAGAGAGGAGGGAATTTCTGATTCCTAATCACATCTCTTTGTTGCACTGTTGTTCCTAAGATATCATCATTACCAGGGACAAATTAAAAATTTCAACCCCCCCAAGTTTGAAATTTTTTTTAAAAGGTTCTTCTAAATAGACCCCTCAAAATAATAACTTTACGAACCTGCTCCCCGGATGTGACATCCTAGATCAATCCATGATCATTACACAGTTACCAGATTGAGACTTAACAATAATGCAATTCCTGCCATTTGGACACAAGGGAGAGAAAAAAAGGCCAAAGGGTGCATAAATTATAATTATCAATGGCCACTAACAATCACATATAAGTGAATGAAAAGAGTTAGAGCCTCAGTCCTCAAACAATGAGCAAATACTTTGATAGAGAAAACTCAGCAAGAATACTCCAGAACACGGCTGATGGACAATTGCAAAATGACATACCTCTGTAACAAGCCTCAGCTGATGAACATAGTCTTTCCCAGGAAATAAAGGTTGCCGAGTCAAGATTTCACCAAGTATACAACCCACTGACCATATATCAATTGCTGCAGTGTACTCGGAACAATTGAGGAGTAATTCTGGTGCCCGGTACCATCGAGTGACCACATACTCGGTCATGAAATCCGTTTCAGATGTTGTCCTTGCAAGTCCAAAGTCGCCAATTTTAAGGTCACAATTAGCATTCAAGAACAAATTGCTGGGTTTTAGATCACGATGCAAGACATTTGCGGAATGTACATATTTAAGCCCTCTTAGCAATTGATAGAGAAAATACTGCAAAGCAACAATTTAGATATCAATTAAAATCAAGCACCTAACACGGTATTTGTTAATTTATGCTATTCTTGCTCATAAAACAATGATAATTCCAACTATAGCATTCGTTAGAGAAAGCATTTTATTCATTAGCAGTCTCTTGGGCTGTGGCATGTGGCCATGGCTTGTCTCTCTTTTGTAAATTTGCCCCCTTGTGATAAAAAAGAGAGATAAAAAGGGGTGATTAACATGATGGGGTGATTTGTTGGGATTTGAGAAAAAAGGGGGAGAGGTAGAAAGAGCAGTGAAGCCCACTGATAACTGTGAATTATTAGAGACATGATACCATTAAATTACAAATGACAAAGTAGCCAACTAATAAACCTATTGGCTCAACAAAGACAAACAGATAATGAAAGTCATCATGCTATGCTTGTGATTTAGTTGAAAATATAGCATTTATTTATAGCTAAATGAGGAAGAATAGCTTATGCAGCTTATCATGACTAGTCAAACCATTTTGTCACAATTTCAACCAGTAAAGCTTGAAATTTGCAGCAAGTTAAAAGCTACAGTCAAAGATCACAATATTCTAGAGGATGGTAAAAAATAAGTAAAAATCAAATAAGCAACCACAAGAACAATAATGTCTTAGATAACCCACTCGCTATGAGTATAGATTACTTATAGTAGAGACAAAACCCAAGAAGAATTAATGGAGCTAACCCGACAATGATCATCTGTCAATTGTTGGTTGGAGCGTATTATTTGATGAAGATCTGTATCCATTAATTCATAAACAATGTAGACATCATTGAAGTTTTCTGTCTGGGGAGGCCGAATGATGTCTTTGATAGCAATAACCTGAGGAGCGGGGAATGAGTAGTAAGATCATAATTATAACAAAACACCATAGAAACAATAAATACACAAGTTCTACAATAAAACATCAGCAAGCACTCATGATGTATAGGCTCCGATGCCATGCAATTAGAGTGTGTTGACAAACCAGTCTCAAATGTGGATGATGAAAAGTCAAATAGAACTTAAAAACTTAAGTAACATGATAAACCGGTCAATCCTGAGCTGCCAAAGAACATATCTACATGACGCAGTTGATTACAATAGAAAATTGTGAATCAAATGAATCCAAAGTAATATACTGTAGCCAATCTAGCAATTGACTTTTGAATCACCAAGATCGTCACGCTCTATGAAAGCAGAGCTTAAGTTCAATTTAACTAGGAATCACCCAATTGATGATAATAATAAAGTAAACAAAGGTCAGGTTTACAAAAATTCCACCCCTAAAAAGAAAACTATGATTGCAACAGATTTCAGGTTCTTGGTAGAATTATAACTGACCTAAGCAACAACTTGAATTGATCTATGAAATCATGAAACAATAACTTGAGTTGAGCTCGGAAATCATGAGAATAACAAGGGAATTCAAACTTACATTTTCATGATCCATGTGGCGAAGAAGCTTAATCTCTCGTAAAGTCCTCTTAGCATCGATTCTGTTGTCAAATGCATTACCAATCTTCTTAATGGCAACCTCTTCACGTGTCTCGGCATTCACAGCAGCACTGAAGGAAATAAAAAAACCACATCTTCCTTCACATAGATGATTACAGACAGAAATTAAGTCACACACAACGAAATCACAAAATACATTCACACTTCACCAGAAATAGCAGTTCTTAGAACTCCAACAACTAATAAAAAAGATTTACTTCTCTTGCAATAAATATTCCATAGCTCAAAAATTAAGAAATTCTTTAGCACCAGCTTTTCACGGTTTACACCAAGTAAATAAAAGCAAACTAGTATCTTCTGGAATCTTGCAAAAGAGCACTCATTTTTAAGAAAGATCAAGATCAAGATTTTATTCTTGAAATTTCACTTTGGAGAAAATCTTAATACAATCCAACACGGCATTAAAACCAGGCTACGAAAAACGAATAATAAAAAATTCATAACTTAACCTAAAACTAAAAGAACTGAAATCGAAAACTATAAAGTAACGAAAACCTACAGTTGAAACTTAACAACAGAGGAAAAGTAGTTTCCAAATAAGAATCAGACGTACCAAACAATACCATAAGCGCCACGGCCAACAGGGCGAATAGGAGGGACGTACTTCATAGAAACTTCAAAGAGGTTACCGTACACGTTATACTGTACATAGCGTCCACCATGAGTAGGTATGCCTTTGATGTTAGGGTCACCACCTGAGCTTGACTCTAAGCTGGACATTTTTCAGTAGCAGCAACTAGTAAGGATCCGATTACAAGCTAGAGAGAGAGAGGTGATTAAGCAGTCCGTCCAGTACTAAAGTTGTTGATGAAGTAGAAAGCAGAGGGGAGGGGAGGAAGGGCTAATATTTGGGGCGGGCGTGTCGGTAGGCAGGTGTAAAGTTTTGTCGTTTTGACATTTCTTTTGATTTGCGCGTGGGAGTTTTTCTTTTTATTAATTAATTTATTTATTACCACTGTTACCATATATCTAGTATATTATAGGATTCAACCATATTTTTAAAGAAATTTAAATTTTTTATTTTTAAATTAATTTTTTATATTATTTTTTATTATTTTGATATGTTGGTATAAAAAAATAAAAAAATATTTTATTTTAATATATTTTAAAAAAAAAATTAAAAAAAAATTATTATATTTTTAAACAGGTCATAAAATTTATTTTTTGTTCCCAGCAATTTTTTTTAAAATTTGATAAAAAAACTTGCTTTATATTTTATTTATATATATATATATATATATATTTGGATTGCTTTTTATATACTAATATTAAAAATAAATATTTTAAAAAATATATTATTTTAATAAATAAATAAAAAACATTTGAACGTCTTTGAACCGTTTATGTGTAGGGTGAACCTTTGAACAGGTAAAGCTTTGCCCTCGTGCCTCGAGAATTGCTGACCTTTTTTATGTTGGGTCTGTTTAGTAAAGAAAACTGTTTTTTTTGTTAATTAAAGAATGGTTAGGTTAGGTCCGGTGACAAGCTTTTTGAATAGTAGCAGCAATTTTTTAAAAAAATATTTTTTATTTTTAAAATTTTATTTTTAACATAGATATATTAAAATATTTGAAAACAACAAAAAAATATTTTAAGCAAATAAATAAATAAATAAAATTTAATTTAAAAAAAATTAAAACACAAAAATAAATAACCTCGACATCTTTAATCATGATAATTTAATTATTCTAATACAAACTCTAGACTTTGAATGGTATGCCTTGCCTACTATTTTGATAAGTAGTTATTGTCATACATTAAGGATACGTTTATTTTTTTAGGTAGAAACGTGTTTTATAAAATTTAAATTTTTTTTTGCTTGAAAATTAATTATTTTAGTATTTTTGAATGTTTTGAAGTAGTTGTGTGAAAAATAATTTTTTAAAAAATTATTATTATTATTATTATTATAATTTCAAATACTACCTGCTTATTAAAAGGATGTGTAGTTGAAAATTGAAGAAATGATGGGTAGCAAATTGATTTCATTTCAAAATCAGGGGTCCTATAGCCAGAGCAAGCGGACCCAATTTTTAAAACAATGTCTTTTATCCCAAACTTTTCAAGCTGGGAAGGCTGGAAGAGAAGATCCATAAAATCATTCCTTTCTTCGACGTACAAGAGAACACCTCAGCAAGATCATGATGATGGGTGTGGCTTTGGTTCTCTACTCCCTCCATTTTCATTCAAACGAGCACTAAATTGAACCATTACTTTTTAAATTTTTTTTGTTTTAATTTTTTTTTAATATTTCTTTATTGTTTTGATACGCTATAAAAAACAAATTTTAAAAAATAAAAAATATATATTTTAATTTATTTATATATTAAAAAAAAAACATTTCAAAACACAAAACAAAACTTCCTCCTCCAAGGAGGACGATACCTTAAGGCTCCAAGTCAAAGTCTACCTTATTTGCCACCAACCGGAAAATCCATCATTTTCTCCGTTTCCTTGGACATTTTATTAAGTGTACTTAACGTGTTCGTCTTTGTTGGTTTTATTATATT
>Ga0307508_10005466_pt1 | contig 12081 bp, 14 predicted proteins | sample 9_EM_MG_FD_203089 | JGI IMG/M metagenome (GOLD analysis project Ga0307508, IMG submission 203089) | Populus trichocarpa ectomycorrhiza microbial communities from riparian zone in the Pacific Northwest, United States - 9_EM | ecosystem: Host-associated > Plants > Roots > Unclassified | place... | reverse complement strand
GCACGTATGACAGGTGAGGCGTAGGCAGGATCGCCCGTGTGGATTAGTGGAGCGTTTGGCATTTGAAGTTATTGGTTGAATCCACACTGTTTGGGGCTCGACAGCGATCGAGCTTATCCAAGACTTATTCTACTCACACGTGACTACTACTATGTCCAGATTTAGGCTTGTCTATCACGTGTTCCGATCAATCCGCAATCTCCCCTAACGCCTCAACGAAATTTACCAGACCGTCTATCGACGACTTGCCTCATAGAACGGTCTGGAGACTAATGGGATAGTATTGGATCCACCGTAGCAGCTTGAACTGGTTTGGAGGGGACGTGACTAGACCGCGGTGTGACCGCGGTTCGTGACAATCAGTCACGCTAGATCTCCATTTAAAATCGTCGTGACGCGTCTTTGTTCTCCTTCGTTTACTCCACCATCTCCTCGGTCTGGTAGCATCATTATCCTGCATTCCATCTCACTCATGGCCTATGTTTTCAAGAGAGGTTAGTGTTTGTACGCCTCTTCGTCATCCAAAGTTGACCGTGTTGCGTCCGTGCACGTTGTAGATGGGTAAGTTATTTTCTTACGCGTGACGCGACGCGTCTCATTGACACATCTTAATTCAGCCGTAAGGAGACTGTCCAGTTCGATAAGGTAGATCGTGTGTTCGTCGCGTTAGCGTGGTTTTGTTTACTCGGGCATTAGATCACGGCGAGGATAAATAAGCTATGTTATGGTCTTGATATGGACTATGTTGATCCCATTGAGTAAGTCCCGTGTCGGATGTATTGCCAGATATTGATAGTACACAGGGTGGCAAAAAAAGTGATTGCTGGTGTATACCAAGGCGTCACTACTGTTGAACTCGATGTCAGCTCCTACATGTGTCAACTCATATACACTCTAATCTTGCCTTAGAATCTTGCTGCAGAAACCGCTGCCTATCTCACTACGAAACATCCAGACTATGCCATCCTTGCGGCGCGTATCGCCATATCTAACCTGCACAAAGAAACAAAGAAGAACTTCTCCGCAGTGATCAAGGATCTGTACGAGTACAGTGGGTCAATACGATGTTCTGTAGGCTGCGTCACTAATGGTTTATAGTCAACCCGAAGAATGGTCAACCAGCGGGTATGATCTCGGATGAGACATACAACATTGTGCAGAAGCACGCTTCTACGCTGGACTCTGCGATCATTTATAACCGTGACTTCAGCTACAACTTGTGAGTTGCCATTAGTCATTAGTCAAAGCGTTAGTTGTTTAACAGGTTGGTGCAGCTTCGGCTTCAAGACTCTTGAACGATCCTATCTGCTCAGAATCAATGGCCGTGTGGCAGAACGCCCTCAGCACATGATCATGCGAGTGGCTGTTGGCATTCACGGTGATGACATCGAGCACGTATTGGAAACGTACAATTTAATGTCTGAACGGTATTTCACGCATGCGTCGCCCACACTTTTCAATGCTGGCACTCCCCACCCACAGCTCAGTTCTTGTTTTCTTGTTTGCATGAAGGATGACTCGATCGAAGGTATCTACGATACTCTGAAAACCTGTGCCATGATCAGCAAGACTGCTGGTGGCATTGGCTTGAACATCCATTGTATCCGGGCTACGGGGTATGCGTATTTCATATTCTGTTCGTTGGTCGAAACGAACCCATTTTCTTGCAGATCCTACATTGCAGGCACCAATGGCTACTCGAACGGCATAGTACCCATGCTCCGTGCGTATGATGCGACTGCACGCTACGTCGACCAAGGGGGCAACAAGCGTCCTGGCGCCTTCGCAATTTACTTGGAACCCTGGCACGACGATGTATTCGACTTCATTGATCTCAGAAAGAACCACGGCAAGGAAGAGGCTCGTGCTCGCGACCTCTTCTATGCCCTCTGGATCCCTGATCTTTTGTGCGTCATTTCTTTTCGCACTACGCATTAACTTGAAGGGTCTCTTTTAGTATGAAACGTGTAGAAGCAAATGGGGACTGGTCTCTTTTTTGTCCAAACGAGGCGCCTGGGATGGCCGACTGCTGGGGTGAAGAATTCGAGGCTTTGTACGAGAGGTATGAAAAAGAAGGCCGCGCACGTAGGACTGTTCCCGCTCAGAAACTCTGGTATGCGATCCTTGAGGCGCAAATCGAGACCGGTGGGCCTTTCATGGTCTATAAAGACTCTGCGAATCGTACGTGCATCTTTTTCCCTTGGAGTTACTAGTTTACCCTCTATCTAGGAAAGTCTAATCAACAGAACCTCGGCACAATCAAGTCATCTAACTTGTGCACTGAGATTATTGAATATTCTGCTCCTGATGAAGCTGCTGTGTGCAATCTTGCTTCTCTTGCCCTCCCGACCTTCATCACGGACGGCCAATACGACTTTCAAAAACTCCACGATGTCACAAAAGTTGTTACATACAACCTCAACCGCATCATCGATATCAACTATTACCCTGTGCCAGAGGCGCGCAAATCCAACATGCGCCATCGCCCTATTGGCCTTGGCGTCCAGGGTCTAGCTGACGCCTTTATGATCCTCCGCCTTCCCTTCGACTCTGTGGAAGCCAAGGAACTGAACTTGAAGATCTTTGAAACGATCTACCACGCAGCTCTCGAAGCGAGCTGTGAAATGGCGGAAAGGGAAGGTCCTTATGAGACTTTCCGTGGAAGTCCTGCAGACCACGGCCAACTCCAGTATGATCTCTGGGGAGTGACACCTTCCGACCTTTGGGACTGGACTACGCTGAAGGAGAAGATCGCTCAAATTGGATTAAGGAACTCGTTGCTGGTTTCGCCTATGCCTACAGCCTCAACGAGTCAGATTCTTGGGTTCAACGAATGCTTCGAGCCATACACAAGGTCAGTTTTTCGTCCGATGCAATGAATTAGTAGCTGAAGGGATGTACAGCAACATCTACACTCGTCGTGTCCTTGCTGGTGAATTCCAAGTTGTTTGCCCTTGGCTTCTCAGAGATCTTGTCGAGCGCGGCCTCTGGGACGATACGATGAAGAACATGATAATCGCGCACAATGGCTCAGTAGCCAATATCCCCGGTATCCCCGACGATGTCAAAGAGATATACAAAACTGTCTGGGAGATCAGCCAGAAGAAAGTTATCGACATGGCTGCAGACCGCGGCGCCTATATTTGTCAAAGCCAAAGCTTGAACATCCATCTGCAAGCTCCTACTCTGGGTCAGCTCACGAGCATGCATTTCTATGGATGGAAGAAGGGGTTGAAGACCGGGATGTATTACCTCCGTACGCGCCCGGCTGCCCAGGCCATTCAGTTCACGATCGATCAAGACACTCTGAAGACTGCTAAGGCGCAAGAGATATCAAACAAAACACGAGGCCCGGAACGGAGCGGCAATAGCATACCAAGCCCTTCTGTATCCGCCTCTCCTGTACGCGGTATCAAGACAAATGCTCCGGTCCCTTCTTCCTCGTCGCTAGGTGCCACCTTGAGTTCGACAACTGCAGGGGATACAGAGGCCGATCCCGAGTATGCTGCGGCCCTCCAGCGTCAGAAGGACCGCGAGTTGGAGGAGGCCAAGCTGCAATGCTCTCTTGAGAACAAGGAGGCGTGCGTGATGTGCTCAGGCTGAGCTTGTCGAGAGAAGTATATTTGTTGTTAGTGCTTTCTGCTTTCGATCTCTGGATACCATTGCTTGTTCTTCAAGTTTGCGATATCACTCTGTACGAGCCTATGCGTTTGTTGTATTCATATCAATAGATGACACTGACCGATATATGCTGAAGAGTGCACTAGTGAACACCAGTGAGTACATGCATAGATGCATGAAAGCCTGCGGCTAAGGGAGCATCCTTGCACGGGCTTGAACGGCCAACTATGAACACAAATGGATATGCGAAGACCATAGTGGCAAAAGTGTCTTTAAGACTCCTCTGGGATACATACACATACATAGATAATGACAAGTACCTAACGAACACGGGAAAGTCAGGAGGTACGTACAACAACAGGGAATTGGGGGTGGCATGTGGATAAATACAAGAAATGTTTGGATGGTATGCACCATCAGTTCTATAGCCCGATTTCCTTATGGGATGTTCATAATTAACAGAATACGTCAAGTAACCCTGTCAGACGCGGTGGACCGTTAGGATCGCGATACGGCCATCTTGTGCGATGGCATGATTGATTCCTCCACGGAGAGCGTGAGTAAGCAAGGGAGTATGTTGAACCATACACAATCAATACCTTTGAAGCCCGGCTCGAGAAGCCCTTCACGCCATTCTACATCAGTCACCCACGAGATGCCTTTCCACGAGCTGCCGGTGATGGCGGACTGGACCAGCGAGTCGCGGCCGACGTTGTATCCGTTAGGGGCAATCATATGGTGTTTGATGTAGTCCTGCACGGAAGTTTAGTCAAAGAATAGAAAGCAGTCGTCTAGTGTTGAGCGAACCTGCTCCTTTGACACCCTGAATAGCAAAATGAATTAATGGGCCAAGATATATAGCTCATTCGACGCACCCAAGGAACCACGCTCCGGTATCGACGTCGGTTCCATTTTGCTTCCAAGCGCGGAAATGATTTCCCCCTGAATACGGCATTAAAAGGTATTTGCATGAAGGTCAGTAATTGCGACTTGCCAATGAGACTTTCCCAGCACGTCCCCCAGCGAGGGAAATAATGCTGACGGGCCAGAATATGCTCAGCTTTCCTGCCATCACCGTCGCCGAGGTCTGCCTTGTGGACATGGCCGTAATGCAACCCAAAGCACTCCTCGGAGAACCCGATAGACCTTGTAAATGAGCAATGTGGTTGCAACGGGCAGGGAGTCAGATAGCCTACTTGTAGTACCAACTAAAACCCTCGTCTGTGAGAACGAATGGATCGGATTGATTGGATATAATGACGTTCAAAGGTTCTCCGTATCTAGGTGTCGTAAACTGTGCAAGCGAGGGGTCAAGGCCAGTGGGCGCGAGAGAGAGGATGCTCACATCGATGAATCGGCCACCGAGGGCTCGTGGATCGGCCCAGCCAATCTCGAGCTTGGGTGAGTCTACTTTGAAATTAGAGGGTAGGAAGGGGGTCTGTGTGTTCCGATTGAGCAAGCTAAAGGGGAATGGTATCGCCAGGGCTGTGGAGGACAGAGCGAGGAGGGAGAGGGCGGGGAGCATGGTGGGGGTATCTGGGCAGGCGGTGAGCGCTCCCTGCACAGCTCCGGTAGCATACCGCAGGAACGTGGATCTGGGTGATCATCGGACGCGTCACGTGCGTTGTCGCATCATCCCTTGCAACTGCGTCAGTCAGTCATGTCGGCGCCACTGTACGACCCCATCGACCCAGATAGCGCAGCCCATGCCGACAACGGGAGCGATGTGGACGCAGAGACCGCATCCCAGCACTCGGTCCTGCTCTCCTCCCCCCCTCGCTCTCCCTACGGCGTCACCACTCCGTTACGCGCGCAAGAATTCTTCAGAAGAGATTCTCAGGTCGATTCCATCGAAATCGACTTCGCCTCCGAAACAGACGAAGTCAGCGATTCACACAGCGATCAGGATGCACGGAGAGCAAGCTCTACCACTAATGCCGTACCGCAACCAGAACCACCAAAGACACATGCCACGTCCGTGACCTACCCTCCCACGTCCTCTTCTGACACCACCGACGTCGATTCCTTTACTTCCGCCGCGTCAACCTACTCGCGGAAGGCCCGGCCAGAATCCATGCTGTTGCAGCCGCCCCATGGTCCTCTGGTGCTAGGAATCGCTTTAGTGGACTTCAACCATCTGGTAAGGCTCGTTGGAAACGACATCCGTTTATCATGTCGATCCAGCACTAGGTTGGCCCAAAAATTGAATTCAGCCAAGGAGATGTCTTTGAGGACGAAGAGATCGCGAAAATGCTTCCCTTTCTCGCCCTTCCGGACGGAGCTCATCTGGTGTGCTCTATCTGTTGTGTATGCGTGTTAACTCCAAGTCTCACCTTGCATCATAGTCTTTGGAGGACTACTCTTACTTTCATCTCGTCCCTGACGTATCGAACCCCACCACGATTTTTGGGATATCGTGAGTCTCTATACCATACGTCAGAAAACATGCTGGATGTGTTCAAAGATGTAACCGACAAATCGCCGCTTCGACATTGCTCGTCAAAGATGTCGACGTGACGCGTTCCATCGTCCAGAAAGCAGTCGTCGTCTTGGCCAGCAAGCCAGTGTTCGGTCCAATACGGTCAGTGATTAAAATATCTCGGTGTGCAGCACTAATAAGTCATCATAGTGATCGATTGGGAGTCGTCACAAGGGCCTTGTTTGCTCAAAGGTAAAATTCCCTTTATTTGAATCTGCTCGTGTTTGGCCTTAAGATTATCCACAGAGACTTTACGGATACGCAAATCCTAGTAGAATTCGGACATTCACTAGAAACGTCGTTGCGAACGCAACTCACGGAGAGTGGTCTGTACATAGGTTAGCAGCAAGTCCTATCTTGTCCTTTCTGCCACAATTGCTGACTTGTCTGGAAAAAGGAACCAGTCTGTAAGTTCTCGGGCTTTGGCCTTTCGCTAGCATTGAGTAGTCCCACAGGAGAGAATTCGTTCACGTTTTTCGGCATCGTACGTTGGTGCTGTTGAAGGCTCTCATACTACAGAAAAAGGTTGTCGTTATACATGCGTTATAGAGTTCTGCTGACCACTTTCTAGATCATGTTTTATGGACATCCCGTCGAGAGGTTGTGCACTTACCAATATTCATTGATCTCTCTTATACCCAGTTCGTGCCTACCATACTCATAATTATGCATTCACTCACTGTGTGTAGGTTTACTTCAGACGTTAGATGATTGTGGCTCCCCTCCATTAGCAGCGCGAGCACCCACGCTATCCCGACCTAATTCACTCAAAACATCCGACCGGAAGAGTATGCTAGCGTACATTGGTCTGCCGTTAGACTTGTTCGGAAAGGTTGATCTGGATACGCTGTACCGAAAGGTCCCAGTTAAATCATTCCCTTTAGGATGCATTTTTCCAGCCATATCTGCCACTGCAACAACTCGACCTCTTGAAGGATTCTCAAAGTTGGCTCTGCGGAAGTACTAATACAATTGTCACGCAACAAAAGGAGATAGATTTACTAGTAAATGTACGACTCTTTTCGCTATTCCTTGGCATCGCTTGACGCTTCTTCACAGACCGAGACCGCTACCCTTGAGTTTCGGAATCCGAGACTGGAACGTTTGGTCGCTCTCACTCCTGCAGATCGAAAATGGATTGATGAGATCGTTCGAGACGTAAATGATTCTTGGGACGATGTTGACCCTACTAAAGCCGTCATGCAGTACGTTATTTCATCCTCACGCTTGAGTGTTTGATGTCGAGCTCCGTAAAGTTTCAAGGGTAGCGATGATTATCTTAGAGCAAAGGTGTGTCAGATAGGCATCCATGAATATACGTATATGATGACCAACAAGTGACAGTTCGAGGAGTATGTGACTGCTGCACTTGCATCAGTACGATACCGAGAATTCCTGTCGAAAGGGAAGGGAAACAGAACTATCATTGCTGGGACTGGTAGGCTGGTAGCAGTAAAGACGTGCCCCTGACGCTCACATCATACCAGGTGGCGACGCAAGCACGCTAGAGGACTTCAATACTGTGTGGATAGCCGAATTCACCAAGACAAACGCCTATGAGGTCTGGGATCGGTCAACGGATCCAATGTTATTTGACATTGTCGAGCCTCGGTTAGTTTGTGACACCGAGACTCACCCAACTCTAATCACCTCTCGGTCATCAGACATCCTTGTAACGAGAAACCGACAGTGGTGTCAGATATAGGTCTCCGGCTTTCCGAAGGTATTCAAGACCTCAAACTAGAACAACAACTTGCGCCAACGCGCGAGGCCATCTCACGGACACTCACCGCTGGTTCCACCAATTTCTTGAAGGCTGTCGAGGGTGTTCGTGAGCGATGGCAACAACGAACAGTCAGCTCCCCCTCCATGCAAGACATGACGTCTAGTCCCTACGGTGCTCCTGTTGAGATCACGAAATCTGAAGCCAGCCCCCCCGCGGCTGCGACAGACCCCACGAGACTGGGTGTCAACATAACCCGGCAGACCTCACGAGAGTCTGCAGCAAGCGCACGTTCGGCCCCGCGCCCTGTTAGCATGGCACAGGCTGCTTCGGACACGAAAGCGGCATTGAGCTCTCTCGGGGCTGGAATACAATCGCTTTGGTCGAACCGGGCCTCACGGTTCTCGCTCTCGCGTGCGAGTATTGCGAGTGTTGGGTCCAGTGATTCCGTCTCTAGTCCCACACTGGCACCGCAACAGGGCAATTCCTTACCCACGGCCCAGATATCGCCTCCTAAATCTCGTCCGACCGTGGACACGGTTATGGAGGTAGCCGAGCACGGGCAAGAGCAGGAGCATCTCGTGGTCACAGATCTCTCAGATGGGAGAGCGAGCCACGAAGGGGAATCGAGCGAGCCGATGGGTACTGCTCTTTGATGGGCCGCATATTTCCCACGTTACGTAGTACTATTATCATTGTCGCACTCCTGCGCATAATACCTTTTGCTCAGAGTCCTTTCTGCACTTACACAATGGCAATCTCAGTGGACATTCGTTGAAGTTCGGGTCAAAGCTTTGACTTTGTGAGCTCCTGATGATTGATCAATACAGAAACCACCTCTTCCGGGATACAACAGCACGAACGATTACTTGTAAGGACATTCTTGTCCGAAGTAAGTCGTTACACGAGACAAAATGGGTGTTTCGATTATGTAATATGTAGTGTAGACGGATGTCCTTGAAAGTTGCCTCTCCGACGTTCGCATCGTCGCTCTCGCCTTTTGGGTTGTGTGGCACCGCTTGACTGGTCTTGCTGGAATTTCCTCGGGTCGGCCACAATGACAACCCCCATTCGCAAGAAACGCAACTTCAAGGCTTTGCAGCTCGATGTCACCCAGTCAGCCAAGCCAAAAGAACCTGAACCTGAGCCGATCCCCATACGCGCAGCACCAGGAACGGCAGGAGCAGTCAAGGGGAAGAAACGGCCGCCACCCATGACTTTGAATGCCCCAAAGCTTGGTCAGACCCCCACGACGAACGATGCTGACGGGAACCAGCTCGCGACCGGTGTCGGTCCTCCGTCTGCACCGGCGACTGGTACCACATCTGCACGTCGTAATACATATCATACAACCCTTTCAAATACGCTTGCAAACTTGGACATGAACGCAGAGACGCGTTATGACCTTCGGAATGAGGATCTCAAGGACCTTCAGGAACTTGGTCAAGGTAATGGTGGGAGTGTCAAAAAGGTTGAGCATGTTCCCACCAAAACCATCATGGCGAAGAAGGTCAGCTACCAACACTCCTTTACCCGAATTTGTTGACGAATTATCGTTGGTTATGTACAGATCGTTCTTATTGATGCCAAACCATCTGTACGCAAGCAAATTTTGCGTGAGCTGCACATCATGCATGACTGCAAATCCCCGTATATTATCTCTTTCTATGGCGCGTTCTTGTCGGACCCAAACATTTGTATTTGCATGGAGTACATGGACAAAGGCTCTCTTGACGGTATCTACAAGAAGATTGGGGCCATTGATATTGAAGTTGTCGGGTACGTTGCGTTGGCCGTGCTAGAGGGTTTGACATACCTCTACGATGTACATCGCATCATTCATCGCGGTATACATACCCATTCCTTCGCGATGATTCGCGCTGACGCACATACGCTAGACATCAAACCATCAAATATCCTTTGTAACTCCCATGGCCAAATCAAAATATGCGACTTTGGAGTATCGGGAGAACTCATTAATTCGATCGCGGATACCTTTGTTGGAACGTCGACCTACATGAGCGTATGTCCCCCGTTGTGCAACATCGTGTCATCCTCATTATGTCACGTAGCCCGAGCGTATACAAGGTGCCCAATATACTGTCAAATCGGACGTCTGGTCGCTTGGGATCTCGTTAATCGAACTAGCACTGGGCCGCTTTCCCTTCTCAGAGTCTGATCCTGATGATTCTGATCTCTCGGACTTGGAAGGGACCCTTTCTCCAAGTACCATGACTTTGCCACACGTCAGGAAGGACAAGGAAAAGAATATGAAGAAGGACCGGCGAAAATCCAAAGGTGTTAGCTTGCAAGGAGGGGGCATGATGATGAGTATTCTCGAGCTGCTTCAACACATCGTAAACGAGCCTGCTCCTCGGCTGACTCCTGAGGGACGATTCCCCGAAGAAGCAGAAGATTTTGTGGACAGCTGTTTGCTCAAAGATCCTGATGCACGAAAGACTCCCAAGGAGCTGCTGGTATGTCTCTAGATCCAAGAAACAGCGAGCGTACTGACGGGGTCCCTGATAGAAACACCAATGGATAGAGCAGGCGCGGGCGTCAAATTTTGATCTCGAGACATGGGCGAGCACGTTTTGAGCTGGCTTCTCACTGCTTGCGTCGTGTCTTCGTTGGGCTTGTTCTTTTCTTTAGATCATACCAGCTGTCACTTGCTACTTCCTCGCACATCATTATCTCAGTTTGTTAATGTTCTTGTATTATAGAAAAGGCGATGCATTTATCAACCAGCAGATCAGAAGAATATTGTGCGCTTCGTTCTAATACAATGTCACCTGATCATTGGGGCGCACTTTCCGCAACCGTCCAGCTTTGGGTTAATAATACTCCTGATGTTCAGGGTGTCTCCAGCGGTCTTCGCATGAGTATAACCTTTCCATTAAAGCACCGGGACCGATGATAGTGGTCTCGGAGCCTGGTCCCGAGAGTGGAACGCTCGAATAAGGGGTATCCTCGGAAGGTGGTGGTATGAGAAGAATTCAGACTGGCAAGCGTACCTTGCATCAAGTGTTCCCTTGCGGTAGGACGTGCGCGTGACCGCATGTAAACGAGTGCAGCAGTGGCCAGGATGGACGCAGCTGTCCCAGCCACGACACCCGCGATGACAATACCGGTGCTAGTTTCCGTATTCGAGGCTCCAGATGCCGTCTGGCCCCCAGCAATGGCTCTCGGGGTGATGGCGAAGAAGGAGTTGTATAGAAAGAGGTATTGGTGCTAGGTGCAAAAGTGGTCGTGGTAGAGTCTTCCACGGGGGTAAGGGTCGAGACCTACCGGTCACAAACACTGTTCACTTGCTAGGAGGTCGGGTAAACGAGATATAGTCAATGCAAAGAGTGTTGTTCGGGGCAAACGTTGCAGTGACTGCCAGGTTGTGAAAATTCCCGGGTGCTAGCGACGGTAGCTGTGGATCCGACGTTTTGGTGACATAGTGGCATCACCTGGGTATTGGGGGCGGCAGTAACTGTAGTAGTATGAGTGTCGTCCACCTGATAGAGGACGATAGGCGGTCTTGATTCTCCGGTCCGCCAGGGCAGTCGAGCTGTGCGTATTGCCTGTTAAATATTTATTCCTCCTGGCTCACGCGACCGCTGTTTGGGGAGTGAGGGATGACTGCATAGCAGAGTGCTGATTGTAGCCGTCCTGTCATTCACATTAAGGTGCCACGGCATCAGCGAAGTCACGGTCAGACACCTAGTAACTTAAGATTAAGTTGGTAGCCAAACATTAATTTAACTCGGAATCGCCGATCGAAAGTCGGCGAAAAGCTGAAAGGTGATCAAGTTCAAGTTATGAACCGACTGAAAAAGTTCGAAGGGAGGTGAACGAAGTTGAGTTCGGTCCGCAGAAGTTCGGATCGAACCGACGTTCAACGTTCAGGACTGGATCCGGGACTCGGAAGTGTCAGGTAAGCGAAATAATTAAACAATCCCAATTGATGGAATTGGTCGCTAGCGCTCAGGCATGTCTCTGGTTCACTCAGTGCTGATTTTCAGGCAATGTACCTGCCTGGTCCTGCCCAGAGAGGTTCATGGCCTGCCGATTCGCTTGATGCTCTGGCAGGTGTAAAGGGCCGGAACTCAGAGGAACTCACCCCAATCCGTTGAACGCTCAAGCACAGAGCACACTCCGCCCCTGTTCCTTGACCACTACGCGGTCCGTTTTTCCCGCGCCCCCGGCTCTTGCTCAGGGTGTCCTGCCATAGGGTCCCGGTCCACAACCATCTATCTGAGCAATACCGGTC
>Ga0307508_10005464_pt1 | contig 12082 bp, 14 predicted proteins | sample 9_EM_MG_FD_203089 | JGI IMG/M metagenome (GOLD analysis project Ga0307508, IMG submission 203089) | Populus trichocarpa ectomycorrhiza microbial communities from riparian zone in the Pacific Northwest, United States - 9_EM | ecosystem: Host-associated > Plants > Roots > Unclassified | place... | reverse complement strand
CTGGTACACAAAGTACTAATTTTTTTTGGCTGTAAAATTGTTAGAAGCTGCACTTGTATCTAAAGACTATGTATGCAAGTTTTTATTACTTTCTATTGTGTTGTTGCTGAGTTAGAGAGGTATATGTATGTGGTGGGGTGGTGTCGTCGGGGCGGGTGTGCGGAAACTTTTGGCCCGGTACTTTTTCCCAAGACGTGCGTACATCTTGGCCTCCTTGGGGTTCCGTACTCTGACGAATCCCTCCGGAACATCTCCCTGTTGAAATTAGTGCTATCACACCTATCTCCTATTTTTCCTATTTCTTGTTTTCTTGTGGTTAGTGGGATAGATTAGATATGTGGTGGCGGAGGTGGCATGGTGAGGAGGGAGCTCTCGGCGGCGTTGACATGTTCCGCACTCTGTTCAATTGGGTTTCATTGACATATTCTGGACTCTGTTGAATTGGGTTTCGTTGACATGTTCTGGACTCTGGCGGGAAAGGAAGTTTATGTTGCGGAGGTCGAGACATTATGCCGACATCGCCATCTAGGCCAGGTGGCCACTGCTGTATATATCGTCTCTCATTTCCGCTCTCATAGATAGACAAGTCCTCAGTCTTCAATCAAATCGCAAAGCGCTCTTCCTCTCCTTCTATTCTCTTTCTCTCTCTCCTGTATCAAATCTTCTAGTTTCCAAACGACTCCCACTTCCGCAGTACGCCCATAACAACACTCCCTATGCTTCCGCATCTGCCTCCACCTCATTCTCCTCCCGCACCAGCTCGGCATCGAACTCGGTGCGCACGCCATTCGAATCGCTACCGCTTAGCCGTTGAACGAATTGCGGGTTGTTCCTAAATGGAGGCATGTGTGAGATAGATCGGATTGAAGTGGAGGGATGGGAGGTCAGTACCGACGAAGAGGACTACAGATCGCACCTGTGATGCGGTCGAGGTCAGGTCGGGCGGATCATTGGTCAGGCTGATGTGGATGTTTGGGTCCAAGTAATGTGGTGTAAGGGGAGTGGCCATCGTCTTCATTGTAGCTGTAGGCACGAGAGGCAGACTAGACTAAGGGCCTTGCTCGGTTGCGAGCTGCATTTTCAATCTAGTTATGTAGCCTGCCAGGTAGTCGAGCCCCGCTAAGCCAAAACGGCTAGTGTGGTTTATTAATCACTAGCGTGGCCCAGATTTTTTTAAATGTAGATGCACATAAACCCATTGTACTCAGCCAGTTTTGATCCAATTAAGTCGAGTAATGGCTGAAAATAATCCTCAGATGTAGTCGGTACTGGCTGCGTGTCGTCACTCGGTTTTTTTTGCACTCCAAAATGTCAGGGTCCTGATCCGCAGCGGATTATAGGGATTCTTGTTGTTTACACATAAATTCATCGTATGAAACAAGTTTTGCTCTGATAAAATCAAGTAAGGGCTAGAAATGATCCTCAGATATAGCTGGTTGCAGCGATCTTTGTCCACTTTGGACTCAGACACTACTCAGATTTCGATCTCCTCCTCCTCCTCTATCCCTATAATATCATCGTTGTGGTTGTTTGTGTGTCGACCTCTGATATGATCGAGTTGCTGGCTCCAACGAATTCTCACATCTGGCCGGTACTGATGTAAACTTCGTTGCACCCACCGTGGGCTAATTTTTGTAGTCGGTTCACGTTTGCGCAGAATTTCCTCTGCGATAGCCGTTATGTCTCAAATACTTTGCGGAAAGCCACCACATTGCAAAATCTCACACCGCCATATCAAAACCTCCTCCTTATCATCTAACAGCAGCCGCCGAGTCTTCCCATATTCTGCAGCTGAAAGCCGTCCACAAGTCCGATGCTTGAATGTAGAAACCTTCATTTCTGCTACCAATGCCGCATTCTTTTTTGTAGGGATGATTTTGTCCTTGTACGTCTTGAAGGCATTTAAAAATCGGATTGGTTCTGGTACTAGGTATGCCATTGGGAAATGGATTGAGAAGATCGCCATTGGGGAATTGTTTCACTAGTAGACATTGCTGCTATGTAGATAGTGATGCTGGTGAAGCATTCCAGCAGCGAGCGCTGTTACTTCTGAAGCTTCCCCTGAAAAAAAAAAATAGTGTGAAAAAAGAAGTTATAAAGAGCTAAAAGTAGACTAGCGCAGCAAGGTGCAACTCCCTGGCAGGCTCGACTACCTGGTGGATGCCAGCATACCCGAGGGATCTTCCGCAGCATCTGTCCTCTTCATCACCTACCTGTCGGGGATCTTTGATGTGGTAGAAGCTGCCGTCCCAGGCATCTATGGCCTGTCCTTTGTGGACGACATCGGCTGGTTGGCTGACGGCACGGATGAAAAGGCGGTGGCAGACAAGCTCTCTGCAGCAGCGACTGCCTCAATTGAGTGGGCCACTGGCAATGGCGTGGCCTCCGACCATGGTAAGTCCGAGGCAGCCCTGTTTCGGAGAAAGAAGAAGGTGCCCACGGCGGAGGTGACAGTTGTGGCCAGTCATGTCCCATTCAACAAGATGGCAACGAGGTGGCTTGGAGTATGGCTAGACTCACAGCTCATGCTCAGGGACCACCACGCCACCAGGCTGAAGCATCGGCAGAAGGCTATGACCAGACTCCAGTGCCTCACAGGGCAGATGGGGTTGTCACCAGCCAACTGCAGGAAAGTCATGACTGCATGCGTCCAGTCGTTTGCCATGTTTGGGTCGGAACTCTGGTGGAAAGGAGGCCATGTTCAGGGAACAATGGGTCAGACGGACGAACTGCACTGCTGGTCAACCAGAAAGCCAGGGCAACAACGAGCTGCTTCAAGACGACCAATCTGGAAGCCCTTTCGATGGAGTCCAGCCTTAGGGCAGCGACGGCGCAGCTAGAAAACAGGCAGCAGCGGTTTGTGATACGACTGCTGAGCCTGCCACAGGGGGACCAAGCACGATAAGTGGTTGATGCCCTGACGGGGATCGGACGAAGGCTTACGAACGCCCTCACCCACAGGGGGCCAACAGAGAACATAGTTCTGCTCATGGAAGCGGAGACCCTTGACGCCGAATTGCTACAGGAGGACGAGGCAGAGGCCAAGGCAGCAGCGGAAAAGGCCTGGCCCAGGCTCATGATGCTCACGGGCGGGTCCCGTCTGGGCGGTGGTGCTACTGGGTACGTAGTGGTGTGGAGAAACAGCCAAACCTGGGAGGGCATAAAAGCCCACATGGGCCACAACCAGGCCTCGCAATCGTCCGTCCTGTCCGTCTTGAGGCCTGCCCGGGACTGAACTATGGCCGCTAGTCCCTGCAGTCTAAAGACGGCCATCCTTGTGAGACTAGGGTGCTGACAGGTCACCGGAGTCATGGTAGAATCGATATCTTAATCAGGTTTTCGATAATTCACAGCGGAATAGTCTAAGGGGTGTCGTTACAGGTTCTCTCTCTCTCTCTGTCCTCCCCTTTTCGCGGCGCGCCAAACATTTATAAGAGCGGAGTCGACCTATGCTACCGCCGTCCTCTATCCTTTGACCTTGTCTTCAGGAATGGAGAGCCACGCAAGCACATACCAATCCCACTCTTTGTCCTCGGCACGCCACACATCCAATTCCTGCTCTTTTCCCTCAGCGCTGTGCGCATGCCAATTCCTTCTCTTCTTCCTCAGCGCACACGCCGATTCCTTCTCTTTGTCTTCAGCGCCGCGCAAGCACATACCAATCCGTACTCTTTGTCTTCGACGTCGCGCAAGCGCATACCAATCCGTATCCTTTGTCTTCGGCGCCTCTCATCCAATTCCCGCTCTTTTCCCTCAGCATGCACACACATGCCAATTCGCTTCCCTTGTCCTCGGCGCGCATGCCAATCCGTTTCCTTTGTCCTCAGCGTTGCGCAAGCGTATGCCGATTCCATACTTCTTTGTCCTCAGGAATCCACTCACATATGCACCAGCTGAAGCCAAGGTGAACGTGGGTCTAGGCCCAGAGCGTACTCGTCCTGACCGGTACCAACGACAAGATATGGTGCTGCTGCGAACCTCGTCGTTCCCATAGCTTCCATGGGTCACACAGGTTCCACTTTGCAACTGCGGAGTAGTCCCCGGCAAACCACTTTGGCCACCGAGGTCCTACTTCCACTCTTGCCTCCCGTCTAGACTCTCGTGCTCCTTGTGTTTCCCCAATACCTTAGAGTAGGTGTCAGGCTGTCACTTGTCTGATGCTGCCTGCGCCATTGTTGTCCGGTGCTGCCGGTGCCGTTGCTGTTGCGGCGTGGCATTCGTGGGACCGACGCCGTTGCGAGGTGGCATTCGCAAGACCGACGACGTTGCGAAGTGGCATTCGCGAGACCGACGATATTGCGAGGTGGCATTCGCGAGACCGTTGACGTTGCGAGGTGGCAATTGCGAGACCGTCAACATTTGGAGAGTGGTATTCGCGAGACCGTCAAAGTTTCGGGGTGGCATTCGCGAGACTGTCGATGTTTGGATAGTGGTATTCGCGAGACTGTCAACGTTTGGAGAGTGTCACTCAAGAGACCGTCAATGTTCTGCGCCCAATATCTATTACATTCTCGTCGAGCTGTTAGCCCATTATACTAGGGTGTAACAGTCCCGTAGACATTTTTCAGTCAAGACTGGACGGACTGCTGGACCCGGCCAGGCCTGGCCCCCCTTGCCCCACTCCGGTCTCCATTCTCGGGGCGGGTGTGCTGTTAATTCAGTTGTATCTGTGGGAAGCCACAGTGTACCACAACTACTGTCAGAATAATGGGCATCCGGAGGTGACGGACCGGAGATGACAGCTGCCTGAATCTCCGAGCACCAGCTCGGGAGACAGTCTTCTGCCCTTTCCCCATGGCAGTCCCCGAGGCTCGTTGTATATGGAGAGAATTTTCTGCCTTCGACTATTTATCAATCAATTAATTTACTGTCTTCATCTCTATCGATCCCTATATTCCAACAAGTACATAGTACGGAAATAAAGTCGATGACTAGCTACCGAGGAGCACAAAGGGGGTGGAAAAATACGTAATTGTCACGGTGATCGAACAAGAGATGGTAGAGAGGAGAAATCGTGCACTCATATTCTGCGATCTTTGTGGTTTTATATATCACTCACATTGTCCCCACCTGCCTTTGTCTCCTCTACATGCTTCATCAATTCGTTCAGCATCTGCTCAGTCACAACAGCCTCATAGCTGCTGGTATGTGTCTTCTCTCCATATGTCCATGACTCACTGCCGCCCATTGGTGGGGAGAGTAATTCGGGATTGACAAGGAGTTGTCACTGAGAAGCCGAATCCTCAGGGCGAATGACTATCATCGAGTGCTTCGTGTTCGGTATAGGCATCAGTACTGAGATCGCTGTTAGGTATTCTGAGTGGTGGGGGTAGTGCCGTGGGCTGGCTGTCTGGTGTGTCGGGTCAAGATGGCGGTAGGAATACATAGTGGTTGCTGAGTGCGGTCTTGCATACCCCACCGTAGTAAAGTTTTCACCCTAAACCAAATTTTTTTACACTAGTGGGGTGCCCCGCCGGGCCCCGCCGGGCCCAGCAGTCTTCGGCAGTCCGTCCAAATCCTATACTCAGACAGACTAGGGCAGTGGGGTCCCTGCCCAGGACGGGACCGTTCTAAAAGACTGCAGGGCCTGACAGGGCAGGACGGACTGCTGCGAGGCCTGGCCACAACCAGGAGGCCTACGATGCGGAATGCGCCACGATTTCCCATGGGCTAGAATCAGCCACCAGGGGATGCACCCCGGAGCGGGTGCCAATCTTCAGAGATGCACAAGCGGCCATCAGACGAATGGCATCAGACGGATCTGGTCCAGGACAGCAATATGCCATTCAGGCGTGGGAGCATACTGCCACACTGTATAGGGCAAGGCCAGGGATCACCATCGAGATCTGGTGGTGTCCGGCGCACAAGGGCATAGCTGGCAACGAGGAAGCCGACAGGTGGGCGAAGATTGGGGCAGGGAAACCGGACACCCATGGGGTGAAAAATCTTGTTCTGCTCCTGCGATCACTCGCAAACACTAAGTGGAAGATTCAGAGAAGAAGTGGGCGGAAGCATGCCAGTGGACTGGGGACCAAACCTCCAAAAAGAAGTACTGCATGCTGAACAGCCAAAAGCTTGATGGCGCAGTTGCTAACAGCTCCAAGAGGAGCGCCTCACAGTTCTACTTGCTGAAGATGGGGTACTACCTAATGGGGCAGTACCTTAACTAGACAAAGAACCGACCCACCCGGCAATTCTGGTGGCACCAGTACCAAACGCAGAACTGGGACCACCTGTTCAAGGAGTGCCCCGAGTGGAAGCCGCAGCAGAAGATCCTGTGGGCGGAAGTGAAGAAGGAGACTGGAAAAGGGAAGGATCGGTAGAAGGTGTAGGACCAACTGGCCGACGGGAGGTGCAGCCAGGTGGTGCTGGACTTCCTCTCGACCACGGACATGGGCAGACAGGTGCCGGTGGTGGAGGAGGATGATGCCTTGAGTGCGGTGTCAGAGCTGGATGTGCAGGAGTGGCTGGAGGAGCAGGGGGCAGGGGCCGAGAAGCAGGATGCCAGAGGGGAACTACAGTGGTTCCTACCCACGCCTGACTTCATGGCGTCGACAGGCAGGGGGTAGGGAGACGTGGTACGCTTTTCCTTTGTTTCTTCCCTTTGGTAATTTCCTTGGGCGTGTCTACCATTTTTTTTTTTTTTTGTGGGAAAGTCCTGGGCGGAGGGTAAAGGGGTACTTGCAACGAGCCGCCACTGCGCGGACAGCGGATAGGAAAACGGACTGTATATATTCTCGCCATGATATCCATAGGTTGCATGCGAGTAATGAATAAACCAAAAAAAAAAGTAAGTCCTACCTCCCCATTTGTGCACATGTTGCGTGTTCGCATGTGAGCGGCCTGTTCAACCTATATACTAACATTTAAACTTGGGGTCTTAAGGAAATCTCACAGAAGAAGTGATACACACTGTTCACACTCTGGCTGGGAATCTGGCTCGATGCCCAGCTCTCACTCAAGGAGCATCATGCCACCTGGATGAAGGAAGGCAGCAAGGCAATGACGAGGCTACAGCGGCTCACAGGACAGATGGGACTATCGCCAGCCAACTGTAGAAAAGTTATGATGGCATGTGTTCAGTCAACCACCATATTCGGGACAGAGCTCTGGTGGAAAGGGGACTACACCATGGGAACCCAAGGACGGGCGGAGGAGATCCAGCGGCTGGCCAACCGGGAGGCCTGAGCAACAACAGGCTGCTTCTGAACAACCAATCTGGGAGCTCTCTCGATGGAGTCCGGCATCAGAGCAGCAGCAGCTCAGCTAGAAAACAGATAGCTGTGATTTGGACTGAGACTGCTTAGCCTACCGCAGGGAGACCAGGGACGGGAGGTGGTGGGAGCCCCAACACAAATCGGGCGCTGGCTCGCAAATGCTCTCGCACACAGTGGGCAAACAGAGGGCACGGTGTTGCTAGAGGAGGCAGAGGCCTTTGACGTGGAACTGCTTCAAGAGGAGGAAGCCGAGACGAAGGCTGAGGTAGAGAGGACCCAGCCTGGACTGACAATGTTCACCGATGGGTCACGGATGGAGGATGGGGCTACCGGATACCGGTGGTGTGGAAGACCAGACAGATCTGGGAGGGTATCATGTGCCACATGGGCCACACCCAGGAAGCCTACGATACGGAGTGCACTGCTCTTTCACACGCGCTGGAATGGATATCAGGAGGATATGTCCCGGACCGGGTGACAATCTTCACGGATGCGCAAGCGGGAAATCTCAGAGAATATGTGGGCTGAGGCGCGGTCATGGGCCGGAGGGCGCATCGCCAAGACAAAGTACCGTATGGCGAAGAGCCAGAAGCCTGATAGCGTGGTAGCCGACAGCACCAGGAGGCTCGCCTCAAGGTTCTACCACCTGAAGATGGGCCACACCCAGATCGGACAGTACCTACACTGGGCCAAGGTCCGCCACGATGCCCAGTGCTGGTGGTGCTAGTGCCCCTTGCAAACGAGAGACCACCTCCTCAAGGTGTGCCCGGAATGGAAGTTGCAGCAAAAGGTGCTGTGGGCAGAGGTGCAGAAGGAGACGGGTGTTGAAGAGAAGTACAAGAAGAACAACAGATATCCCTTCTTACTTCCCCGCTCTGGCGTAAACGTGTCCTCAACAAAACTGTAAAGCTGAAGTGCCAAACCTAAAGGCCATCTCGGCGCGAGAAGCATTTCCAACAACGGGAAGGTGGAAGAGCCGGTGGAGGATCCAGGACCTACTTGCCGACAAGAGGTGCGAAAAGGCAGTGCTGGACTTCCTCACGGCAACAGATGTGGGCAGGCGGGTGCCACCTGTAGAAGAAGACGGTGCTGGCAGCTAGACGTCAGAATGGGAGCTCGGGGAGTGCCGAGAGCAGGAAGAGGAATAAGAGGCGGAGGTGGAGGAGCTGGGTGCTGCGGGAGGCTCGGGCGCTTGAGCGGAACTACCACTGTTCTTGCCCATGCCCTTCTTCATGGCATTGGCAGGTGAGGAGTAGGGGGACGGGGGTGTACTTTCCTTTGTTTCTTCCCTTTGTTGATTTCCTTGGGCGCATCTACTCTTTCTTGGGACAGGCCTGGGCGGAGGGCAAAAGGAGAGCTTGCAACGAGCCGCCACTGCGCAGACTGCAGACAGGAAGGCCAGGCAAAATGTACGCCGCCATGATCTGTATAGGTCGAATGTGAGTATGATTAAACCAAAAAAAAATTGTTCACACGCTTCAGAAAATACGGTCCAATTCCGTGATTGCTTTTTGAATACATCCTCCCATGTTACACCTGGACGTCATATCACGAGTACGTAGCCTAGATAGAAGAGATCCAGTGACTGAGGACGACGAGGCTCAGGCCGTGGCTAAAGGATCAAAGAGTCTAGGCGGGAGATAAGGAACGGAGTCTTAGCCCTCGGTTGAGACACCGGCCGAAGGAGTTAGAACTCCGGAGATGAGGGAGAACAATTTGTGCAAAACGAGCGGGCACAGCTAGGCGACCATGTCTCTCCACCACGATCGGAGAACACTCTCCACCACGATCGGAGCAGACAGCCTCTTGACGCAGCTGCACACCCCGCTCGGCCGCATCACGCATGCAGCGAAACAAACGGAACCTCATCTATCTTATCTACACCCCGACCACGACCAATTAATCCACCCACGTTCCTTCAGAGGAGCAGACACCTCGGGGAAATCCAAGTCCAACTCACCCGTATCTCTCCGAAGGCACGCAGCTGCCTCGAGAGAACGAACGGTCTGGATCACCACTTCTCACTCGGGCGCTCGCCGATAAAAGAAAGAGATTTCTCGCCTCGACGGGAAGAAATCAGCACGAACGTCCCCACCAAACACTACCACCGAAAACCACACACAAGATCTAAGATTATTCCGTTGTGAATTATCGAAAGTAGCCTGATTACCTTTGATTCTCCCCACACTCCGGTTACGATACAACCCCAGTGTCACACTATAATCTTGATCTCAAGATCACCCTACTTTCACGACTTACGTCGATGTTACCTACTTCGAAGACCACCTCTATCTACTCGAGCTGTCCACCTTCTTGGAGCCTAAATCTCAATACTCGTTCGACTACAGCTTTCAGTCAATCGACGAAGAAATTGCAAAATACGAACAGTGGGAAGAATTCAGCGACGGACCAATTCCTACTCCCTACCAAAAGGGCGACCACGAACCCTGGAACTGGTATATGCAATATTGGTCCAACTGTGCCCACAGCCACCAGAACGCCGAATTCACGGAAGACGAGCTCCGAAACCACTGCGACTAATACTTCACCGACGACGAAACCATCCACACCGGAGATTTTCTCGACGAGTATTGAACCATGAGACCTCCTCGGACTTTAACATGCTCCAGCTTGAGGCCCTTCGTGACCTGCTTCAGATCACCGACGGAACACCAAGGCCAGAACAAGCGGTGGAAATAGCCAACCCCGCAGTCTGGCTCAGGACCCTGGTAAACCAGCAACAGCAAGCCGAGAATGACTTACAACGGCTCACGGAGCTGTGTGGTGACGCCTATGACAGAACCGACCGTCGAACGCGGGAGATTGAACAAGCCTATCAAACCTTGGCGGAAGGCACTAGGTACATATATGACCGAGTCAACGCTAATGAGAAAATCGCAGAAGAATGGATACGTAGCGAGCTGTCGAAAGCGGCAAACGCGTATCAATCTCTCGCCAGAAACGTCTGGCAGGCCATCATCGAGCGGACCAACGAGGCCAACGAGCGACAAATGTGCCAGGCCACTCAGCTGACCCGGGTCAACGATGCCCTGTCCTTTCTGGTGGAAGCCAACAAAGCCCGGAACCAACACCTGGCCAACTTTCAGGGAAACGTGGAACTATGGGCAGCCTCACACCAGAACCGAGTAGCCACCCTGGAAAACCAACTCCGGGAAGCAAGGGCGGAAATCCAACGTATCGCAATCAGAATCCCCCTACCTACGACGCCACCAGAGCCAGTAGGACCAACCGCATGGAGAAGCCCCATCCGGCAGACCAGCACCAGCGCCCCCTCAGCCCACTCACCACCAGCGTTGGGAAGCCCGCTACGTCTGAACCCGGAAACGAGGCCCCGACGGCAGAGACCCCCAGCGCTACCCACAACACCCGAGATGAGGCAGCGATTGGAGCAACTTAGGCGCCACCTATCCCCGAGGCCACCAGCGCCCGAGCCCACGGCAGGACAAGGAGGGAACTCTCCCTCAACCCCACCAGGATCGTCAGCAGAACCCCCCTCGGGCCTGCCATCCGAACCGCCTCGACCGCCCTCCAGGCACCCCCGCTCTCCTTCGCCGCCTAGGAATCCTGCACCTACGATTACCACGCAGGACCTCGTATGGCTGGTGGCAGAAGGAGTGGAACGGGCTCGACAGGACTGACCGGCCCGACCCGAACAAGGCAATATTGCCAGGTTAAAAATGAAAAACCCAGAAACCTTCGACGGGAAGGGATTGACCTCCTTCAATCAGTGGTGGGAAGCCGTCACCATGTTCCTGGGATTCTACCCCGAAACGAACGACCGCCAGAAAATCGCGTGGTTGGGAACGCTTCTGACCGACACGGCCAAAGCATGGCACCTCAACCGGTATCGAGACCTAGGTGACGCCGACACCTGGGTAAATTACGTGGCGGCCATCCGAGCCGAATACCGAAACGAGAGAGAGGCGGCCGATGCCCAGCTAAAGTTAGGTCAGCTAAGGTACCAAGGGTCCATCCGTGCATACATGACGGAATTCCAGGCCCTGAACAACTTCGCTCGGGCAACCGGGGAGGGACTCAGTGTGACACTGGGGTTGTCTCGTAACCGGAGTGTGGGGGGATTCAAAGGTAATCAGGCTACTTTTGATAATTCACAACGGAATAATCTTAGATCTTGTGTGAGGGTTCGGTGGTAGTGTTGGTGAGGATGTTCGTGCTGGTTTTTCTCCTTCGTTTCCGAGAGAAAACCTCTTACTTTTTATGGTGGAGGCCATAGCGTGAGATCTGATGAACCAGCGTGAGTGCTGGTGACTCGGGCTTGGATTTCCCCGAGGTGCGGGGACCCCGTGGGTGATTCATTGGTCATAGCAGGGTGTAGATAAGGGGAGATGAGGTTTCATGCACCTTTACGGCACTCTAGGCTTAGGGTCCTCCGTCTCTCCCTGGGGCGAGAGCTCCCTGAGGAGCCACGTACTGCATGAGGGCCATGCAGTCGTGCGGGGTCCAAGCTCTAGAGCCTGTCGATCACCCTGAGGTGACGCAATCTCCCTCTGGGGAGAGATCCGTTCGTTTGCACTCACCCCCTCATCTCCGGAGTTAGCCTAGGTCCGGTTTTCTCGGCCGACAGCTAATCTCCGTTTCCTAGATCTCCTACCTAGACTCACTGACATCGTTACCCGTGCTTCAGCGGCAACTTTAGTGCCTTCCCCGAAGGCCCGTGGTGAGTCTCCCTTGCTACGTACTCCCGCTAATTACTAATGTGTAACACTACCTCCCTCTCCCTTAGCCTCGTCCCGAGCGCTATTGATTTTTTCTAAGTAGCCTGACTCTTTCTGTGATCTTTAGATTCTTTCAACGCTGAGGGTCCCTTCAACGTCACGGACTGC
>Ga0307508_10005463_pt1 | contig 12083 bp, 4 predicted proteins | sample 9_EM_MG_FD_203089 | JGI IMG/M metagenome (GOLD analysis project Ga0307508, IMG submission 203089) | Populus trichocarpa ectomycorrhiza microbial communities from riparian zone in the Pacific Northwest, United States - 9_EM | ecosystem: Host-associated > Plants > Roots > Unclassified | place... | reverse complement strand
GAAAAGAAGCTTACACTCTTTCTTCTTCGAGGCTGCCTTAACAGTAGCTGCACGTTCTTCGGCAGCCTTCTTTTCCTCCTCGGTCTCCTCACCAAAGAGATCCACATCATCGTCATCGTCATCCTCGGCAGCCTAAAAACCAACATACAAATCCCACCGATAAGTAACAACACATACAGGTTTTACAAAGCAAATTTAATAAATTCAAAGCAACAATAGAGAGCACATCTCCCGCCTAAATTACTTGATAAAAACGACAAACCAATCGCCAATTCACAAGAAAAATCAATGCTTGCCTTTGTCTCAGCAGATGGAGGAGTGGCAATTGCCTCCTCTGTGATGGGAGCAGATCCCTTGACAACAACTCCACATCCTTCAGCTTCGACACCACTACAGCAGACCCAATACAAAATTGAATACCCCACTATCAAAACTATTGAATTTACATAAACAAAAGATAAAGAAAGTCACGAAAACTTACGAGATCCTCAAGAGAGCATCAATATGAGTGTACCACCGATACACGTTAACATGTTCAGCTGATGGGGCACTTGAAAGAGCTGAGTACACAGCCAGATCATCTTTGGAAGCTTGGTATCTGAGAATACCAAAAAAAAACAGTTACTAAAGAGAGATCCTTAGTCCCGGCATGGACAGCTTGTTTTTTACTTGACCAAAAAGGTGGACATAATCACCGGACGTGCCAAATCCCAGCCGATATACCACAGAAAAATCCCAGATAAAAAGAAAAGGATACCCAGAAATGTAGCTGCGGGAAAGGAGAAAGTCATCGAGTTTCTTGAGGCCAGCAGCTGAGGTGAGATCGTAGAAAGTGACTGCCATTGCTTAAAAGCTGAAATAAAAAACATGAAACAGATGGTGATTAAATTCAAATATGATAACAAGTAAGAGAAATCGCCAAGGTACGAAACTACGAATATGTAAGAAAATCTGTTGGGTGGATTCGTTCGTACTTTGGAAGAGAGAAGGTAATAATGACCACGGCAAGAAAGGAGACAGAGGTAAGGCGCAGCGTTAAGAGGTCTAGGGTTTTTTTGGGAGAGTGAGAACGGGAATATATATATATAGAAGGGAGAGGTGATCTGGTGTTTTATGAGCAGTGTTACTTCTTGATATTATCGGAACCCATTCTTCAGGCCCAACGTATTGCCACTTTTGGTTTGGGTACGTTCTATTATGATACGTCATTTTTTTTTTTTTTTCATTCTATTTTTAAAAATGTTTTTTATTATTTTAACGTATTAATATAAATACTAGATTTTTATTTTAAAAAAAATTGATTTGAGAATATTTAAGAAAAATTGATTATAAACATTAGATTTTGATTTGAGTTTAAAAAATCACTAGAGAGAAAATGATATTTGGAAAGAGAGAAATTATCTTGAAGATAAATAATTTCTTATCTAGTTTTTGATATATTATATATAAGTAGTTTGGTTTTTTCATGTAATTAATATTTTTATCAAACCCGAATGTAAGCTATGATTTTTTTAAATACAGTAGATAAGTGATTAATAAACCAAACTACAAAATACTAAAGATAGTTTTCCCATTAATTTTTAATTACCGTCATCTCTCTCATTTTAAAAGCTTGTTAGTTTAATTATTTAAAAAAATATTAATTGATCTTTTAAATTATTTTTATAGTGCTTCAAAGATGTTATTTTAATTTATTTTTTATTTTTTTCGCATCTTAAATTTTAAATGGATAAGTTGTATTTTCACAATTAATTTAGAAAAACGAAAATCACATGTACTTAGCGAGTAGAACTAACCTCAAAAATAAATAAAATAAAATGTAAAAAATAAAAAGGATAAGATAAAACATTTACATGTGCATCTATCTTTTACTTTTTACAAAGAAGACCAGCATCCCGTTTAGATCTGTAATCAGCGTTAACAATTCTTATTCAATTTATCAATTTTTATATTTTTCAATCCATTTCATTAAACACGAACATCATATGTACTTCAATGGATTTAGATTCCAATTTTTATCTTCGGATTCCCATCTATGTTAGATTATGCTTTTCACTTTACTTGTGATATTCATTTTTTCTTTCTAGTGTCGAATGATGAATAAGAATGGGCGGTCTCGAAAAACAGATCATTTGGTCAGACAAAAAAAAAAACAGACCAATGCATATTATTAATTAATAAGTATAAATTTAGAATTTATAACCAACTCATCGCTTCACATTATATGGATCAAAAAAAGCAGTCAAAGTCAAGATAGAATCTATTGGTCATTTCATTGCAGCTATTGGAGTCCTTTTTTCTTATGGAAAATGTCAAGATTGCTTATGAAGAAAGGTACTTGGTCTTTCTTTTTACATGGAGAAAAATAGGTGAAATCCTCAGTTCCACACCCATGTTGCTTCCTCAGTCGCCATTTTTTATTACCTAAAAGCGGCATACCTTCCCTGGTCTTCCAGTTGTATAAGGTAGTTTTCTTGTCTGTCTACCCTAATGGAGATCTCTCTCTAAGACCTCTTTCTCTTGAGCTAGGCTAAATAAAAGAGAAGTACAAGGTAACTCTAAAGGCTTTCTTCTACTATAACTTTATCCCCAAGACGGGTGTTCATTTGTCATGAAGATCTTGTCATGAAACATAAAAGGATAACCCAATTAAGAAAAAAATGGGGGTTAAATGGGTGTTAAGGAAACTAAAGGCCAATATTGTTCTTAATCAGGAATAAAAGCTTTTTTCGGTGGATGATGCTACAATAAAAAAGGTGTGGAAAGTGAATCAGTGTGGTTTGATTAATGTGGATGCTCAAGGAAATGCGAAGGGTCTAATTTTGATGCAATGTTTTAAGTCCATATATAGTAATGGAGAATAACTAGAATGGGAACTCCACTTTCAAGGAAGAATTACAAAATGATAAATTGTCTTCTCTTTTCGTTTTCTACCTTAGATTATGCATGTCCCTCTTGCTCTTTGATTGAACTCATTTAGTCACCTTGCTTTGTTCATATCTCTTCTTTTTATTTATATAAGGGTGCGCCTCTTTCTTCTTATTTGAGTCAATCCATAAAGGAAACCCTGAAATCCATAGTAGCTGACGATTATGTGCCAAATTAAGAGAAAGAGGTCGTTCGCCTCCTAGTTGTTATGGATCGAGAGATCAGTTGGCTCTTCTTGTGGCTAGGCATAAATTAGTAATTCATCCAATCTCCTTAAACCCGAAAGGCTGGGATGACTTCATTGCTCGATCAATCCTCGAACCTTGAGTCATCTAGTTTTCTTAATCATAAGTTGGAAATCAGCTTCACGTGAAAATCATTGTCTTTCTAAATGATTCTACTTTTGTTTGATCCCAATCGATAAAAGGGTAATCTTGAATCTTTGATTTGGTAGAGTGAGACCTTTATCCTTTATCCCATCACCTTTTCAGGAACTTCTACTCATTGGAGGAATTCACAATCATAGATGGAGGAAAGGTTGAATGTTGTCTTCTTCCTTTGACCCCGAATCATTATTTCAACCTTCGATCAGATGTCTAAGTAAAAAGAAGCTCCTAAAGCTAGCATCTAACCAAAATCGGATTGACTTTTCATGTTGTTGAATTGAATGGCCTATGAGTGAAGTTCAGGGGCTTGGCTTTGAGGCTCAGATTCTGTATCGACAGTTTGTTCATAAAGCTTGTTCTCAAGCCTATATCTACTCTCTTTTCTTTTAGAGGCATACCTCTCCACGAGATTTAACACTTTACTAAGGATTGAATCCAAAAGCAACTTAGTTTGGGCGAAGGTTCATCTTCAAATTTGTCTATTGTCATGAACAAACAACTTTCTCTACATTAGAGCGCAAGGTGCGCAAGAGATTCATTTAGGTAAGCACACTAAAAGAAAATGACTTGTCTTGTCTGCACTTTTAATGTCTTGGTGCATCCACTTGAATTAGGAGGAGATGAGAGCATTCTTCTACAAAAAAAAAGAAAATGATTATTGCGAATAATAAGATGCTACCCTTGCCTTAAGGAAGATCTGTGAATTGCTATAAAGGGAAAACAGATCTCTATGAGAATGAGTGGTCTATGAACAACACTTACCTTTCAAGCATAGTCGATCAAACTAGGATTGGGCATCAATCAATTTTAGATGTCCCAAAAAGGTTTTGTCAAAGGCCTATCTTTTGGCATTTAAAGACGAGTTAACATGATTCCTATCTAGGTTATTAAAAAAGGTATTTGGTCTTTCTATTTATTAAAAAAAGTAATCGTGACTTTTTTAAAAGTTGCAATTAGAAATGGTGACATTTTGAAGAAATGGTTAAAATGAGTTGGCATAAATTTCAAGAAGAAGAGGGGAGAGAGAAAAGAAAAGAAAATGAAGAAAAAATAAGACCCTCTATAAGCACAACAAAGCATGATGACTGCTCTAATGTTATCAAAAAGATATTGACAAGACGAATCCAACGATACCAAGAAAATGTCATTAATGATGGCTAGAATGGGTCATGCGCGCTGTCCAAAGGTAACAGGTTGTTTATTTGCTTTTGAGCAACGTGTGTGACCCATTCTAGCTATAATTGTTGACCTTTCTTGGTATTGTTAGATTCATCTTATCGATATCTTTTTATTGGTGTCGGGGATGTCGTCAACGAAGTTTCAATATGCCTTCAGGATCTTATTCTTTTTTTTATTCCCTTTCTTTTCTCTCCTTTCTCTTCTTTTTGGAATCTATACCAGTCCATTTTAACTATTTCTTTAAAATATTTTATTCCTAACTATAACTTTTAAAAAAGTCACAGTTTTAACCCTTGACTTTAACCAAACCATGCTATTTTCCAAAATCTTTTTTTTGGCTTGTGCTAGTTTTCTAAAACACTTCTTAAATTGTTTTATATAAGAAAAATACATGGGTGGTGGGATGGGATGATAAACACCGATCAACAGGAGGCAATGTCACTTCTAGTCACATGATCAAGCTAAAACTGGAAAATTATTCATGGTGGATGATCAACTTTTATTTCTTAGTAAGATTTATATAATCATCTATATTCCTTTTATCAATTCTTTTATCCCACCTAGGTTTATGAATTTATCTCTCGATTACATTTGTGCACCTCTTATTGTTATTGCTTAATGTTTGCAACGGCTAGGGAGGCAATTGTAAAAGTTAAGTCTATCATCAAACCGACAAAAAATAATGTAATTGGCTTCCTTTTTCAAAACGGGATGGAATGGTCCAACCTATCCAAGAACACATCACTAGTTTGATCCCCCCACACAATACCATGAGGTGGAGTAATTTTTTAACGCAAAACATACATAGGCGTCGTTATTTTTTTTTACCACTAAAAAAAATTTTAACCACAAACTAAAAAATTGATACGTGTGTTCAGAAAATAAATTGAAAATTATGTGCTAATAAATGATAACAAATATGTTAATTTCAATAAAAAAAAATTGAGTCGGGAAGCTGAGATAAATATGCATATTAATATATCTGATCTCATATTGTGAGAGCTCTTCAATTATTATTTTTAGAGCATGAATAATTTAAACTCCATTGGCAATAATTTCTAATATAATTTCTGATTTTCTTACTAATATCTTTTTCAAAAAAAATATATCATTTTTTTCTCATAGGTTCTTAATTTGATAAAAAAAAGAATTAATATGTGCATTTTTCTCATTTAATATTATTGAGCACATTATTAGCAAAAATCTACATATTATGTTAATACATAATTATTTATAAAGCAGTTGATAATATCATCGTATATTTTTTTAATTTTTGTCAAAACAACATCAATGTTTAATCAGGATCACACTTTTTTAATAAAAAGAAAAAATAATTAAAATAAAGGTTTATTAAAATTTTAAGCCGTTCGATAAAATTAAAACTATGTAACTTAACACATTAAACCTATGATCTAGGTTATAGACTTCGCTAGATTTAATAAATTTGTTTTTTAAAAATATTTTTTACTTAATTATACAATAAAAAAATAGATACTCACAAAATCGAGTACAAATCAAATGTCAGGACATTTGTTTGAGATTATAAGAATTTTATAGAAAGCAAATTAAAATAAACTATGAATACAAATTCAAAATCAAATAATTATTGAATAAAAAAACAAAGTTTAAGGAATAAATTAATATATATATATATATATATATATATATATATATATATTATTACAGTAAAAACTCACTTGTTTTAGTATTTTCTATAATAATAATAATTCTTGTCATAACACTATTCAAGGGTGGAGGCAATGGATTGGCATGGACATGAGCCTGCAAAAACAAATCATTAATATTATACCTCTATAAAAAGAACAATTTTAAATTTATGGTTAAAACTTTTAAAATTTGAATTTTGACTCCCTGGAAAATTTCTACCGTCAACTCTTAACTAATATGAAATAAAAATATCAATAGCATTGAATGTAAAACTCAAACACCATTTTAACTCCTTGTAAAAAAAAATGAAATTTAATATTATTAAAAAAAATTCCACCCTTTTCTTTCTAATATGTTTGGTACAAGGGTTATTGAGGTTGAAATTTACCCTTTCACAATTTAATCATGTTTGGTTGATTTTTTTTTAAGAAGTTTAATTGTTAAGGATACTACCCGCATTGGTGTTTTTGAAGGACAAAAAATTACCCTCCATGTAAAATTCCCTCTCCAAACCATAGTTTTAAAACCCGGCCTGGCGGGTCGACCCGGGGCTGGAACCAGGCCGAGTTGAAGAAAAAACAAGGAAATGAAAAACCTTATATAAATATGGTTGCAATTCGATTGACCCGGCAAGACCCGGTCAAAAACCCGGTTGCAACCCGTTGACTTTTGTTTTTTTTACTAAAACGACGTCGTTTTGATTTTTTAAAAAAAAACTTGACCCGGGCGACCCGGTGATCTATCAAAACCCAGAACCCGGGCCTTGGATCGGGCCAGCCACCAGACCGGGTCTAAAAACTATGCTCCAAACAATACTATTTGTATTTTTTTTCTCTCTCTAACTTTCTATATCAAAATACACAATATTTTTTTTAATCTCCCTCATCAAATATTTTTAATAATTTAAGCACTTTTTCTCTTTTTTTTTTTACTGACAAATCATTTTTAAATTTATTAACTATTTGTTTAAAAGTGTGGTAAAAATAGCATTTTAAAATACTTTTCATTTAAAAATATATTAAAAAAATATTTTTTTATTTTTAAAATTTATTTTGATATCAATACATTAAAATAATTTAAAAATATTTAAAAATAATATTCAAAACTAACTTCAATATTTTAAAATTATTTATATAATAACTACTCGTGAAATAATTCACCTCTATTTTATTTTTTTACTTTATACTAAACACTGTCCAAGGTTTAAAATTATTTATCATAAATCTTAACATTCGGGGAACAGTCTTCAACTCCTTTAATAATTCTCCCTCCTCACTCCTACCTTATTTCTCTATAAAAAATATTTAATTAATAATTAATATTAAATATTAAATATTAAAAAATAAAATAATAATTGACCTGCCATTTAATTTTGTAAATTTTAATTAATTTCATTTTTAATTAAAGATGCAATACAATTCCCAAAACTATTTCACATATTTTATATTTTGTTTTTATAATCAAAAGATGTGAAAGAAAAAAAAGTTGGAATGGAAAAGCGTGATAGAGGTCTTCTAAACCTTTGATACAGGTTCAAATCCTATTGGACACAATATTTTTTCAGAATATGTTTTTTATTTTTACATATATATTGTTATTATTTTTTATTAATTATTTTTATTATTTATTAATTAATAATATTATTAATCTAATTATAATAAAGATTAAGAAAAGATTAAGAAATTAATCGTTATCCTTATAAAAATGAACCACAATATTACCGTATCGCTGGCGTATCTAAGAAGAATAATTTTATCTCGTCTTGATCATATAATATTCTATTATTTTATCATTGATTTTTATATTTTATTATTGACACCATTTAATGAAAAAAACCTCAACATATCTAACAACCTCTGTATCTGTAAATTATGTTCCATTCAAACAAGTATTTAATTATGTTAAGAGAGCTTGACCCAACACTACTTTGGCTAGTTCAAGTCATACAATTGAACTGAGTTAATTATTAAAGGATAAAAAAAGATTTATTCATATTAATAATTAATTAAAATAGAGAAGCTTAGAAGTGAAATAGGAAAAAAAACTTATATATATTAAAAATAATTTTGTTTTATCAGTAAAAGAATTTATTAAATTATACAATATTCCTAGATCGCGTTTACCACGGAACTTCCTCCTTCTATTGTCTTAAACTTGAAATTTGTGTTGAGGTGTGTTTCATTTCAAGCCAATCAAAGTTTGACGTCTCATGTTCGTGATAGTAAGATAAAGTTTGTTGAGGATCAAATTCAGCCTTCCAAAATCTTCGGTAAATTATAGGTTTATGAGAGTTTAATTGTGATTATTTTTTAAAATATTTTTTATTTAAAAATTTATTAAAATAATATTTTTTATTTTTAAAAAATTATTTTTAATATTAGTATATTAAAATGATTTTAAAAAATTAAAAAAAATAATTTGAAGTAAAAAAAATTAAAATTTTTCAAAAGTGTTTTTAAAATGTAAAAATAAATAGAAATCTTAGGTATATTGTTAGTAAAGATGCTTCGAAAGTAGAGGGGCAAAACTTAAAATCTAATAATTTTAGGGCTTAAATTTATAATTATTCAAAAAAATAAAATAATAATTTTAATTTTTATACGGTCGAGGCCGCTGCCAACCACCCCTCTCTCCGTTCTTGTTTGGAGGGGTTTTTTTTTTTATTTTCATCGGGACTCCTTGTTGAAGAATGTAAATCATACTTTTATCGTCCTCGTTTCTAAAGAGTCCTACTTGAATGTCATAATTGAAACTTCTTTCATCTTTTACGAGTGTGGTCGAAGTGTTTTAGTTCTTGGGCATTAATTTGATTGCCGATATTATTTGCTTTTGTTTTAATTATGATGATATATGAAAAAACTATATAATAATATTATGTTTTTGGGCCTAGTTTAATTGGGTGTCGGGTACACTTCACCTTGCCCGAATAAGATACCCATGCACTATCAGCTCCAGTCGAGTCCACCAACATCGAACAACCTGACCTTTGTCTGATCGATCAGATCTTCTTTCTCATTATTTTTACAGTGTTTTATACAATGTATATATCTTTATAAATATATAGGATATTTATATATATTTATATTAAATATCTTATAACTTAAATATTTATGAGATGTTAATATAAAATATATTAAAACTTTGATATTTCTTAAGATATTTATCTTAAAAAAATATATATAAACAAATTTATCTATAATTCATTTTTATAGAGCTCTAGCACAACACATGTCTAATACAATACTTAAACAAGGTTTAAGGAACATTTAAGTTTAAAGAATACCATTTATTCTCTTTACACACAAATACAACTCACTTTTCCTGTCACCGGTAAAAACACTATACTGATTTAAGCATTAGAGATGTTGAGCTCACAAAGTCCTTTAAGTCTGGTTTTATCAGCTCACGAAAAGCGCCTTCAATCCTTCTCCTGAGGATTTTTTCTAGTCTCATCATTGGCATCGTATGTGGAAATTGAACAACAATACAGTTCATTTTGGTCTTTCAAAAGCTTGTTTCATGGCTAACAAAACCTCAACGCAACGACAACTATGTTTATAACTATGCCAATGCCGAGGCCAACAATTATGCCTATGAATGCACCTTACATGGGCCGGAAACAACTTTTATGACGGCTTGTACACACAAAAGCTAACATTACTCGTTTATAAATAATTCATTCCCCACTCCTGCAAGGTCAAGTCTTCCAAACTTACTTGTTTGCAAGACTTGCAAAGCTTTTATGATACATGAAAAAAATATACAATAATACTAATTATTGGGCTGATCCAATCGGGCTCCGAATAGGCTCCAGTTCATATTAAATAAATATGACTCATCTACTCTAGGCGGGCCTAGCCAGACCTACTATCATCAGACAAGTCGACCTTCATCTGGTTGACCCGCTTTTCTTTTTTATTATTTTTATGATGTTTTATATAATGTACATATTTTCATAAATACTTAGGATATTTATAAGATATTTAATATAAATATCTTATAAACGAGATACAAAAAGATATTGAGTTTTAGGTTTAAAGTGGATGGTGGGAGGTTTATCTTAAAAAAAAAATGTACTAGAAAATCATTATATTGTTAGTAATTTGTCTTTTATAGTTTATTGGAGAAGGTCTGATCAAGTTATTAGGTAGGGTGCGTCACCTTGTATTATCAAATCACCTATAAACACACGTAAATATAAAGTGGAATTGTTTGCTGGTCTCACCGAATTGCAATAGAGATAACAAGACAACTATTTTAAAAATTATTTTATTCGATATAAACATTTTAGATAAATTTCTTCGATATAATATTTATCTAATATAAATATATTGTATAAATTCCGTGAGTGTGATCCAATTAAAAATCAATCAAAATTCAGTTTTTTTTAGTTAAAATTATTTTTTTAATTATTTTAATGTGCTGATATTAAAAATAAAATTTAAAAAATAAAATAAAAAATATTATTTTGATGCATTTCTAAATGAAAAATACTTTGACAAACAATTTTTACCACACCTTCTTTTTGCGTGTTTTGAAATGTGGTAGCGATTACTTTTCAAAGTGTTTTTTACTATAAAATATATCAAAATAATGTTTTTTTTAAAAAATATTTTTGACATCAGCACATCAAAATAATATAAAAAATACCAAAAAATATTAATTTGAGGCAAATAAAATTTAATTTTTTTTAAAAACACTTTTATAGCAAAAAATATATTTTTAACATGTTTTCAATTAAAAGTATTCTTACAAAAATATCATATATCACTTTAACAAACACACTTAAGACTCAACCACACTCAACGTCTTGTCAAAGATAAAGAGCATGTTTAAAATTGTGATAGAGTTTGTTTTTAAAATATTTCTTTGTTTGGAAATGCATTAAAATAATACTTTTTTTTCGATACCAACATATTAAAATAATATAACAATACATAAAAAATCAATTTAAAACTAAAAAAATCAATTTTTTTAAAAATACAGTTTAGCCGCACAAACAAACACTACCAAACCATTCATTTATATTTTTCTTTTCTCCTAGACTGAAGTTTGAATGCTGGTGGATAAAGAGATAATAAGTTTGTTTGAGAATATAATATATTAGTTTTCAATGTATTTTTAATTTTAAAAATATTTAAAAATATTTTTTTTATTTTTAATATCAGTACATTAAAATAATTAAAAATTACTAAAAATATTTAATTAATTTAAAAACAAATGTTTTTTAAAAATATGATTAAGGCTCCATTTGGGAACACGGTTGAAACCACGTTCTCTCAAATTTTAAAATTATTTTTTTATTAAAAATTATTTTTTTATGTTTTCAAATTGTTTTAATGTACTTATCTCAAAAATAATTTTTTAAAAATAAAAAAATATTATTTTAAAATATTTTTAAATAAAAAACAATTTAAACCATAACTACTATCGTAATTCTAAACATGTCAAATTCCACGATACCAAGCAAATGCAGCATATCCCTTTGCCATCAACCAGACGGCTAGTACCATCAGGTCAGATGGTGATGTTGCCTCATGAGAAATTGATCTCCTGTTCATAGCCTTATCCAATAAACAAGAGACAAAAGATTTTTTATTTATTTGATTCAACCATGTTTTAAAAAATTTAAAATTTAAAATTTTTATAATTTAAAATTAATTTTTTTTATATTTTCAATCAGTCTAATATATTTATCAAAAATAAATTTTTTAAAATTTAAAAAAAATTATTTTAATATATTTTAAAAAAACTTTTAAAAATAATTTCCTCTGCACTCCCAGTGTTCCGAAGCCAGCCAGCTGACAAAAGAAAAGGCTATCACAATTGTAAACGGGTGGGCCACACTTCTCCCGTCCAGCCTTCCAGCACCCCGTCCAATCCAAATCTGACGGTCACGATTCAACACCGCCAAAAGTCTAT
>Ga0307508_10005462_pt1 | contig 12084 bp, 7 predicted proteins | sample 9_EM_MG_FD_203089 | JGI IMG/M metagenome (GOLD analysis project Ga0307508, IMG submission 203089) | Populus trichocarpa ectomycorrhiza microbial communities from riparian zone in the Pacific Northwest, United States - 9_EM | ecosystem: Host-associated > Plants > Roots > Unclassified | place... | reverse complement strand
TGAGAACAGCCTTAAGTTGTTATTGGGTAGCCAAAAACAACTTTTGTAAGTGTTTTTTTTTATTGAGCAAGTAGATGGAAGTTGATTGGAATTGATGAAGATGATGGAAGTTCCGTAACTCTTCCACCTGACATTTCCGTGTTGTTAGCCATTGATAACAAGAAACAATAGAAGTTAAAAAAATTGGGATAGAAAACTAAACAAAACTTTTATTTAATTTCTCATAGACAGTATCCCTGATGAAATTTATAAAAACTTTAATGAATCTCTAGGGTTTTTTCTTGCTGGTAGTGGATTAAGCTTGTATTTTTATAGTTAAAGTTTCCTCCAAAACAAAAACTTTAATCCTTAATTCAGTTTGAGTATTTTTTGTTAAAATATTAAGATGTAAAGATTTATTAAAGTTCATGAGTAGTAGGCGTACACAATATTTTTTTTCCGAATAAAACCTTTAGGGAAATGGAAAAATAAAAGAAATTATAGCTGTTGATCTCTACTAGCTAGATGGTCTAGTCTCTAATTTATCATTAATAATAATTAGGTTTTTTAAATCAACATTTGCATGCTAATCAAGGACGACGAAACTAGAGGGTGGCCAGGGGAAAGCTCTGACCACTCCAAAATTTTCAGAAGTTCCAAAATTCCCCTTGAACTTGTTAATTGATTTTTGGCAACCCTTGCAAAATATTCCTTTCAAAATAAAAACTATATATTCCAAATTTTATAATCCTGGATTCTTCCCCAACGCCAATATTGAATTTTTGTTTCCTATTAATTAGATTCTAGATAGGCTATTAATTCATGTTTAAATTATATATTTATGAAAAATAGATTTTTACCACCCTCCTTTAAATTTGCTTCTGGAATAAAATAATTAATAATAACAATAACAACCTTGTTTACAACTCAAGTCAAAACTTCAGAAATTTAATTAATTTCCAGAATTTTGCACATGTAAGAACTAAAGATGGACCACTATATCTATTACAGGTCTTAAGGAAATCTTTTCTCGTATTTTTGTGATGACCTCTCTTCTGTTTTGTACTGCATTTCAAGAATATATATAGTTTTCCCTGGACATGTTTTCCAAGATCACTGTCACTACCAATGGCTTTGTCGATGGAGAAAGAATTTTTACAGGCCTTCAGTTTGTGGACCCAAGAAATTTCCAAATTTATCACAATCAACAACATATATATATATATATATATATATATATATATATATATAGAGAGAGAGAGAGAGAGAGAGAGAGAGAGAGTCTATCAGCTTTATTCAAGTTAAATAATGGAGATGGGCGTGTCAGGATGGATAATTGCCTTCACATGTCACCCTCACATTTCCCATACATATTACTATCAAACCCCAGGCTTTGGTGGGGAACGGTCAATTTGGGTTTTGAAACAGTTATGATGTATTTTTTAGAATTTATATGCATGGACCTTAGGACTTCATGCATTCCCTTGAGTTTTTGAGCAAAAAGAATTATATCTGAATTTGAATTTAAAAATATATTAATTTATACAAAAAATGATCAAGAATATTGGATTTAGGGATGTCTCGTCTTCTCAAAGTTTCTAAAAATTCCAAAATCGATCTTTCTTCATCTTGTTAATTTTTGAAGATGTTCTTACACTTTGATTTCAAGCAATTTTGAAATCGTCGTCCCAATTAATTAATTATTTAAGATCTAAGATGGGAGAAATTTAATATTAGTGCATGGAAATTTGTTGAAGAATACCCTAACCATTTAAAAAATCAACACTGCTTCAATCTTCATGCATGGGGGACAAGAATCTAGGGGCGTTGGGAAGGCATATTAGAGGCTTGAGAAGTGAACAAAAGCATAGGAACGAGTTATGAGTTATAGTGCAAGTGCAGGATCGAGACTTTTCTTTTTCTCCACATCCACATCTACTACACCCATGCACGCACGCTTGCCACAACCTATTCATTGTTATGGACACGAAGGCCAGGAGAATAGAACATGGATTGTGATGTTTGTATGCATGTAGTTGATTGCCCTTTTTTGAGAAAAGAGAAGGAAAAAAAACCTTATTAAAAATGCTAGCTAGCTTCACATAATTGATTACCCCCTTTGACATATTTGCCATGTTTTTGTACTACATTTCTCAAACTCATCAAGGAACCATTGAAACCATAGATTCCGACCCTTGTATAAGTGTGGACAAGGGCTAACTTGTTTTGGTGAATGGAAATTTCTTGTATTTGGTTAGTTTCTTACCATAGAAAGAACAAGTATAAAAGGGATACAAATACATTTGATTGAAAGCACGGAGACGGAGATATAAAATAAATCTGTCTCTAATTAAGTTTTGAAATGAATTTATGTTTTTTTAAAATACTACCAGAAAATTGACAAATACTAATGAAAATACTAATGAAATTTTTTCGTTGGTAGATTGCGATGAACTTTACCAACAGAATATATAGTCTCTTGCTGTATACATCGATAAACACCGAAGTAAATATTTTCTTGATATATACTAAGGGGATTACAATAAGAAAAGAAAGAATGAAAAAGAAAACTAAGAAATACGATGACATGTTATTTTTACAGACAGACTTCCTGATGAGTTTCAATCTATCAATTAAAACCATCCGAGACTTAATTACAATGGTACTTATGGTTTACAACTTGCCACTGAGTATGTGTATGAGGTTGAAGCTCATGTTCTTATCTACGGTCATACACAGTCCTGATAGTTCGGGTAGAAATATAGATGTTTGTCTTCGATCGTTGATTGATGAGTTGAAGCAGTTGTGATCGTTCGAGACTTTGACGTATGACGTCTCGAAGAAATATAATTTTCAAATAAAGACAGTTTTGATGTGAACTATCAATGATTTTCTTGTGCATGAGATGATTTCTAGTTAGATCATATATGCATGAAAACTATAATGTTTGTACTGTATGAAAAATAATAAGACTTTAGCAAATGTTTTCTCGACAAAATCAGTGTCTAAATACCAACGGAACAATCACTAGCTAATATGTAAAATTCTGATAGCAAATGTTATTTCATGATGTGTGAAAACGTGTGGTTATGGAATTTATTGGAAAATTAATGAGAACCCTGACATTATGCTAGTAGTACTAGAAATGGTAGAAATGGTATTGGAGTGTGACTCTTGATATTGCTTACTTGTTTTTGATAAGCATTGAAGTTTTAACCAGGAAGGGGATAGGAAAAAGGAAAAGAAAGGGAGATTAAGGAAGGGAAATTGGGGTGTTTAATTAGAATATTAGAAAAGTTCGTCCTTTTTTAGAAAGACAAAGGGAAGAATTGAAAGATCATTAGGACCATGGGGAGTACACTCCTTGGAATTTAGTCCATCACAAAGCGACCATTTATGTACAACTCAGGCATCTTACACCCTTTGTTTTGATTTTGTTTTCAAGTCCTTGCCTTGGGAATCTAGTGAATTTTGTTTTCCTTTCTTATTTCAATTTTCCTTTTCTTTTTCATTTCGGGTTTTTCTTTTCCAACAAAAAATTGAAAAACATGTCCATTGAGAATAAAAACAAAATTTTCCAACAAAAAAAGAAATGCATCAATATTATAACTATTTTTCATAAAAAATCAAAACCATGATTTATAACAGTAATCTTAATATTTTGTATTCGTGATATTATAAAATATTGATTTTATTTTATTCAAATTAAGAATTATAATAAGAATTATATTTTTAACGACCCCTTAAATAATGTAAATGGTTCAAGAAATGAACCAAATGGTCTAGCTAGAGAGGCTTACTAGCACATACTAAGGCAGACAACAAGTACCTCTTGCTTTCAATGTAATAAATTTGAACAGAAATTTTGGGTCTTGAATTTTGCAGCAATGACAACCGACCAAAGTCCATTGTCTCTGTGTGTGTGTGTGTCCAATAACAGTTCCTGGCTGCATATTACAGTTTTAATATGGATTTAATTAGACTGCCAACATAAAATAAAATTACTAACAGTTTTACTATATCATATATTTACTTGAATGGGAAAACCATTAGTATCATGTTATATATATTGTTGCAAGGGAGATTACTTAACTAGAAAATGTAATTAGGTGTTTCATATATAATATTTTTTAATTTTATTTTATCATTTAATTATTCAATTTAGGGAGGGAAGAAGGCTAAAAAAGAAAAAAAAAACGAGAAAAGAGAAAAGAAAAATGTGCTGTTTTTTGTTTAATAATATGGTAATATTTATTTTTTGAAGTGTTTTTTTACTTGAAAATATATTGAAATAATATCTTTTATTTTAAAATTTTATTTTTAACATTATTGTATGAAAACAATCTTAAAAATATTTAAAAAATAATTTAAAAATATTCAATTCTTTTTTTTAAAAAAAGTATTTTTCAAAGAAAGAAAGAACGGGCAAAAAAAAAATATATATAGGAAAAAGCAAACATGAGGTGTCGGGGTCAATTGGAAAAAGGAGACCATAGAGTGGTGTGGCAGGAGCTAGCAAGCTAGCCATAGCCATAGCCATAGGGAGCACAGGGCAGGAAGGAAGGGAGAGGTGAATACTGAATAGTGTTTGTTTGTTGTTTATATGCAATTTTCTTTGCCTGGTCTGGAAAACATAGAAAGACAGTGAAGAAAGCCTGCAAAGAGAATCCAAGACTCAAACATGGTAAAGCTTAGGAACCCATTATCCAAATAACTTAGATTCACCATCTCCCTCTCTCACACACACAAATCAATTCTTTCTTTCCAAAAACCTCTCTTTTTCCACATATATTTCCATTGCAACCACCCCCACTTACACACAAATACCTAGTTACCTGCTACGACTACTCACTATATCAAGATTCTCGAGAGACAGAGACATGGAGAAAGACAGAAAGAGTTATTCAAAAGTGAATGTTGTGTTACTCTAACAAGAAGGATAAGATGTTAGGTATTTTGTTTCTCTTACTATTCAACTCCAGTTTCTGTGACCATTAGTGTAGATCACCCAAATCTTAAAGAGTCAAAGAAGACAGGAAGAAAGTTTAAGCAAGACTCCCCCATTCAGTCAATCTCCCTATATATTAGCTGGCTAGCTGCTTGGTGTATTTGCCTCCTTGAAGGGAATTCTTAGTGCTAGCTTTATAGTTCTTTCTACTTTTTAATGGAGTTGAAGAGCAAAAGATCACTCATCTTCTTCAACAAGGAACCCTCTCTCTTTCAATGTGTTTCTTTCACCATCTTCTTCTTCTTGTCATTTGTTGCACTCTTCAGCACCATCTCTTCCAAGACTACATGTCTAGGTAAGATCTAGCTCTCACTAATTCTCTCTCAAGTACTCTTCTTTAAGCTTTAATGGTAACCACCATCACCATCACTAATTCACTTCCACTTGTTGCAATTAAGGAATAAGAAATGCCCATCTTCGTTGGTTTTTTTTCTTAATTATTTTCTCCATGTTCTTAATTGTTCTTCCTCCCCCTAATTCCATTTATGTTCTAACATGTTGTAATTAACTTTCTTGCAGGCATCATCAGGTGCCCATTATCCGGAAAAGCTCGTAATTTTTATTTTCAGGTGAGTTTGGTTAAAATTAATTGGTCCCTTGCGCCTCACCTGGCTAGCTAGAGTATTGATTAATAATGCTATCAATGCTTCAAACAATTTCCCATATGATTACAAATTAAAAGGAATATCTCAAGAATTTAATTCTAATATGATTAATTACTTTTTTTTTTACCAGTCCCCTATATTTTCCTCTTTCCCATTAGGGTGAATAATAATCAAGCTGTCTCCCTTTCTTATTTCTGAACAGAAATAACCAAGCTGTGTCTACTGCCTAGCTACATTCACAAATTTTTAATCTTCTATTTATGATCGAAATGAAAAAAACAGAAGTTATGATCTTGTAACCTGCTGATCCAATGGAACCATCAGGCATATGATTAGGGTTTATTAGTCAGCACAGTACAGTGAAGGACTGTACTAGTGGCCCCTTGTATGCTCACCATTCCATCCGGCGCACGTTAGCCAGTCCGAAAATTCTTTTTCTTTACTGCTTAACATTTTTGTCTTGTTTTCCATGAGTCTCGGTAACTTGCGCCACCAGTGCTAAGCGGTTTAACCGGAACTATGTCCATGTACTCTAAATTCCATGTCCCATCTATCAATGTCTTCTCGTGAGCTCCTCTGCTCGTCCTCTTGTGGTGTTCATTTTGCGCACGTTAGCACATGTAAGGATCATTCACCAAGTGGCAAATTGAGCTAACCTAACCTAAGTCCTTTAGGTAATTATTGTGTGCAAAATTTTATGTGTACTATGCACCTGATTGGTACTATACTAATTAATTTTTGACTGATTGATTTTCTTGCAAGAAAGTTGTAATAATTATCGGGTAATTAATGGGTTTTGGTATTTTTATAGGAGTTTGAGAAAACAAGAGGTTACGGGGACCCAATGGAGGTTTCTTTGAGCATGGCAAGGAGGTTTTTGAGTGGCCCAGGGTCATCCCCACCACGGTGCACATCAAAGTGTGGCAAGTGCACCCCATGCAAGCCGGTGCATGTGCCCGTGCCGCCGGGGACTCCGGTGACTGCTGAGTATTACCCCGAAGCATGGAGGTGCAAATGTGGGAACAAGTTGTACATGCCATGATGATATGTAATCATGCTATTAGCTAGGTCTTTTTAAGGGTTTTTTCTTCATTTTTGGAAAAAAAAAAAAAAAACAAGAAGAGGAAGAAGAAGAAAAGAACTCCAGTCGATGAAATTACTTGCTTGTGTATTGACTACATGGCGCAAGATTATTGCTCGCTAATTATAAATTCTACTGTGAAAATTGTTCATGAGGAGAATTAATAGGATCTATATATATATATAAAAGCATCACTATTTACTTTTTATGCAAAGCATATATATATATATATATGATGTTAGCACTACCTGATATTAAGTGCCACAAAGTGTTTATGCCTTCATTTTGTGAACTTAAACAAGTGTTTACAAGGTCAATTTTTGTGACACTGACCACTGCGTAGTATACAACTTTTGATCAAATAACTTGATGATTCACTCTCCTTCTAGTACATTTGTGAAGAATGATTTCCCCTTGTGGATATTCCTAATTTTGGATATTCAGCTAGTGATTATTAAACCTCGTTCTACCCTGCGAACTAATCTATAATTAATACAAACAACAAGGATGTGGAATTCAGGACTACAGTATGAAAAAAAATAAAAAATAAAAAATAAAAAAGAGACGGGCTCAAGAGAATCTGGAAGTATGGAGTTTGCTGCTTTTGAAGGGCTGGCCTAGTGAGATTTGAAATACGTGTTCTGTTTTAGCAAAGATGAAATGAACCTATCAAACGTCCAATCTATAGAACACAGATTGCGCATAGGGTGTGACAAAACAGACCATGTAGGTCATGCATGGCTGGATGTAACAATGGCCCAGACCCTTCAAATTATCTCAATCATGTTTGGCTAGCTAGAAGATGGTGGAAGTTTGCTCACAATTGGTTGAGCTGTTTTCACAAATTTCTCCGGGGCCATATTAGAACCTTGAAATCATTGAAAGCTTAAAAAGTGATGGAATCGGGGCTGATCTTCTTTATCAATAAATTGATGAACAGCACAGGGTCAGTGCCCAACCCAAAAGTCCACAAGGAGGGCCAACACTGACAAGTTTTGGGTCACAGCCCTACCTACACCTTTCTTAAGGGAAAAGGCCCGAGTCCAGTTGGAACCAACACCAATCATGGGATCTTTCTAGCTATTTGAACCTGTGATCAAATCTGGGGGTCTATCAGTACAAAGCTCAAGTTATGAATTGTGAGCAGGTTGATCTGTAGATTTTTTTTTTAAAAGAACCAGTTTGATAAAATATATGAATAACTTGAGAATCGAATTTTATAATTAAATCTTTTGATTTAGTGCATTCATTGACTTGTGTTCCTTTCTATTATTTGTTTTTATGGAGCAGAAAAATTCTATACTGATTCTTGATTTCCAACTCCAATCTTTTCTCCCAACTCAACCATTGACAAGCCAAGACTAATCTTGCAACATGGCTCTGAACTTTGAGTGATCAAATTACGAAACCTTGTTCGTAAGCAAGTTTGTCTTCGATAATCACCCATGTCTCCATGAGCTATCTCATTTTACAGACCGACCTTGTCTTGGTAAAAAAAAAAACAACAGCTTTTCTTTCCTCCTTTCTTTTTGTTTATGAAATTAGCATGAATTAATCAAAGTGGAATTTGAACACAGCATCTCACATCTTTCACTTCACGAGATACTGTGCACATGTACATGAGCACGTAGTTGTCCGAAAATATGGATCATATATCAAACGGCAAGTTATTGTCGTTGTCTTGAATGATGACAAAGAGACATCTAGAGCTTAATCCATAACTCCGTCGATGTTTCTCATCTATACTGTCCCTGTGCATTCAAATATCCAACTCGAAAGCAATATTTTCACTTTGAATTAAAGTGCCCCACAGTTACTACAACGCTAATATCTTCACGTGATGCTTTGATAAATCTAAATTAAGTCCCCACAGGGGGACCGACCGTGTGTATGTTTTGGTGAGCATGAAAAGCAAGTGCAAGGGAAATTTCTCGCAGGGAATCCCATGAACACTCACATGAAAGTGTCCAAACGGCAAACACAAGCAAAAAGACACAAAAGAGGTGGAAAAGAGACGAAAGAGACGTGGAGATGGTGACCTTCCAAGAAACCACTAGAGAGATCAGTGTATCATGTACTAGTATATATTGTTCCTTGCTGTCTATGTAATGAATGGTGTCATCAATATTTGTGAGGCTTAGAGAGGGAGTATCCGTATGATATTCTTCTATTGATATTGTTTTCATGAATCTATTTGTTTGTTCATTTCTATGTTGTCCATGATTCTGAAGGAGATTTTTCTTGTTTTGGATTATTCATAATTCTTCTCTAATTGAAAATTGAAATGCATGATGATCAAAATATATATATATATATATATAAACACACACACACACAGAACTATCAACTAGTTCTCAATTTGATCTTTAAATTAACTATTTTTTTAATTGGTTTCCTAAAATACAAGGGGTGCTTCTCAATTGATCTATGATCTTTTGATTGATATCAAAAGACTAGTACTATCAATGAGCTAGCTACATCGATATTGTCCATTGATGCCAATATTGTCAGATTTAAGACTTTACAAAAATTAAACTATATATTATGTATGTTGATGCTTAAATATTATAGTCAACTTGCTTCTATTAAAAGAATTCAAGTATTGGTCGAAGACTTGAAAAATTCATATATGCTTGCTGTCTCCAGATCGAAGAAAACCTAGTTTTATTTGTTAAAACGAAAATTGTGATTAATTAATGCCGACCAAATAGCCAAAAATCCTTTCTCCAAAAACAAGAGGGGGGGTGTTTCAAAATCGGCGTCGGAGCCCATAAACACATGCTAGAAGCACTGTCCAACACGTTTGCAAATCAATAAATATTTTTAACCTAGATATCCAAAGAGATATATATATACACACACATCATAATCCCATCTACTTACTTAATTTATTGTGTATTTAGTAATATGATACAAAATATTTTTTTAATTAACATAATATTTCTTTAGAATTATTTTTTTGATATCAGCATATTAATATCATTAAAAAACATATAAAAACATTGATTTAATGTTTTTTAAAATAAAAAAACACTTTAAAAAATAAACTGAAACTAGTATAATGTCAAACAATCTCTTAGCGATGTGTGAGTTACATTAAAAAAAAAGATTGCAATGCTACATTACACTATTGCTTTTAACTTAGTTGTAAGACTTAATTAGATAGACTTGTAAGATCAACTTGGGACTTGACCGACCCATATTAAAGAAAAAGGAAGGAAAAAACATGGTTAATCTGGTCAAAAACCCAGACATGACATATTAACTGAATTGATCCGGTCAAAACTCAGTCCTCAATTAGTTGATTGTTTTTTTAAAAAGAAAGATTTGATTAGAATGACATAATTTTGATTATTTTTTTAAAGGTCGACCCTCCTAACTAGTGACCTAGGCCATACTATGTATTATCCTCCAATTCAGATCTTACAACTATCCTTTTTAGCCTTAATGTAATGGTTTTATATTCAAGGAGTCATGGTTTTTTTTCAACTTCCTCAATTTAAATTTTAATGTAATCACTTGAGGTAAATTGAAAAAAATTTGATATAAAAGGTGAATTTTTTTTAACACTCAATCTATGTTTTCTAGATCATGTAAAGACAACCTCTTAACTTCCACATGATTTAATTTGAAACTCGAGTTAAATAAAAAGTTGGGTTGATTGATTTTTTTTTTATATTAATTTTACTCTAGGGTGGGAGTTCTCAATCCAGTAGTTTTCAGGTCGGAAGTGTTATGTCCGTTAGTTCTTTGCTCGTTAATTATAGGTTTGAGGGTTCTCTTGGGCCTGATATGTCTTGGCTCGTTGGTTTTGGGTATGTTGCTCTTGGCCCATTGGTTATAGGGTTGGGATTTCTTGGCCCATTAGTTCTTCGGTTGGTATTGTCGGGCCCCTTACTTCTCGGCCGGTTAACTCTTGGGTTGGGAGTTCTCAACCCATGAATTATGAGCTTGATACTTCTTGACATATATGTTAGTTCTTAGTTGACGACCGGATAGTTCTTGGGAAAGAGTTATCGAACTGTTAGCTCTCGAGTCGGTAGTTCTAGGATTAGAGGTTCTTTACCTATTAGTTCACAGGTCAGTAGTGGTTGGGCCCTTTAGTTCTAGGCTCAATACGTCGGTCTGTTAGTATTGAAGTCGGGAAGTCTCGGCCCCTTTGTTCTGAGGTTTGTAATTCTTGGCTTGTGCAATCGGAAGTAACACTTAGATTATGCCCAAAAATAAGAGAAAATTAAAACCATTGAATAAATACCTAATAATTAAATTAAGGTTCGTTATTATATATAGAAAGCTTGAGCTTGTAATCTCATCAAGCAAATATATATATAGCAACCAAATGTTTCCTAAAAGTTTTGCAAGAAGCAAACTTTTTCCTTCCAAAGACCTGATATATCACCCGATCGATCCATATATTTTGCAATAATATATGATGCTTCTTGTTTTTAATCAAAGTTTGAATTGCTGACTTCAGTACGTACGTTGCTGGCACGCCACACATCCACACACACGTATAATTATGAATTATTTTGCCGACATTGCTGGTGTTCAAATTTATTTATATGTGGAATTTTGAGGCCTTTCTATGTGTTGACGTTTTAAAATATTAATTTAGCTTTCATGTTGGCTAACTACCAAATTTGTGAATGTGACATCTATTTTATCATGTCCTTTTCTTGCCCACCTTTCTAATCAATTTAAATAATAATAATAATAAACTGCAAAATTTCTTTATATAATTTGTTAAATTAATACCCAATAATTAATGTTGAAATACAGATCAGTATCTAGGTAATTGATTCATAGTGTAATTATAAAAATTAATGCCAAGGGGTATTCTACAGTTCCTCTTATTTTGGACCTATCTAGCTCTGGCCTGGCGTAGCTAGCAAATTTGCTGTCAATTTTCAAGTAGTGCCATTGTTGTTCCTCACCGTCCCTGCCGCCATCCTGCCTTTCAGAGACAGTTTCTTGGTCAATTCTAAAATCTTGAGGTGAACTCATGGCCATAGATCCACAAAATGGCCTGCCTTGTCTGCCTTTCGAAGGAAATATAACGTGTATTTGGTAATGTGTTGCAGCACAGATTTATCTAACTATTTTTTTAATAAAAAATATATTAAAATAATTTTTTAATAGTAACACAATAAAATTATCAAGAACACTTAAGAAATATTATTTTTTCATATAAAAAATAATTTAAAATATTTTTTAAAAATCCTTAGTATTGTTAAAAAAGAAGAAGACAAGAACTACGACCACGAGAGAAAATGTTTGATGCGTTACAAGTAGATCTATTCGATTCAATTCTCATATATATAGCAATTAATTAAGGTTCAATCAAAGTATATGTTGGATTATAAAATTAAATACTTCAAATTATTCTCTTGGAAATTAAAGAATAAATTAAA
>Ga0307508_10005461_pt1 | contig 12087 bp, 5 predicted proteins | sample 9_EM_MG_FD_203089 | JGI IMG/M metagenome (GOLD analysis project Ga0307508, IMG submission 203089) | Populus trichocarpa ectomycorrhiza microbial communities from riparian zone in the Pacific Northwest, United States - 9_EM | ecosystem: Host-associated > Plants > Roots > Unclassified | place... | reverse complement strand
CAAAATTGATCACTTCTTTGAAATCAATAAAGATGACCAAATGTACAGATATGAACTTGCAGGTGTTATATATTACAGAGACACTGATAAACATTTTTTCTCAAATATTATCACTGCAGACAAGCAATTGTGGTTTTATGATGGAATAAGTACTGGCTCTCAGATGGTCAACATGGGATCACTAGTTGAATCTTTATCACTTACAACATATAGAGATGGATTGGCATCTGCTGCATTTTATATTCTTGTATAATATACAACCATAGGGACTCGTATATGCCATGCAAAGCACTGGCCCTCATTTGCAAGTAAATGTTAGACAGGTTCACTTTCAAAAAGGGTGAATTTGAGGGGCAATACTAGACAAAGGAAACCACATACTGAAAAACTTGCATGTTGAGGGTTCATAGTGGCAGAAAGCAAGAACTCTACTAGACGATGCATGAATGATCTGGCAAGAAAGATGGACACCAGGTGGAGCAGTAAGTCCACAGAAACAAGACCAGTGCAGACCACGCCATGCAATCGTTACCACCTGCTTAGCCTTCTGACTGTAGATAGTCACATCCAGGCAATGACTTTGAAACTCGACAATGTGATCAAAGATGGTTGGGGCTTTCTGAGGACGGCGACGGATAACGAGCGGCGAGTCAGACATACTAGCCAGAGGGGTGGCGACTGTAGTCTACCATGCCATCCTTTTATCTCATTTCAGTTAGAAGAAGCACTTGGTATGTGATTTGGTTCCAGATTGGCATCAAAGGTATTTTTTCCACTTACGTCGGGTGTTGGAAATTTATGCCTCAGTTAGAAGTTATCTCGTTACCGCCATCAGGAGGTTAAGGTGAATAGGCTCCTTGTTGCACATTCTGACCCCATTTCTCAGTGTCAGATAATACATACTTTTCTATAGTTGAAGTTGCCACATCCAAAATTGCATTGAAGGGCAAGATTTATTCTCAATTCTTGAGATTTAGAGTAAATGGTACATTTCCAGGGTTGTGATCCTATTCGATTAACTGAAAGGATGGGTGGTATAGATGTATCTTAAATACTTTAGTGGTTACAAGCATATTCTTCCTGTTTCTGAAGATGCTGTCCGATCCTTCCAGTATTCAGGCTCATAACGATGGGCAGAATTCCTCTGTTGTGCTGCCATTGCCAGCTATACAAGGCTATCGTTATCGACTGCCAGCTGCTCATCATTTTACTTGTGATGAAATTGGAAGAGGAGAAAACCGTGTTAACCGCCTGACTCGACTTGATGCCATCATAGAACATCCACTTGGCTCAATCGTTGACTATCCAGAATCTGGGTCTACTCCAAGATCATGTATTGGCCACCGCTTTTTGGTTGAGCAATATGTTTTCGCATCTGAAACTCAATATTCAGTATTCTCTTGGAGATGGGCATGGATGCCGATCAGACCTTGCATGTGGACAACTCATAGATGACCACATTGGTCAACCTGCTTTCTGCAAAAATGAGAAGATTTCTTGCAGGTGTCATTTCATATTCTTTACTACTCAATGTGCTGATGGATTCCCTTTTTCAGGCCGTGGATTAAAACTTTGCGAAGCCTTTGATCCTCAAGTCACTAGTGCATCCTGGCCCACAACACCTGATGAAGAGGTCTTTTTGAAAACTCTGGCATTCTTCTGTATGATTTCAGATAAGGGCTGTGCATTTGATGCATGTAGTGAGGATGCTGAGAACTTCAGTGGTATTGAATGTCACGACTCCAATAGTGATGATTTGGAATCTGACACAGAATATGGAAATTCCAATTCCCGCTGCTGAAAGTGTTCTAGCCAACAATGCCCAGGGAAAATGAAGTTATGTTATGATAGGTATCGCTGTCCTTTTGTTCAGTATGTACTTTTGTTCGTGTCTGTTTAATTTTCCAAGCTGAAATGTTCAAAAGGTGTCAATTTCAAAGTAAAGCTGACACTTGCCATCTCATCATTCACAATCTGGATGAATTCCATACCCCATACCTTTGTGCACTACTTGCAAATGATGTGGAGTTGATTTAATACTTTGAACACCAGGCCAAAAAATCAGGTTATGGCCCTCTTCTGGCCTGCAGCTTCAGTGCACCACCATTAGCCCAGAAACAGTACTGCTGTAGGTATTTTCATGATCCAGTTCTAGTTTACAATCCATTTATACTCCATTTTCCAGCGCATTGGCATCGGTTTCCTGATGGAAAACTTCATTGTGGTAACCTGACTCGACAACTACGAGTGTGTCCCACCACTTTCGATGTATACACACCATATGATCTCATTCAATGCCCCAGAATCTTAATAATCTGTAAGAATCCACACTCCCATCCACAACCATTTCCGGTAAAGACTCCACCACCTTTGCTTGGAGTGTTCAAGTCCCTGCTCATATCGCTGGATTGGAAACTCGCGGACGCAACCCCTCGCAAAATTCTCATTGACTTGGGCTTTGTGCATGGCCTAAGACATGCCCTTGGGTAGGACAAACCATATGATCCATCACTCTTTGACCTTCACCTGTCGCTTGGAAACATGGATCATGCACACAGGTATATCAATGACTTACGGGCTCAAACATTTTCTGCTGGCACAGGCTTTGAAGGTTGTAATTTTGACCAGTCCCTTTTCATTTGAGTTGCTGAAGTCCCTTTCTCAGGAGCAAAACTACTTGTTCAGAAAGATCTTGAAGTATCCGACGACAATCGCTATGTTCATTGTGCAGAGACTCACATACTTGATGATGGAACTCTATTTTTTCTTATCATTTGCATGTATCCAGCGATGTCGGGGTACCTTATGCAGTCGAAATTCCTTTTGATTGACACCTCATTCAAGCGGGTGCATGACAAATGGCAGGAATTTGAAATCAAGACATGGGATGACATTCATATGCGCTGTAAGAACATCTAATACTTTATGAGCTTGCATCTCCTGAATCCTGATTCCTTGTAGCTGTTGTCAGTGTATGGGCTTTTACAACTTCACAGTCGGCTCAGGCACACCACATGAAGGGAGGGGTGGATAGGCGTTGGACAAGGAAAACACACCTCATGGTGTGTGTGGCAGGTGGGGAGGAGTGTGCTGCAGATTGAATAGAAACACCGTTAGTAAAACAACAATAAAAGATGAGAAATGGCGGGTGTACCTTGTATGTTCACCCCTTGCCAAGTCCTGTCACCTTGCTGTCATTCCTACCCCTCCATGTCTGTCTGTTTGTGGCAGGACCTTTTGTCTTCGTCTTTCTTGTTGTTGTGGTGCTGTTCATTGGTGCAGGTGACCGATAAGCATTGACATTCTCGCACGATGAAGGAGGATGCAGAGACTTTGGAAATAATAATGTTGACCAAACACGACGACATGGATCGAGATGGCCAAAGGCTTGGATAGAAATTAAATGAAAGAAAACACACATAGAAGAACATACATTCAACTTCATCAGGTCATAGAATGTCTTCATTTTCATCCTAGGGGATTTTCTATGATCCAAGCTGAAAATATTGGACAATAGGTTTGCTGTACCACAAGATCAAAGTGAGATAACTTACTCGTATGCCGGCCCCTTTCAACAGTTATCAGTTCCAAAATGGCTCAGAAGATTCACTGCTGCAAAACACAGCAAATTCAGCACAGACAAGTAGAAGGATAAGAGAGCAGAGCAGCCGGTTAGTACTTGATCAGCATCAACGATGGCAACGAGGACGATGGACAGCGCACATTGCCATTGGTGGTGGCAGGATGTTGGTAGTGGCAACTGATGCCAATGGTAAGGTAGGGCACACATGATCCACCTATGTCACATGCCTGATTTGAGCAATTTCCCACCAAAGAGCTTGAAGACCTGACATTGTAAAATTAATGGCGCTCGCCACACCACAAAATAAAAAAATCTAGCCACGCAGGGTCTTAGCTAAATACCTTTAGCTAAGACCCTGGGTGGCTAGATTTTTTTATTTTGCGGATTTTCGACTGCCATTACTTTTTTTCCAAAAATCTGCGAGAAATCATGTGATGTGGGAGGATCGTGCATGTGCCCTACCTTACTGGGAATTCTGGGATGTTGTGGGAAAAAGGACTTACACTTTTTGAGGCTGTTATTCCAGTCATCTAGAATTCTGATGCCTAAACATATAGTATTGGCAATATTATGTATTGGATCTAAGAATTAATGTAAAATTGAGTAGAATGTAATATTTTCCCAAATTTATCTAGAAATATTTGGCCCTGTAATTCAGATAATTCATGATTTTTGCTGTATTTACTGCCAGTGGAGCATTTTAAGTACTGTAATACAATGGATGGTATTTAATTAGTAGAAATTAGAAGAAAAAAACCAGTGGGGACTCGTTTTGCCGTGCACAGCAACAGCCCTCAGCCACAAGTCTTTATGGTCTCACAATGACTCAGCATTGTGGCTGGGGCACTTGTTGAGCAGACTGCCAGAAAGGTTCCTGGCTATATAGACTTACCTGTTGAGGCTGTTACTTAACTTACTACACTGTATAACATAAATGAAATGAACCTTATTGTACAGCTACTAGTACATGCTCCTCATATATCTATTAAGCTGGTTTGTCCACAACACATGATGTGATTTATAGCACTTCAGACTGGGTGAGAGCTATATATAGTTCAATAATTTGATGCCTTTCTAGAGTCTTTCAGACCTTGACATCTGGAGCAATCACATGTCACTTACATATTCAACAATCCAGACCAGACTGTGCCTGAGCCTTGTCTAGCTTGTTTTGTCACAAATGCATCTTTCCAAGGCTCTGAACAATATATGCTTCACCAGGAAGGGAGTGTGCCTGTTGATGAAGATGAACAGCATACTCAAAGGATGCCTGGGCTTCATCTAGCTTGCCTTGCTGCAAATACACTTCTCCAAGCATCTGGATATCATGTGCCTCACCAAGAACATCATGTGCCTGTCTATGAAGCTGAACAGCATGCTTAAAGGATGTCTGGGCTTCATCTAGCTTGTTTTGTCGCAATTGCACCTTTCCAAGTTTCTGGATATCATTTGCCTCACCAATAACATCACATGCCTGTCTATGGAGCTGAAGAGCATGCTCAATAAATGCCTGTGCTTCATCTAGCTTGTCTTGTTGCAATTGCACCTCTCCAAGGATCTGGAGATCATTTGCCTCACTAAGAACAGAGTGTGCTTGTCTATGAAGTTGCAGAGCATGCTCAAAGAATGCCTGTGCTTCATCTAGCTTGTCTTGTTTCAATTGCACCACTCCAAGGTTCTGGACATCATTTGCCTCACCAAGAACATCATATGCCTGTCTATGAAGCTGAATAGCATGCTCAAAGGATGCCTGTGCTTCATCTAGCTTGTCCTGTTGCAATTGCATCTTTCCAAGTTTCTGGATATTATTTGCCTCACCAAGAACATCATGTGCCTGTCTATGAAGCTGAAGAGCATACTCAAATGATGCCTGAGCTTTATCTAGCTTGCCTTGTCGCAACTGCACCTCTCCAAGGTACTGGATGTCATTTGCCTCACCAAGAACATCATGTGTCTGTCTATGAAGCTGAAGAGCATGTTCAAAGGATGCCTGTGCTTCATCTAGCTTGTCTTGTCGCAATTGTGTCTTTCCAAGTTTCTGAAGACCATTTGCCTCACCAAGAACATCATGTGTCTGTTTATGAAGCTGAATAGCATGCTCAAAGGATGCCTGAGCTTCATCTAGCTTGTCTTGTCGCAATTGCACCTCTCCAAGGTTCAGAACATCATATGCCTCACCAATAACAGAGTGTGCCTGTCTATGAAGCTGAATAGCATGTTCAAAGGATTCCTGAGCTTCATCTAGCTTGTCTTGTCGCAAGTGCACCTTTGCAAGGTTCTGAACAGCATTTGCCTCACCAAGAACATCATATGTCTGTCTATGAAGCTGAATAGCATGCTCAAAGGATGCCTGGGCTTCATCTAGCTTGTCTTGTTGCAATTGCACCTTTCCAAGTTTCTGGATATCATTTGCCTCACCAATAACATCACATGCCTGTCTATGAAGATGATGAGCATGCTCAAAGGATGCCTGTGCTTCATCTAACTTGTCTTGTTGCAATTGCACCTCTCCAAGGATCTGGAAATCATTTGCCTCACTAAGAACAGAGTGTGCCTGCCTATGAAGCTGAATAGCATGCTCAAAGGATGCCTCTGCTTTATCTAGCTTGTCTTGTTTCAATTGTACCACTCCAAGGTTCTGGATATCATTTGCCTCACCAAGAACATCATGTGCCTGTCTATGAAGCTGAATAGCATGCTCAAAGGATGCCTGTGCTTCATCTAGCTTGTCTTGTTGCAATTGCACATTTCCAAGTTTCTGAATATCATTTGCCTCACCAAGAACATCATGTGTCTGTCTATGAAGCTGAATAGCATGCTCAAAGGATGCCTGTGCTTCATCCAGCTTGTCTTGTTGCAATTGCACCTGTCCAAGGTACAGAACATCATATGCCTCACCAAGAACGTCATGTGCCTGTCTATGAAGCTGAAGAGCATGCTCAAAGGATGCCTGTGCTTTATCTAGCTTGTCTTGTCGCAATTGCACCTTTCCAAGTTTCTGGATATCATTTGCCTCACCAAGAACATCATGTGTCTGTCTATGAAGCTGAATAGCATGCTCAAAGGATGCCTGAGCTTCATCTAGCTTGTCTTGTCGCAATTGCACCTCTCCAAGTTTCAGAACATCATATGCCTCACCAATAACAGAGTGTGCCTGTCTATGAAGCTGAATAGCACATTCACAGAATGCCTGAGCTTCATCTAGCTTGTCTTGTCGCAAGTGCACCTCTCCAAGGTTCTGGATGTCATTTGCCTCACCAATAACAGAGTGTGCCTGTCTATGAAGCTGAATAGCATGTTCAAAGGATGTCTGCGCTTCATCTAGCTTGTCTTGTCGCAATTGCACCTCTCCAAGGTTCTGAACATCATATGCCTCACCAAGCACATCATGTGCCTGTCTATGAAGCTGAATAGCATATTCACAGAATGCCTGAGCTTCATCTAGCTTGTCTTGTCGTAATTGCACTTTTGCAAGACTTTGAACAGCATTTGCCTCACCAAGAATATCATGTGCCTGTCTATAAAGCTGAATAGCATGTTCAAAGGATGCCTGGGCTTCATCTAGCTTGTCTTGTCGCAATTGCACCTCTCCAAGGTTCTGGACATCATTTGCCTCACCAAGAACATTATGTGCCTGTCTATGAAGCTGAATAGCATGCTCAAAGGATGCCTGAGCTTCATCTAGCTTGTCTTGTCGCAATTGCACCTTTCCAAGGTTCTGGACATCATATGCCTCACCAAGAACATTATGTGCCTGTCTATGCAGCTGAACAGCATGCTCAAAAGATGCCTGGGCTTCATTTACCTTTGCACACCGGAAATACACTTCTGCCAGTGCAGAATGACAGGCTGCAAGCAAGCCTGGTGATTCTCCCACATCTCTTATGGCAAAACATATTACCTCTTCCACAGGATTACCAATATAGAGTGACCATCTGGTGTAACTGATGCATGCACAGACAACAGTATGATTTCCCCTATGATGCTTGCATGTTTCAACAAAGACTGTATACATATTGCCAAGTTCTGCTGGAATCATTGTATGGCCTGCAGAATCTGTATAGTCTCTGAAGTTATTTATCATCTCAGCATAGAAGAAGGTCAGCCCACTTCTGAGAATTTCTGGTGTCTTCAACCTTTGCTCACAGAAATGACGGATTGGTGCAAGCATTCGCAGTCTGTGAGGAGTGTTGGCTCTATCAACATTGAGAAGTGAGACCCGTTGCAATGTCAATAATGCTTCATGAAGGTGATAATATCCTGGGAGGTGATGTTGTAAGTCATCAATACTGTCAGTGTATGGAAATCCATCTGGAAGAACAGATAACATGGCAAGAATAGAAATGGTGTTTGGATCTGCCTGCATCCGAGGGCCATATACTGATAGATGGATAGATGTGTCAAGATTGGATAGTCGATCCTTGCCACCATTCTCTACAACACTTGTTCGTGTCTTTTCCCACCGGGTCCACAGAAACTCCGAAGTCTCATTCCCTTCCTGCAATAAAGCGCTAATGAGTGTAACAGCCAGAGGTATTCCATCGATTGCTTTCAACAACTTTTCCACAAATACATCCACCTTTCCACAAATAGTCTCGAATATCAGCTTTGAATTGGCATCACTTAATTTTTCCAGAGGCGGAAGCAGAGGTTTAGACCAAGAGACCCTCGAAGGACGCTGCGTGCCACGCATGGTGATGACAATGGCTAGCTGCGGTAGATGGTTGAGGTGAGACAGAAAGTCCTCCACTTCCAATCGTGCCGCTTCATTATCCCAGATCATCTCAAAATTGTCCAGACAGAGCACTGCGTTACCAGGAAACGAAGCAAGAATCACGTCGATTAGATGTTCGTCTCGGTTTGCAGGTGGAATGCGCAAGACATTAGCAATTTCTCCAACCAGAGCAGACGCCGATGTGATTGCTTCACAGGAGATGAAGTACCGCGCTGGGAAATGTTCAATCACTGCAGGGTCATGTAGCAAAGAGAGAGCAAGAGTTGTCTTCCCCATTCCGCCAGCTCCTAGGATCGCGATGCGCGCCGGAGTTTTATCCAGCAGTGTATCGAGGACTTTGGACTTTTCTTTATCCCTTCCGATCATGAGTTCAGAGGGAGGTGGTAAAACAGGTTTGTAGTAAACGATACTGAATAAAACAGGGAATATCAGTGGTTCGGCCGGAAGTAAAAAACGGTTTGTCTTACTCAGAGGCGGCCCAGGGTAGCGCAGTGCGTTGGGACATGTTGGTGAGGTGAGATTGGATATGAAGATCAGTCTGGAGCTGGAATGACCCTGCGTAATCAAACAATGGAAGGAAACATACCACGAAATCTGTATTGAAGTCATTGATAAGACGATCGTATTTCTCCAGGTTGCATAACCTTGACGCCCGGTTCACAAATCGATCAAACCTGCTCTTTGATGCTTGAGTCTTGAGCACTGCGAGAATTTCGCCTAGGAGACTGTGAGGGAAAGATAAATAATAAATAAAGGCAGAGATAAGACTCAATCCGTACTCGTTGTAGTCCTTCAGTTTCCCCTCTATGTCCTTTAATTGATCCCTGTTCGGCGACGACCCAACTCGGAGCAGTCCATCCAGGATAACCTTCGATCTACGGAGTATCTTATCGATGAGTTCTCGAGATCGTTCCTTCTCCGTTCGAATTTCCTGCAGGTGGAATCAGGGTAGGGCCGTTACCTTCTCCAGATAGTTCTCGCACCTCTCTGATGCTGATGATCTGTATGATGATCCCTGCAAATGCCTTGATATAGGGTACGTTCTTGAATGTCTCGCTAGCTTCTTTCGCGATCTTCAATACAGTGTCAACTGCGTTTGTGGCAGTGGATTCGATGTATTCGCGATCGGTGGTTGAAGAAATAACCTCGGGTATCCCGTGGGCAACCATAATATTCTTGTGCAGTTGCTTGGAGTTGAGTTGATTGTCTGTCCGCAACCAATCGCTGGGCGCTGTTTTCGTGTCAGTTGGTCACGGGTGTTCTATTTGTTGTGGCGCAGCAGAGTGTTAACCGGAAACAGTCGTCTAGTCTGCACAGCTGCCACAGCAAAGCTATCGTCCTTGACACTCATGGCCTAAGCGGGGGTCGAGCGCCATGTATCTACTTCACGTGAACGCAATCCCTAAAAATCCTCTACGGCTTATCCTACCTCTCCTTTCACCCAAACCTCTTAACATCCCCGGCTTTGTCTTCGCCATCGATTTTAGTGGAGCACAAGCCGCCGCTGTGTTCCAAAGCTATGGATACAGAGGGAGGGCAAGACAGCCTACCCTGACACTCTGCTGAACCCAGAGACGGAGAGGACGAAGAACCGTTTAATTGCAAAAAGCCATCACTGGCCCAAAACAGTTCCTCTGAAGTGCCGCCTACACACCACTCTTTCTTCTCGCCTTCTCCCTCTCCACCTCAAGCGACCGACGACAGCCTGGGCCAGGAATGAGACGACAAGTTCTCAATTCCAAATGAAACTCGCTCGAAGAGTACGCTCACCGTAGCAGGAACAGAGGCGGCAGTGCCGAGCTTTTCTATGCTTCAGCGGTGGTGGCGCGAGCCATTCTGTGCGAAACGCAACGCATCTCCCTTTCACTCCAAAGTCTCCGCATCCCACCAAACCAAGCAACAACAACCACAAGCCTAGCAACTCCTGTTCCATTATCGGATACGTGCCAGCGGTGCCACGAGCCTCAAGCAGCGAGGAAGCAACGGGACGATTCTGAGCAAAGACAGCTCCAAGTAGATTCTCGAGCAGTGGGCTTTGGAAAAAACCTACCATGGTGCCAAATCTACCTTTTCGGGCTTAAAGACTGGGCGTGGAAGGCGTCTTCCGCTCGAAATATACCTCAACACGGAGGGTGCTGAGATACGGCCTGATACACGGAGCACCGGCCAATTGCCAGTGGTTCACAATGGGGAAGCTTTGACGCCTCTCCAGACTCCAGTGGATTCTTCCTTCCCACAGGCCTTTCATCACTTCGGCTGGTTCACTGACTGTCCCCATGCCAATGCAGGTCTACCTTCCTTTTTTCCGTTCGCACATCGCCCATTGCTTGCGATGTCCCAATGATGTTTCATCTCTAACCGTATTTCTTGCAGGACAACCATAGCACGATCACGAGCGTTATAGCTCCAATTGCAACCGTTCAGCACATTCCTCCGCACGCGATCCTCCAATCGTACCCAGGAAACGATCGACATGTAGTGTCTCACGTTTGGCTATATTTTCCCAACAGACAGAGTCACCTTCACTCGCTCAAGGATAGCAACGGAGACGTTTCGAAATGACATATTCGCCTTCCCGCCTGCAAACCCCAGACCTCGCTGAACGTCTTTCCTTCCAGAATGGCCACAGTGACTTTCCTTGTAGCCGCGGTGGGTTAATGTGGTTCTTCGTCAAGGATTTGCCGCGAGCTTTTCCTTTTCAACTTTGTGTAGAAATCCTTTCGCCTCTGCTTACAGCACTTTTCATATGTAAAATTGCGAGGCTCTATGACTGTTATTGTGGCAGGATATAGATGTCTGGGGACTTGGTGTGACGGCCTCCGCTTCAAATTCTTAAAGCCCTGGGCAATTTCTGAATCAACTTGGACTAAGTTTTCCTTAAATGTATTTATATATATCCTTATACCTTCGTTTCAATCTCTTCCAATTGTCTCAACTCATTCATGTCCGGGTTTAACATTGACCAGTTACACCGCCAAAGGTACAAAGTACAGGATAGGATAGGATAGGTGTTTACTGCGATGCGTCAGGATGGTGCTCAGTGACCCGACGGTGAGTTGTGGGCTACCGCAAAGTCGGGCTAATTTGTTTCAAATCATCAGCTCCCTTGCGTATTGGAGCACCAGGTGCATCGCTGCCGATTTCAAGCACAGCAGTGCCGAGGACAAAATCAATCGCTATCCTTGGGGAAGATCGCAAATCTCGGTGAATGTCTTGTTATTAAGTACGTCGGACAAACCGACTCGACATGCATTTTTGGGGGCATCGTCTCAAGGAAGCCAAGTTGCAATGTCAGTCCATATCTATCTTCCACAGTGCTCCAGGTGTTATGCCACACGAATTTACGGTCTAATTGTCCCACTAAGCTTATAATTACTCTCACTGCTGAATCGATGACATATTAATATATAGTTGGGACCTTGCCACCACGATGAAACCTGATTCTATTCTTATCTACGTTCTGTTAATGCAACTGTCAGCTGGATTTGGTTAAGTATGAGTGAAATGCGGTTTAGCTTGGTTTTTCTGAGTCGAAGTCTTAATAATATTCAGCTCATAACGGTTCTAGTACTGTAGATTCAAAGTTGTCATCAACCCAATTCCAGCTATCTGAGTCGTTCCACTGCAAATGGAGAGAAGCCTTTTATATAAAATCGATGTGGTTCCTTTTTACAAAAGTAGGGCCGACAAGTGGCAATGCCCACAACCGAAGTTTTTCCCACTGCAAGAATGTGATATTGCCAATTCATTCATGAATCTCATGTAAAGT
>Ga0307508_10005460_pt1 | contig 12087 bp, 8 predicted proteins | sample 9_EM_MG_FD_203089 | JGI IMG/M metagenome (GOLD analysis project Ga0307508, IMG submission 203089) | Populus trichocarpa ectomycorrhiza microbial communities from riparian zone in the Pacific Northwest, United States - 9_EM | ecosystem: Host-associated > Plants > Roots > Unclassified | place... | reverse complement strand
TTTGATGAACCTTCGATAGAAGTTGGCGAACCCCAGGAAGCTTTGCACTCCTTTGACGTTTGTTGGCTCCTTCCAATCTCTGATTGTTCGGATCTTTTCTTCGTCCATTCTCAATCCTCACGGTGATATGACATATCCTAGATATTCCGTTTCTGTGGCGTGAAATTCACATTTGGATGGTTTCAGTGTTAGTCTGGTGTCCTGTACTCGTGTGAGTATCGCTTGGATATGTTTCCAGTGTGTTTCCTCGTCGGGCGAGAACACCAGGATGTCGTCCAGATATGCCACGTAGAAGATGTCTAGATAGTCACTCAGGATCTCATTCATCCATCGTTGGAAGGATGCCGGGGCGTTGATGAGTCCGAACGGCATGACGCAATATTCGTATAACCCCTATCTGGTCCGAAACGCTGTTTTCCACTCGTCGCCTTTTGCAATACGGAGGTTGTAGTATGCATCTCGTATGTCGAGTTTGGTGTAGATGGTGGTGCTGGAGAGTTGATTGAGAGATTCGCTGATCAGTGGCAGCGGTGTCCGATCTTTGATCATGATTTCGTTTAGTTGCTGGTAGTCCACACACAGGCGTAGTCCTCCATCCTTTTTCTTGATGAAATGTATTGGTGCTCCGGCCGGAGAGGTGGATTTCCGTATCCAGCCTCGTTTCTCGTTGATCTCTAGGTACTCTCTTAGGGCTTTCATTTTGTCTTCGTTCAGGGGTCGCAGTGGCTCATACGGGGGTGTCTTTCCTTCCTCCAGTGGGATGTGATGATCCTGCGCGTGGTGAGGTGGAGGTGTCGTTGGTTCTTGTTCTGTGAATACATCGAGGAATTCGTGATATTCTAGAGGAATCGGGTTTTTGCTGGTTCTGGAGGTTTCTTTGATTTTGTTGATTACTGTCTGGCATACCTCCCATGGGTCTGTTTCTCTGATTTCCCAGTTCTCTTCCTCTGCTGGTGTCTTCTTATAGTATTGTTCCGTTGCTTTTTCTTCCGGGACTGTCTTGGCTCTTGGTGAACTGGGTAGGCATTTCTCGGCACAGTGGTCGGAGTGGAATTTCACGGTGTGATTCTTCCATCCTATTACTGGGTTGTGGAGTTTGAGCCACGGGAGTCCCAGGATGATCGGGGCGTTTCCGATCGTGATACAGTGTAGCCGGATATCTTCTTCGTGATGGTTGATAGTTAGGTAGATTTGAGCGTCGTTGGTTACCGGCCCACCAGTGACCTCACTTCCATCAACTGTCAATACTCGTCTTGGCGTTGCTTTCTGCTGCATAGGTATTCCACTGGCCTCCACATATGCTTTATCGATGAAGTTTTCTGATGCCCCACTGTCTACCAGGGTGGTAGTGGAGTGCTCGTTCCTGTCTGTCCCCTGGATTCGTACTTTGATCATAATTTTTTCCTCGCAGTCATATCGGGCGGTTCGTACTAGGTACGGGGGGTCTTCTTCGGGCTCAACAACAGGTATTTCCCTCGGGTGGTGGTTGTTGGCACTTATTCCCAAGGGTTGTCGTTTTCCCGACGGTTCGGGTTGCATCAGGAAAAAAAATAATTGCGTCCTTAGCGTCCAGACGCACTAGACGCTCTGCACGTTTCAGACGCAACCTGCTTAACTCGGACGCAGATCGCCACGGCACCGTGTGTCCGGATGCAGTATGCCATGGCATTTGCTTACCGGACGGAGCGTGGCAGGGCATTTTCGTTCTAGACGCACGGTGTCAGGGCATTTTCCTCCTGGACGCAGCCGTGTCAGGGCATTTTCCTTCTGGACGCAGCCGTGTCAGGGCATTTTCCTTCTGGACGCAGCCGTGTCAGGGCATTTTCCTTCTGGACGCAGCCGTGTCAGGGCATTTTCCTTCTGGACGTAGCCGTGTCAGGGTATTTTCCTTCTGGACGCAGCCGTGTCAGGGCAAATGGTATCCGGACGACGCGTGTCATGGCACCGTGGTTATGCTGACTGTCAAGGCACGGAACATCGCAGCAAATACTCGTGTCGCATTCACAAACACGCAGCGGGTTCCAGGCATAGTGACTCAGTCCAGTTCTATTCTCTATATCTAATGTACATCTATATATGCTACTACCACACTTTGCGTTTCCAGCACAAGCACCCAGCGTCACATCCATCGCCGCTGTTTTTGACGCGCGTAGCATTGCTGAGTGTCGGAAACAAAGGAAAGTTGGTAAATACGACACGACGCGATGAGCCCGACGCGATGAGCCCGACGCGATGAGCACGACGCGATGAACACGACGCGATGAGCACGACGCGATGAGCACGACGTGATGAGCACTACGACTATGAGGAGGATGGCAATGAGGACGCCGGCGGCGTGGACGATAGCGAGTAGGACATGGCAAGTATGAGAGTGAGTAGGACGCGACGAGTATGAGAGCGAGTAGGACGCGGTGAGGACAATAGCGAGGTAAGACGCGGCGAGGACGATAGCGAGTACGACGCGGCGAGTATGATGGCGAGCTTTATGGCATGGTTAGCACAGCTCTCAGAGTGACAGAGACACTGGGAAGTTGTAGAATACACAGTGACGAGTCGATGTCAATGAGGGTGCTGGCGGCGAGGACGATAGCTAGTAGGAGGCGGTAACCACGATGGTGAGCTTTGTGGCATGGTAGGACGACGACGAGTATCTAGGACGAGGTGAAAGGAGAAGAAGAAAGGGATCTAGGAGCGATGAGGACGCCGAACCTTGCGCAAGCACAAGTGTTGGTAATGGCTTGGCGCTTTGCATTGACATCATACACGCCGCGTCCTACTCACTATCTATTGTTCTCGCTGCCAGCAATATCATTAACATCATACTCGTCACATCGTATTGTACCAGCTCCCACCACTGTTCCTGTCACTCGGAGAGCTGTGCTAACCATGCCACAAAGCTCGCCATCGTGGTCGCCGCCTCCTACTAGCTATCGTCCTCGCCGCCGGCACCCTCATTGACATCAACTCGTCACTGTGTATTCTACAACTTCCCGGTGTCTCTGTCACTCTGAGAGCTGTGCTAACCATGCCATAAAGCTCGCCATCATACTCGTCGCGTCGTACTCGCTATCATCCTCACCGCGTCTTACTCGCTATCATCCTCGCCGCGTCCTACTCACTCTCATACTCGTCGCATCCTACTCGCTCCCATACTCGTCACGTCTTACTCGCTCTCATACTCGCCGTGTCCTACTCGCTACCGTCCACACCGCCGGCGTCCTCATTGCCATCCTCCTCATAGTCGTCGTGCTCCTCGTGTCGTGCTCATCGCGTCGTGCTCATTGCGTCGTGCTCATCATGTCGGGCTCATCGCGTCGTGTCGTATTTGCCAACTTTCCTTTGTTTCCGACACTCAGAGCAATGTTACGCGCGTCAAAAACAGCGGCGATGGATGTGACACTGGGTGCTTGTGCTGGAAATGCGAAGTGTGGTAGTAGCATATATAGATGTACATTAGATATAAAGAATAGAACTGGACTGAGTCACTATGCCTGGAACCCGCTGCGTGTTTGTGAATGCGACGCGAGTATTTGCTGCGATGTTCCGTGCCTTGACAGCCAGCGTAACCACAGTGCCATGACACGCGTCGTCCGGATGCCATTTGCCCTGACATGGCTGCGTCCAGAAGGAAAATGCCCTGACACGGCTGCGTCCAGAAGGAAAATGCCCTGACACGGCTGCGTCCAGAAGGAAAATGCCGTGATACGGCTGCGTCCAGAAGGAAAATGCCCTGACACCGTGCGTCCAGAAGGAAAATGCCCTGATACCGTGCGTCCAGAACGAAAATGCCCTGCCACGCTCCGTCCGGTAAGCAGATGCCGTGGCAAGCTGCGTCCGGGGGCATGGTGCTGTGGCGAGCTGCGTCCGAATTCACATTGCCTGTGTGTTTTGCGTTGGGAGCGGTATGTGCGCTGCCAGGGTGCGTCCAGAGCGTCCCGAGTGCCTGGTGCGTCAGGACGCAGCCTGTGCATACGGACGCACATTTTTTTTCCTGATGTTCTTCATCTGCCGTTTCTTCCTCTTGTTCTTCGTAGGTGGCTGCTGCGGCTCGATATGGGCGTCTGTAGGTGTTTTTCTTGGGTTGCGGGCACTCCCTTGAGAAGTGTCCTGGTTTTCCGCAATTGTAGCATTCTCGGTTCGTGGAAGGCCGTGGCGCTGCTGCCTGCTGTGGCCGTTTTGCGAACCAGAATCTTCTTGTGGTGTCTAGGTCCATTGGTTCTGGGTCGGGCAGGGCGTGTTCTCTCGTTCTTTCGGCGTGGGGTAGTATATGTGACGGCCCGGTCCGGGGCGGCCCCTTGGTGTGTCTCGCCTGGATGTTGTATAGTTTGTTGTCAATTTCGATAGCTCTGTTAGCATATGCGGTCATAGTAGTCGGTTTTGTGGGTAGCATCGCGAGCTGAGTCTGGGTCCGTTCTGGGAGGCCGGCATCGAATTTGTCGATGTAGGCGGAGTCGTTGTAGTCAAGATCCGCGATGATGTTCTGGAATTCGGCCCAATACAGTGCTGTTGATCGGGCTCCTTGCTCTATCTTCATATACTTCACCCTGGTGACTTCCTTTGCGTCAATCTCGCCAAATGCGCGGTGGATGGCCGTCTTGAATTCTTCCCAGGTGGCGAAGCTGCTTTTCCCCTGGGTGATGGAGGGTTGGATCCATTTCCACGCTGCTCCCCGACACCGGCTGTTTGCATAATGGACTTTTCCGCTTTCGTTCTGGAATCGGTGTGCTTCGCAGTTGAACTTTAGTTCACATTGTACCAGGAAGGCTCGGAGCTTGGCGCGATCTCCATAGTATAGTTCCGGGTCTTCGATCTTTGGCTGACTGGCTCTATCGCCTCGTCCTCGTTGTGCGATGAGTTCCTGTAGGAGAGCTTGCATGACGTAAGGGCCACTAGTCCCTGAAGCTTCGGTCATTCTTTTTTGTTGTTCGGGGGTGTCGGGGGTCTCGGGCCGGGATTGTGGTTCTGGGGTTACCAGGCTCAGGATGCGTGTGTCGTCTGGGGCTGCTCGGATTTCCCCGAGGTCGAAGGTGTTGGGATCGAGGTCGTCTACCTCGAACTCGTGTTCTGGGTCTGGTCGATCCACGGTGACTTATTTTTCCTTTTCGAGGATTGTCCACTACGTCAGGTGTCGATTGGAGACGCAATCTAGTGTCAAGATCCTGACTTCTTCGCACTGTCTGGGGCTCGACAGACAACGTAGTTCCTCGGCGTGCCTACACGGTCGGTCTTTCCTTTCATTCGGCTCTTGGGCTGTGTTTGTTCAGCTCACTAGCGCAGGCAAGTACTTCCCTCTCTGGTTCTGTGAAGTCTGAGGATATCCCTCGGCGTAGCCCTGTCTATGCTGGCGAGACTCTAACTCCCAGTCTTTCGTTGTTGTTGTCTACTGCCACTCGATGGTCTTTACTGTAGCACGGTCTTTCGGTTCGGGGTTTCGGTTGCAGCGCTGGTTTCACGGGAAGGTAGAAGTAGGAGTGGTGGAGAGAGATAATAGATTGTGTGGAGAAGAATCTCGAGACTAGCTACCGTGCCCTTTCCTTTATACTTTTCCCTCCCTCTGTGGAATCACAGCTTGCCCACAAGACTGACGCAGTTCCTCCATACTTCATCATGACTCAATCGCTACGCCCAAGGAAAACACATGATCGCACTCGGCCGCTGCGCGGCCAACACTCTACTCGCGGCAACAGGAGAAAGGACGCGCAAGCAGTAACAGTAAGGGAAAAGGAAGAATGACGTACAACTTAATCAAGGGGAAACAATACTCGGAACGATAAAGGAGAAGGACGCGCAAGCTCAAGCAACGGGAGACGACAGACGTAGCGGACAGGAGAAAGGACGCGCAAGCAATATCAATCGGAAACGGCAAAGACGAGAAAGACGCATAGGCAACCTAGAAGAACAAAGGAGAGAGATCTAGACCGGCCAGTGGTAGGGGAGTATTGCTGCCAGAGCGATGTGATCGGGTGAGGCGCCTAAGCGCGGAGGATTACCGTAACTGCGGCAGCCGTGATGAGGCCCAGCCACGGGGCAGCAAGGGTGATGGCGGCCCCGGCCGCGGCGCTTAGGAGCCTGTCACGTGAGGTTCGTGACAGCGAGGAGAATGAGGCCAGACGTGCAACGCGTACGAGATTTTGTCCGGCGAGGAGAATGACGGCAGACGAGAAATGCCTACGAGATGTAAGCCAGCGAGGAGAATGACAGCAGATGAGCAATGCGTACGAGAAGTAGGCCAGTGATGCCTAACACGGCGTTTCTAGCACACGTCCAAATGTAGGTCAGCGGTAATGAGGTCAAACGAGCAATGTGTAATAGCAGTGGCCAGCAAGGAGAATGAGGCCAGACCAGCAACGCCTATGAGATGTTGGCCAGCGAGGAGAGTGACGGCAGACAAGCAACGCCTACGAGATGTAAGTCAGCGAGGAGAATGAGGCCAGACGCGCAACGCATACGAGATGTAGGCCAGCGAGGAGAATGAGGCCGGATACGCAACGCGTACGAGAAGTAGGCCAGCGAGAAGAATGACGGCAGACGAGCAACGCGTACGAGATGTTGGCCAGCAAGGAGAGTGACGGCAGACAAGCAATGCCTACGAGATGTAAGTCAGCGAGGAGAATGAGGCCAGACGAGCAACGCGTACGAGATGTAGGCCAGCGAGGAGAATGAGGGCGGATACGCAACGCGTACGAGAAGTAGGCCAGCGAGGAGAATGACGGCAGACGAGCAACGCCTACGAGAAGTAGGCCAGTGATGCGTAACAGGGCGTTTCTGTAATGTGTACGATGATAGGTGAGCGGTACGTAGGTTGGTGGTATGTATTATTTCAACTCGTAATGACTTGGACGGGGTGTGTTGCAAAAAAGCGAAGTTATGGGTAACTGGCAGCTGTGGCTACACTTAGGAGATAAATGAACTGACGGGGGGCACACTCGGCGTTGTTGGTTGCGCTAATCACGTGACCAGTTTTTTAGCGGCAGTTAAACTTGACATCAATGAGCTGGAGACCGTCAGTTCATTGTGTTTCGAGATGTCGAAGCCTAGGTCTAGGCAATAGTGCCGAAATTTGAGTGGAAGTAAGTTCACGAGGCGGGTAGGCAGTAAACAATTGAATTGCTACTGCTACAGTCTTTGAATTAAGCCATGAGTAACTCCCAGATGCAAAGTTAAAAACTGGTCACGTGATTAGCGCAACCAACAACGCCGAGTGCGCCCCCCGTCAGTTCATTTATCTCCTAAGTGCGGCCACAGCTACCAGTTACCCATAACTTCGCTTTTTTGCAACACACCCCGTCCAAGTCATTACGAGTTGAAATAATACACACCACCAACCTACGCACCGCTGACCTATCGTCGTACACATTACAGAAACGCTCTGTTACGTATCACTGGCCTACTTCTCGTACGTGTTGCTCGTCTGCCGTCATTCTCCTCACTGGCCTACTTCTCGTACGCGTTGCACGTCCGGCCTCATTCTCCTCGCTGGCCTACATCTCATACGCGTTGCGTGTCTGGCCTCATTCTCCTCGCTGACTTACATCTCGTAGGCATTGCTTGTCTGCCGTCACTCTCCTCGCTGGCCAACATCTCATACGTGTTGCTCGTCTGCTGTCATTCTCTTCGCTGGCCTACATTTCGTACGTATTGCACGTCCGGCCTCATTCTCCTCGCTGGCCTACATCTCGTACGCGTTGTGCGTCTGGCCTCATTCTCCTCGCTGACTTACATCTCGTAGGCGTTGCTTGTCTGCCATCACTCTCCTTGCTGGCCAACATCTCGTACGCATTGCTCGTCTGCTGTCATTCTCTTCGCTGGCCTACATTTCGTACGCGTTGCGCGTCCGGCCTGATTCTCCTCGCTGGCCTACATCTCGTACGCGGTGCGTATCTGGCCTCATTCTCCTCACTGACTTACATCTCGTAGGCGTTGCTTGTCTGCCGTCACTTTCCTCGCTGGCCAACATCTCGTATACGTTGCTCGTCTGCAGTCATTCTCTTCGCTGGCCTACATTTCGTACGCATTGCGCGTTCAGCCTCATTCTCCTCACTGGCCTACATCTCGTACGCGTTGCGCATCTGGCCTCATTCTCCTCGCTGACTTATATCTCGTAGGCGTTGCTTGTCTGCCGTCACTCTCCTCACTGGCCAACATCTCGTAGGCGTTGCTCGTCTGACCTCATTCTCCTTGCTGGCCACTGCTATTACGCGTTGCTCGTTTGACCTCATTACCGCTGACCTACGTTCGGACGTGTGCTAGAAACGCCGTGTTAGGCATCACTGGCCTACTTCTCGTATTCGTTGCACGTCTGGCCTCATTCTCCTTGCCGGCCTACCTCTCGTACGCATTGCTCGTCTTGTCTCATTCTTCTCACTGAATTTCATCTCGTACACGCTGCTCGTCTGCCCTCATTCTTCTCGCTGGCCTACATCTCGTGTGCGTTGCTCGTCTTGCCTCATTCTTCTCACTGAATTTCATCTCGTACGCGTTGCTCGTCTGCTCTCATTCTTCTCGCTAGCCTACCGCTCGTACCGGTTGCTCGTCTGCTATCATTCTCCACACCGGCCTCATTCTCCTCACTCTTCTACCTGTCCTACTTATAATACACGTTGCTCGCCTGCCCTGATGCGCCGCTGTAGCTGCTCTGTACTTCGACGAGATTTGGGACGTTGGACTTTGTATCATAATATATATATAGATTTTAAATACAATAAGTGATTTTCTGTGCGATCGAAGAACATAGCCAACTGCGTGTAGTAGCATTATAACTAGTAATGAAACTGCTCACAGTGCACACTCGTTGCTCCCATAAGCTTCCCTAGCTTTCCTAGCTTTTCTAGCTTCCCTAGCTTTCCTAGCTTTTCTAGCTTCCCTAGCTCCCATAAGGTGGTGGTTGCGTCGGTAAGATTGGTGGTTGTGTCGGTAAGGTTGGTGGTTGCGTCGGTACGATTGGTGGTGTGGCCCTAGCTTTGCTAGCTTCCGTAAGTGGGTGGTTGCTTCGGTAAGATTCACTATCCTTACCAGAGCTACAGATGCTAGCAAAGCTACCGACGCAGGTCATTCTTACCGACATGCAGGGATAATTTCTTAATTTTTTCCTGATGTTGTCATCGGTGGAAATGTCAGTGAAGTTGACAATTCCGTGCTCTTACCAGTTACAACTGATGTGGTACCGGATATTGATCTGCTTGGTTTTAGGGCTTGAGACTCTGTGGTAGATCGTTTTCAATGCGCTGTTGGAATCACGGTGGGTTGTTGGGGCTACAGTCTCACCAGTAATGTTCTTGTGCAGTCGTACCAGCCACTCCGCTTCTCTGGTTACATTGGAGCAAGCAATGTACTCGGCTTCTGTGGTAGAGAATACGACTAGTCCTTGCTTACATGAGAGCCAGAAAATGAGGGCTCTGTACACCTTGAAGATATGGCCACCCAGTGACTTTCGATCTGCTCTGTTGCCAGCAAAGTCTGAATCAGTAAATCTGACTAGATGAGGCTCCACTCAGCCCATAGCATGCCGTACTCTGTGCCAACATCGAAATCATCACCAGCAACCTCTTAAACCAATTTGCCAGAACCATATACACCAAGATCTCCAAGTTCTTTGCCAAAAACAACACCACCTTTCAGAACTCCACCAATAGCCTAACCAAGCAAATTGCCACACTGGATACCCGAGTCACCCAAATACAACAACAACTCCTCTTGGCTGCACAGGACCCAGCCACTGCCACCAAGCTGGCTGGGGGCCCAAGCACCACCAGCACCAACCCAAAGAAAGAGAGAAAGAGGAAGGGGAAGGAAGCTACCAAGAACAACCACAACATCAACAACCTGCCTACCAACACCAGTACCAGCACCCGTATGTATGCCAACGCTGCCAAAATGGTGACTGCCCATCCACACCTACCAACCGAACACGCCACACATGCCACCAACGTTGAAGGATGGAAGAACCTGAAGAAGACCCAAGGAAGGAAGCCTACCGTATTATCTCACGTAAGAGGTACCCCTATAACCACCAATATTATAGGTAGTAGCGCCCTTGGCACGCGCTAGAGCGTATAGGGTTAGCGCGACGAGCGTTTTTGAGACCTCAGGTAATCAGCTCAAGTACACGGAATAGGGGATACAGTGCGCTGGCAGTATCACCAACTACCCAATATCTCCACAGCTTTGAAGAAATGCAGCTACCAATCATTGACGACCAAGCATCAGGCTCTACGCAGTCGGTGGAAATCCTCACGAGGATCCTCCCGCAAGCTTCCTTACACCTGGCTGCCAATACACCTCGAACCCCTAGCAGCTAGCGTTCACCAGTTAAATTCAAACAACAGCTGGGACCTCACAAACAGCCAATTGCCGTGGTTCCTCGCTGGGTTCCTCCAGCAGCAGCCACTCCTTCCCAAGCCAAAAAATGCAGAACAGTTGAGTTTAAGCTTTGAGTATTGTCCTGGGCAGAACACACGCAGGTGGACGATGGGAATGCATCAGGAAAAAAAAATCTCCGTTCCAACGGAGACCGGCGTTAGATGCGTTGAGAGCATTGGGAAAAATCTTAGATTCCAATTTGGCGGTGATAGGCAGTTGGCATGCCGGTAACAGCCAACACGTAGCTTCTCCATCCAAACGCTGCGCCAGGCATGGCATCTACTATCCACGCAGAATACCTTACTCATTTCCGTTGCAAGGTAGTCCGGAGGTCGAATTATCCTGTCCACGCAGCGCTTCCGCCCAAACACTACGCCAGGCGGTGCATCAACTACCTGCGCAGAATACCTAACTCATTTCCGTTGGAAGGTAGTCCGGAGGTCAAATTATCCTGTCCATGCTGCGCTTCCATCCAAACGCTACACCAGGTGTGGCGTCTACTATCCACGCAGAATACCTTACTCATATCCGTTGGAAGGTAGTCCGGAGGACGAATTATCCTGTCCATGCTGCGCTTCCGTCCAAACGCTACGCCAGGTGTGGCGTCTACTATCCACGTAGAATACCTTACTCATTTCCGTTGGAAGGTAGTCCGGAGGACGAATTATCCTGTCCACGCTGCGCTTCTGTCCAAATGCTACACCTGGCGGCGCATCTACTACTCACGCAGAATACCTTACTCATTTCCATTGGAAGGTAGTCCAGAGGTCGAATTATCCTGTCCACGCTCTGCCGAATGCACCACCTGGTGGAGTGTGTATTATTTTGGCAATACGCACCTCTCGGCCGTTAATTCAATACTTGACGTATGGCATTTGGCACCGCAAGGTTGTTTTAGACGTAATACAATACAATAAGGTAGCTGACTACAGTCAAAACAGAGCAATTGTTCAACACAAGGAGAAATGCCATTCCAGAGGCTAGTAAACCTCATTCCAAGTAGCTAAATCAATGTGGCTGTTCACTATCCATCCTTTATTCGCGATTCCTGAGCAGTTGGGTTCTTCTGGAATTAGATGCGCTGCGCCAGCAATGGTATCACTGCTGATCACAGCGTAGCCTCTGCCCGCTGAAGGTGTAACCACTTTCACCATACCAGACGCTCTTTCAGGCGTACCGCCTGCAGCTGGGGTCGTTGTTTGGACGAATGCACACCAAAAGTGTCCTCCACCGGCGGAAAGCTTGAAGAGCTTTAAAAGACGGTACGGCACGCACCCTTGAAGCACGCCATATGCCGGTTCGTGATCATGATGATGGTTGGAAGCCTTGACCCATACCCAGTCATGGCGAGCTGGTTGACCGTACCAGGTTTTTTCACCTGTGCATCGAACGTATTGAATCTTCTGCTCACCATACATATTGCAGATGGGGACTCGTATTCCGTGGTAAATGTTTACCGCACACTGGAGCAGGTCTTCGAAACCAATTTTGATCTTCCTGGACTGAAGAAAGCGATTCGTCTTGTGGCGTATCGCATTTTCAAGGTGGTCATCATGTACAGATTCGAGTAGTGTAGTGAAGGTGACGATCTTTGCCTGTCTGGAGGAGCGTTGTTCCGAGGTAAATTTCACAAAAGGTAAGGAATCTTCAATGGTGTCTCTACCACTCTCGGTATTTTCGCCTCTCGTCGCAGCAATATTGAGTCACCGTATTGCAAATGCGTCACTC
>Ga0307508_10005459_pt1 | contig 12088 bp, 5 predicted proteins | sample 9_EM_MG_FD_203089 | JGI IMG/M metagenome (GOLD analysis project Ga0307508, IMG submission 203089) | Populus trichocarpa ectomycorrhiza microbial communities from riparian zone in the Pacific Northwest, United States - 9_EM | ecosystem: Host-associated > Plants > Roots > Unclassified | place... | reverse complement strand
ACCTGTGCATTGCCCTGTCCTTCCACACAATAGATAAGTATATGCTGATCAATACCGTGTGTACGCTGCCTGAAATGGTATTGCGCCTTGGGGTAATAGCCTATATCAGTAACATACAGCCAGTCGATAAGTGGACTATTCAGGCCCGCCGCCGCCAGTATTTTACGCGGCAGCACGATGGATCTTTGTCCCCTGAACCCTTCTTTCTTTTTAAGCATATCGTTGAATTAATGCGCCGTTTGTAACAGTGAAATTCCTGCTAAAGGTAGGTATGCGTCATCGTTCGTTATAATCCTCAACATAGAATTGTCCATCAATTTAATAATAATTTCCATCCTGCCGGTGAATGCATCTGTCTAAAATTGTATTTCCAAAAAAACGATCAATCAAAACTTGCCAGGTATGAAAAAAAGACTGCTGCTTTTATGCATTTTGGCCATTGCATTTGGCCGTTCCGCGTTTACGCAATCGATTGTGTTGACCGGGAAAATAATGACCGCGCAAAATATTCCCCTCGCGGGCGCCAATATTTCTGTCAAAGGATCTACCCAGGGAACGATAACCGATGTGAGCGGAAAGTTCTCTTTGGCGGTTGATGCCGGCGCCATCCTGTTGATTTCGCATATAGGATATAAGCAAAAAGAGATAGCGGTGAACGGAAGGGCCTTTATCACCGAATCGCTCGAAGCCACGGATCTTGAAATGGAAAGCGTGGTGGTCATTGGCTACCAGACCGCTTCGCGCAAAAGTATCAGCACTTCCGTCGCTTCCATATCGGCAAAGGATATTGCGCCGTATACAACAGGCAACGTGGCCAATGCGCTGCAGGGAAAAGTACCCGGACTACAGGTGGTATCGGGCGGCGGCCTGCCGGGAGCACAGCCAAGAATCCTGATACACGGCCTGAGCAGCATTAATTATAATAACAATCCCCTGGTGATCATCGATGGGGTGGAAACAGGTTTCAACTCGCTCAACCTGCTCAATCCCCTGGATATAGAAACAATCGATGTGCTCGAAGATGCTTCCGCCGCCGCCATCTATGGCGCACGCGGCGGACAGGGTGTTATCCTGGTCACCACCAAAAAAGGCAAAGGCGCTACTTCCATTAGTCTTTCCGCCTCTTCGGGGTTTAACTACCTGCCCAACGTGAAGCTGGCGGACGCAAATGAATATGCCCGCATCATGAACCAGCAGGCGCAGGCCAGCGGTCAAACGCTGCCTTTCCCCGATCTGTCAAAAATTACCAATACCAATTACTGGGACCGCACTTTCGATGTTGGCCGCACGCAGAATTATGTGCTGAGCGCTTCGGGCGGCAAGAATGGCTTATCGGTATACGGAAGCCTGGGCTATTTTCGCGAAGATGCTTACAACGCGACCGATAAAGGCGGCTACTGGCAAAAGATAACCGGGCGCTTCAATGCCGATATGACCATCAGCAATGCGGTGAAATGGGGACTGACCCTGGCGCCCCGGTATGAAACCTGGCTCAACTCGCCCAACAATACCTATGCGGCCTATGCAATGGACCCGACTACGGAGCCTTTTAAAACAATCGACTCTGTTAATAAATCCATTCCCGCCGGTTTTATGGATATGACGGCTTTCAATCCCTATTACAGCCAGCCCAACCGATCTTCCTTTAACGGCATTACCAACCCTGCATTCAACTACCTGACCAATTTCGGCAAGAGCGATTACTTCGGCGCCCAGTATGCTACTTACCTGCAAATAACACCCATAAAGAACCTCGTGATAAAATCCAGCGTGGAAGGCTTTATCGACGTAACGCAGAGCAATGGTTATACCCCCAAATATTACCTTGCCTCCAACAGCTTTAACAAGCAATCGACGCTTACTTCTTCCACCGGCGTCAACACGCGATGGAAAGTGGTGAACACCATCAATTACCGGTGTAGCATAGCAGATCATAACATCGATATACTGGCAGGGGAGAGCACCGATAAATACACGGTCAAGTCGACCGGCGCTAACCGGCAGAACATTGCGCTGGACGATCCTTCCTTCCAGTATATATCGGCGGCCACTACGGTCATCGATGGCAGCGGCTCCTACCAGCCGGGCGCTGCGCCCTGGGGTAATATGGTGTCGTATTTCGGCTCGCTGCGCTATAATTATAAAGAAAGATATTTTCTTGCAGGCACCATGCGGGCAGACGCGTCTTCGCTGGTAAATCCCTTGTACCGCTGGGGCTATTTCCCCACCATATCCGGCGCATGGGTGATTTCAGAAGAACCTTTCTTTGAAAAAGTGCCGGCCAAAACCATGAGCTATTTAAAAGTCCGGGCCAGCTGGGGTAAATCGGGCGGCAACCTGCCGCCGTCTTCCGGCGCTTACCTCACCACGCTCAGCTCTACCAACTACCCCAATGCCAGCGGAGGCTATGTATCCGGCTATGCGGCCGGCACCATTGCCAATCCCGAAATAAAATGGGAAATACAAAAAGATTACACATTCGGGCTGGAGACAAGAATACTGGACAATAAAATAACCCTGACAGCAGAAAAATATATAAGAAATCCCAGCAACCTGCTGCAAAACATTACGGTAGACTATGTGCTGGGTTACCCGCAGGGTTATTATCCTACCCAGCTGGCCAACATCGGCAAGATGACGACCAACGGCTGGGACTTCTCGATTGCCTATAAAGACCATTTCGGTAAGAAGCTGCTGTTTGGCGCGACCCTTACCATGAGCCGTTCCAAATCTATCGTCGACGATTTGGGAACGGCGGATCCTATCCTTGGGCATGAGGCCAATGACGTCATCTCTACCTATCGCTCACGCCTTACCAAAGGGCACCAGCCCGGCGCCTGGTATGGATTTAAACGGCTGGGCGTTTTTCAATCGGATGCGGAAGCGGCCGCTTATGTCAATAAAAACAATGTGCGCCTGCAACCCGTGGCAAAAGCAGGTGATCTGAAATTCTCCGATGACAACGGCGATGGTGTGATTGACAATACCGATTTGGTGGACCTCGGCTCGCCCTGGCCTACGCTGACCGGCAACCTGACCCTTACGCTTAACTACGAACGGTTTGATTTCAGGACCGAGCTCTATTATTCCCGTGGCGCCAGCTATTTTCAAAGCTATCGGCTCAATATGAACCCCACCGGTCACCTGAATTTCAAATCGGGACTGGCCGACCAGTTCTGGCATGGCGCCGGCACCAGCAATGAGTTCCCGGTTTTACGCTATCCTGATCAGAACGGCAATTTCAGCAAGATGTCGGACTTCTTCCTGGACCAGGCCAATTTTTTAAAATGCAACCTGGTACAAATAGGGTATACCGTTCCCAAATGGATCAAGGGCGTACAGAACCTGCGTATATATGCTTCGGTGCAGAACCCTTTTACCATTACCAAATACACGGGCCTGAACCCCGACCTTCCCTGGTACAGCGCAGTAGGGTATAACGGTGTGGATAACTTCCAGGCAATTCCCTCCAGGGTAGTCATCATTGGTCTGAACCTGAATTTATAATCATCCTGCTTTAAAATATTTTGTATGAACCGTTTCTTTCAACACCCGCTTTGTTGCCTTTTCTCCGGCATGGTATTGCTGATGGCCTTTACAGGATGTAAGAAATCCCTGCTCGATGTAGACAACAACAGTTCCGCCGTGCAAACCTCGCAATACTTCACCACCGTAACCCAGTGCAATACCTCCACGCAGGTGTGCTACCGGTATATCGACTGGGACAGCTGGTGGCAGATACTCAACTGGCGCTACCTTTCCGGCGAAGCCGCCAGCGACAATGCCTGGATAGGCAATACCTACCAGGCCACGCATGCCACCTATAATGCTGTGAGCGAATACACAATCGATGCGGGCAACGACCGTAATGAAGGCATGTGGATAGAATTATATAAAAGCATTGGCATCTTCAACAGCACCATCGAAGGCATACAGAGTGCCCCGATAGACACGGCCAGCAAATCGAAGTTCATGGCAGAGCTCAAATTTTTACGTTCCTGGTGCTATTTTGACCTGGTGCGCAACTGGGGCGGCGTATCGCTGGTGCTCAAAATATATTCCGCCGAAACACATATACCACGCAGTACGGCCAAAGAAGTATACGACCAGCTTATCAGCGATTTAAAAGCCGCCGCCGCGGTATTGCCCCGAAAAACAGCTTATCCTGCATCGGATAAATTCAGGGTTTCCAGCGGCGCCGCCTGGGCCTTGCTGGCAAAAATATACCTGTATACGGAAGACTGGGCAAATGCCGAAGCGGCGGCGCTGCAGGTAATGAACAGCAATGACTACCAGCTGGAGACCAGCTTCGGTACGCTGTGGGATTATACGTATAAAAACGGCGTGGAATCTGTTTTCGAGATCCAGAACGCCTCTTCGCAAAATCCGGCGCTTCCTTCCTGCGCCCTGTACCTGATGAATGGGGTAGCCGATGGTGGCTGGGGTTATTACTCGGCCACCAGCGATCTGGAAAATGCCTATATTGCCGCGGGCGACAGTATTCGCAAAGTATGGACCCTCAACCGCCAGGGCAAGCCGGTGGCGGGCGATCCCAATAATCTGAGCTTTAACGGCGGGGGATACCCGGCCACACAATCCAAATCCGGCCGGTTTTCACGCAAATGGTATGTGCCCAAATCACAGCGCCCCGCCAACGGCCTGTATGCCCGCAATGATATTATCCTGCGTTTTGCCGATGTGCTGCTCATACATGCCGAAGCCTGCGCTATGCAAAATAAAACAGCGGATGCCCTCAGCTCGCTGAAAAAGATAAAGGATAGGGTAGGGCTTACCACCGATATGAGCCTGAACGGCTGGAACCTTACCAATGCCGTGCGCAATGAGCGGAGACTGGAAATGGCATTTGAAGGAGACCGGTTGTATGACCTGCGCCGCTGGAAAGATGCCGCCGGCAAACCTGTCATCAACAGCATATTTGGTCCCAACGGCAGCTTTGTAAAATACAATACGCAGACAAGCACGGATATATTCGAAACAAAGAACACCCTCGAAACACAAACCAAGGGCGCCGCTTTCAATCCCGCCATTCACCTGCTGTGGCCTATACCCAACAGTGAGCTGGTGGCTTCGGGTGGGGTGGTAAAGCAAAACGCCGGGTATTAAATAAAACAAATCATTCTCCATGAAAACCATGCGTTCATTCGTTTTTAGCATTCTTGCAATACCGGCCGGTTTCCTGGTATGCAATTGCAAAAAGGGCGGGGGAGCATTGCCCCCCGGCCCTTCGGGCAACAGCTGTGTATACAATGGCGTGGACACCTGCCAGCAGCAGGCAAAGCTGAAGCTGACGGTTGATTTGAACGGGGTACAGCAAACCATCCATAGTTTCGGCGCATCCGATGGGTGGACCTGCAAGTTTATCGGCAAATGGGCCGATGCCGGCAAGAAAAATAAGATAGCCGATTGGCTTTTCAGCATGGACACGCTGGCAGATGGCAGTCCCAAAGGCATCGGCCTTTCCTTATGGCGCTTCAATATCGGCGCCGGCAGCTATGAGCAGGCAGATAGCAGCGGGATAGCGACCGACTGGAGAAGGGAAGAATGTTTCCTGAATGCCGACGGTTCGTATAACTGGAATAAACAAGCCGGCCAGCAATGGTTCCTGCAGGCGGCGCGCCAGCGCGGTGTGAAATACAGCCTCGGCTTTGCGCTTACACCACCGGTATCCATGTCGAAAAACGGGAAGGCCTACAATAACAGCGGCACCGCCAGCTTGAATATCAATAGTGGCAGGATGAGTGACTTTGCCGGTTTTCTCGCGCAAACGGCCACGCACTGGCAGTTTGATTATATCAGCCCCTTCAACGAACCGCAATGGACCTGGGGCACAGCCACCGGCGCACAGCAGGAAGGCAGCCAGGCCTTGAATACCGAGATCGCGGATTTAGTAAAATCCCTGTCGGGGAAACTCTTCGCGCAGTCGTCATCCTCAAAGATTGTAATAGGAGAGGCAGGCCAGTGGGATTTTCTATACGGCAGAAACAACGACGGAAGGGGCAACCAGATCGCCGATTTCTTTTCTTCAGCTTCCCCCGATTATATCGGCAACCTGCCTAATACGGTACACGCTATTTCCGCACACAGCTATTTTACCACCTGCCCGGATGATAACATGGTGAGCGTACGGCAACAGGTAGCCGTTAAAATGAAACAAACCGATCCATCGCTCGAAGCCTGGCAAACGGAGTTTGGCATCCTCGGTGATATCTGCGGCAAGTACAACGGATCGCCCCGCAATACCGGCATCGATTACGGCCTGTATGTGGCCAAAACCATACACCACGATCTTACTATCGCCAACGTAACCTCCTGGCAGTGGTGGCTGGCGGTGAGCCCGTACAATTACAGCGATGCGCTGGTATATATTAATGACCCTTCCGGCAATATCAACGTAGACAACTGCAAACAGGATGGCATCGTGCTCGATTCAAAACAGCTTTGGTCGCTGGGCAATTATTCGAGGTTTATCCGCCCGGGCATGAAACGGGTGAATGCTTCCGTGCAGGGATTGGAAAATCCTGTCACGGCCGCGCAATCGGTCATGGTATCGGCCTATAAGGATGAAGCCAACAAAAAACTGGTCATTGTAGTCGTTAATTTCGCCAAACAACAAAACACCCTGCAACTGAGCGGAATAAGCGGTCTGCCGGGCAACCGGCTGGATACCTATCTTACCGATGGGCAGAACAGCCTGAAAAGATCGTTTACTGCCGCAGATAATATCGTAATCCCTTCCGGCGCTGTTATGACATTAACCGGAAGCTATCAATAGTTCAAAAATGGGTCTGAAACCTTTTGTTTGTTATTGTTTATTACTGGCGCTTGCCGCCGGCAAAGCCTCCGCACAGCAGGAGGATTATCTCCGGGATGTAAAAAAGGCATTGCAGCAAAAATGGCCCGGCAACAGGACCATCAATCTTGTTTTTCATGGGCATTCCGTTCCGGCCGGTTATTTTAAAACACCCGAAGTAAGGACATTCGACTCCTATCCTTATATCGTATTGCAGGAATTAAAACGGCGGTATCCTTATGCAGTGATAAACGTAATCACAACAGCTATAGGTGGCGAAAACTCTACACAGGGCCTCCGGCGTTTTAAAAGGGAGGTGCTGACACACCGGCCCGATGTATTGTTTATCGACTACGCGTTGAACGACCGGGCAATAGGCCTGGAACAATCGCGCAGCAACATCAAAAAGATGGTACAGGCGGCGCTGCGTAAAAAGATTCCCGTCATCCTGCTGACGCCGTCGGCAGACGAACGGGTCGATCTTTTACAGGCGGGCAATGAGCTGGAGCAATACGCCACGATGTTGACGAAGCTGGCGGAGCAATACAAAACAGGACTGGCGGATAGTTATGGGCAGTTCCGGCATATAGCAGCGCAAAAGAAGTCTGTACACGATTATATGGCGCAGTCCAATCACCCAAACAGGCAGGGGCATGAGCTGATAGCATCAGAAATATTACGTTATTTTTAAACACTACTCAATGAACCCGGTAAGAATGAAACAGTATAAACGAATCCTCCTGCTGTCCTTTATTTGTTATGGCGTTCTGCCCGCAAGGGCACAGCAATCCATTTCACTGGCAGGCGCCTGGACGGTAAGGCTGGACGAGCAAAAAACAGGAGAGCAGCAGCAATGGTATAAACAGCGCTTTGATAAAACAATACAACTGCCCGGCACGCTGGACGATGCCGGCATTGGCAATCCGCCTGCGCCGGTGACCGGGCTTACCAAAGACGTGATGATACACCTGGCCCGCAAACACACGTATATAGGACATGCCTGGTATGCGCGGGAAGTGGTGATACCTGCCGGATGGAAACAAAAAAGCATCGGGCTATCGCTGGAGCGGGTGATATGGAATACACGGGTATGGATCGACGGGCAGGAAGCCGGCACACAGGAAAGCCTGAGCGCCCCGCATTATTATGACATGAGCCGCCTGCTTACACCGGGCAGGCACCTTATCGTGATCCGTGTAGACAATACCAAACAATACGATATATCACACAAGGATATGGCGCATGCCTATACGGAAGGCACGCAGATTATGTGGAACGGCATCATTGGCAAAATACAGCTGGTGGCGCAAAGCAATACCCATATCAGTTCCGTGCAGGCATTTCCTTTTGTAAGAGAGGCCGCGGTGACCGTAACGACCACGCTGCAAAACGACCGGCAGCAACCTGAAAGCGGAAGTTTGCTGGTGGAGGTGCTGGACAAAAACAAAAAAATAGTCGCCAGTCAACGCATGGATGTACTGCTGTCGCCGGGCGAAACAAAAAAAGACACCCGGCTTCCGATGGGAAAGTTTACGGCATGGGATGAATTTACGCCCGCCCTGTATACCGTGCGCGCCCAGTTCAGCACCGGCAAGACGGCGGAGAAAGATAGGACGTCCGCTGTATTCGGCATGCGCACGATAGACAACCACAACAGCCTGCTGTGGATCAATGGCCGTCGCCTGTTCCTGAGAGGCACCCTGGAGTGTAATATCTTTCCGCTCACCGGTCACCCGCCCATGGATAAGAAAGGCTGGCTGAAAGTTTTTACAACGGCAAAAGCCTATGGCCTGAACCATTTGCGCTTTCACTCCTGGTGCCCGCCGGAAGCCGCTTTTGAAGTGGCGGACTCTATGGGGTTTTATCTGCAGGTGGAATTGCCCGTATGGATAAACAATATAGGAAACGATGAAAAAGCTGCCGCCTTCCTGGAAGCAGAAGCCGTTCATATCAGCCGGGAATATGGCAATCACCCCTCTTTTTGCCTGTGGTCGATGGGAAATGAGCTGAGCGGCAATTTCAGCTGGCTGGCAAATATAATAAACAGGCTCCGCCAGACCGATCCCCGCCACCTGTATACGGCTACTACTTTTAGCTTCCAGGCAGGACATGGCAAATGGCCCGAACCGGGAGACGATTTTTATATTTCGCAATACACCAAAAAAGGGTGGGTAAGAGGGCAGGGGATCTTTAATACTTTCCCGCCCGATTTTAAAACGGATTATACAACATCCATCGACAGCATACCCCTGCCCGTTATTATTCACGAAATGGGGCAATACTCCGTATATCCCAATATGGCGGAAATCTCCAAATACACCGGGGTGCTGGACCCGCTGAATTTTAAAGCGGTGCGTAACGATTTGACCGCAAAGCACCTGCTGGGCCTTGCGCCTGCCTTTACGCAGGCCAGCGGCAAGTTTTCGGCGCATTTATATAAGGAAGAAATAGAGCGGGCCTTAAGAACAAAAGGCATGAGTGGGTTTCAATTGCTGGACCTGCACGATTTTCCCGGCCAGGGCACTGCCCTGATTGGTATCCTCGACGCTTTCTGGGACAGCAAGGGCCTGGTAACGCCACAACAGCATCGCATGTATTGCTCCGCCGTGGTGCCCCTCATCCGTTTTGACAAAGCCGTGTACACCAATAATGAAACATTCAGGGCCACGGCGGAAGTCGCCAATTTTGGCAGCGCCCCGCTCAAAAATGCGGTGCTGGTATGGACGGCCACCAACCCCGCCGGAAAACTTATCGCCCATGGCCGCCTGCAACCGCAGGACATTGCAGAAGGCAACGGACAGGACCTGGGCGCGTTCTCCATCGATTTGAAAAACATACAAAAGGCGGAAACGATTACCATTGACATGCAATTGCAGGGCACACCGTATAAAAATAACTGGCGGATATGGGTGTACCCCGAAAAACTGGATGAGGATGCCGGGGGTATCGTATTCACCAGCAATGTGAGCGAAGCCCTGCAGCAATTGCAGCAAGGAAAAAAAGTATTGCTGAATCCTGATACCGCCGCCATCAAAGGCGTGGCAGGCAGGTTTGCGCCGGTATTCTGGAGCCCGGTACATTTTCCCAACCAGCCCGGCACCATGGGTATACTTTGCGATCCAAAGCACCCGGCATTGAACAACTTCCCCACCAATTTTTATTCCGACTGGCAATGGTGGGATTTGATCACGTCGTCAAAAGCAATGGTGCTCGATTCGCTGCCGCCCATGACACCCGTGGTAACGGTCATCGACAACTTTTTTAAAAACCGCCGCATGGCGGAAGTGATAGAAGCAAAGCTGGGCAAGGGCAGGTTAGTGCTGGTATCGGCAGATATTACGCATGGGCTGGAAAAAAGAGCGGCGGCGCGGCAGCTGCGCTATAGCCTGGAGCAATATATGAAAAGCGATGGCTTTAAACCGGGGAGTGAGCTCAATCCTGATCAGTTGAAATCGCTGGTAAAAGAAAAATAACTATTATCATATGTCACCCCCTTCGTCCCGGTAGGGACGTTTGATGGGTTAAACATCATCAAACGTCCATCTTATGATAAAAACGATAGGTAAATTTTTATGGGCAGGCCTTATTTTAACGACAGGCGCTGTAAAAGCACAGCAGTCGAAAGCGGCCTTGCTTCAAATGGTAAACAAACGGCTGGCGCAGGCAGCGAAGCAATACCGTTTTTTAATGAAGCAGGTACCGCTGGACAGTTTTCCCGAAACCTATGATCCTGCTACGGGAAAGCGGGGCATGGGAAGAAGCAGCTCGTGGATGTCTGGTTTTTATCCCGGCGCTTTGTGGTATTTGTTTGAGGCCACGCATGATTCGACCCTCTACCGGGAGGCATTGGCAAAAATGAAAAGCCTGGAGCGGGAGCAATATAATAAGGATACGCACGACCTGGGATTTATGATGTATTGTCCTTTTGGTAATGCAAGGCGGATAACATTCGACACCTCGTACCGGCGCATATTGCTGAACAGCGCCCGATCGCTGGCCAGCCGGTTTAGCCCGGCCACAGGCTGCACGCGTTCGTGGAATTCGGAACCGTCAAAATTTATGGTCATCATCGACAATATGATGAACCTCGAATTGTTGTGCGAGGGCACTAAGCTATCGGGCGACTCATCGTTTTATCGTATCGCCGTCACCCATGCCGATACAACAATGCAACACCATTTCAGGCCCGACTACAGCTCTTACCACCTGGTTATTTATGATCCCGTGACAGGGCAGGTGCAGAAAAAACAAACGGTACAGGGCGCTTACGACGAATCGGCCTGGTCGCGGGGACAGGCATGGGGACTATACGGCTATACGATGATGTACCGCGAAACAGGGGATAAAAAATACCTTGCGCAGGCAATGCATATTGCCGGTTTTATCGTGCAGCACCTGCCTGCCGACAAAATTCCTTACTGGGATTTTAATGCACCGGGCATTCCCCATACCAGCCGCGATGTATCGGCCGCTGCCATTACCTGTTCGGCCCTGCTGGAGCTGGCTGCTTATGCACCGCCCGCGGCAGCGGAAAAATACAAACACAGCGCCGAAGCCATGCTGCGCTCGCTTATGTCGGCCGGGTATGCTTCCGCGCCCGGCGATAACGGCGGTTTTATCATGAAGCACGGCACCGGCAATCACCCTAAAAATTCAGATATAGACGTATCCCTTATCTATGCCGACTATTATTATATAGAGGCATTGCTGCGGTACAGGAACCTGGGCGCACCCTTCACCGCCCGGGCGCCCGACCGCGCGCAGGAAGACAGCATACTGGCCCGGTACAAAAAACATTTGTACAATACTGTTGCACCACATGCGGTGCCGGCGCTGGTAAGTTCTTATAACCCGGACACGGAACAGTGGCCGGATATTGTATATACCGATACACAACGGGCCAGCTGGCAATTGTTACAGCACCTGCAAAGAGTCAGGGATATTTCGCTGGCATGGTCCAATCCATCGTCGGCATACCATCATGCCCCCGCATTATGGCCGGTCATCACCGGCGGGCTGGACCACTGGCTGAAAAAAAGGTATTGGAACAGCAATTGGTGGCACAACGAAATAGGCGTCCCGGGATATATGCGGGACATCATTGTGTTGCTGCGCAACCGGCTGGACAGTACCAGGCTTCGCCAGGCGCTGGAAGTAATGGGACAATATCGCCTGCAAAAGAAAGGAGCGGGGGCCAATCTTATATGGAGCGCCGATATAGGATTGCACTATGGCGCTATTACGGGCGACAGGATATTGATAAAAAGGTGCGCTGAG
>Ga0307508_10005458_pt1 | contig 12088 bp, 7 predicted proteins | sample 9_EM_MG_FD_203089 | JGI IMG/M metagenome (GOLD analysis project Ga0307508, IMG submission 203089) | Populus trichocarpa ectomycorrhiza microbial communities from riparian zone in the Pacific Northwest, United States - 9_EM | ecosystem: Host-associated > Plants > Roots > Unclassified | place... | reverse complement strand
AATTTTAATACGAGAACAAACTATTCAGGATAAAGATCCCATATCCTCTTCAATGGGGTGCTCCCACCTTTGATGCCGGCCATTGTTTCGGAATGATGGCTGCTGTTTTTGTCTCACTGATTGAGGTAAGGGCACAAACTAGTTCGTCAATCTTATTCTATTTAGTTGGAGAAAGCAAGACTAATGCCTTCTCTAACAGTCAACTGGAGCATACAAAGCTGCATCACGTCTAGCAAGCGCCACCCCACCTCCAGCTCATGTTCTTAGCCGTGGTATTGGCTGGCAGGGCATTGGGATCCTATTGGATGGATTATTTGGAACAATGACAGGCTCAACGGTCTCTGTGTAAGTAGCATAGTTTCATCATCACTCTCTTAAAGTTCTCACTTCTATGCAACTGGACTAATGCATGACAAAAACAACAGAGAAAACATTGGGCTGCTTGGAAGCACTCGTGTTGGAAGCCGCAGGGTTATTCAAATCTCAGCTGGTTTTATGATATTCTTCTCTATATTAGGTAAGAAATACAGCCAAGTATGAAGTGTATGCGCTTATTTGTTAAAAAACAACCCTGTCTGATAATCTTTTCCACCTTCTGGCAGGAAAATTTGGAGCTTTATTTGCGTCAATACCCTTCCCTATATTTGCTGCTGTCTACTGTGTGTTGTTTGGTCTTGTTGGTGAGTAAATGGGGCTTCTCATTTTATCAAGTTCTCATGATTTGTATCTTATTGTTACAATACTGCTCTCCTTATAGCTTCCGTGGGGCTGTCATTTTTGCAATTCACAAACATGAACTCAATGAGAAACCTTTTCATCACTGGCGTTGCCTTCTTTCTCGGCTTGTCTGTCCCTGAATACTTCAGAGAATATACCACCAAGGCCTATCATGGTCCTGCTCATACTAGAGCTGGATGGGTAAGTTCTATTATCCAGAATGAAAACAACTTCTTAGACCTCGTAATATTCCATGACAAGTTAAAGCAGATGAATGCTAGTTCTTATAGCGTTCAGCCAACAGTTACAGGGCAATCAACAACTTACCATAAGTTCTACTTTGATGTGCAGTTCAACGATTACCTCAACACTATCTTCTTCTCATCCCCAACTGTTGCACTGATAGTCGCTGTCTTCTTAGACAACACACTTGATTACAAGGAAAGTGCCAGAGATAGAGGAATGCCATGGTGGGTTAAGTTTCGGACATTTAAAGGAGACAGCAGGAATGAGGAATTCTACACCCTTCCTTTCAACCTTGATCGTTTCTTCCCTCCATCTTGAGCTAACTTCAATTCCAAAGAACGATGTTAGAGGAAAAACATCATTTCCAGTTCAAGGGGGGACCGGGGATTACAACAACTATAGCGAAGAAGAGTGAAACAAATGATCCATATGGTTTTGCTGGCAGAGAATGACTCCTCTGCTTTCTCTTCTCTCGTTTTCATTTATTTTATGTGTATGACTTGGGTAGGTCAGGTTTATTACAATAAAACTAATTCATTGTCCCTTGCATTCATCAGTTCAATTCATTATTTTATGATCCATATAGTGTGCTTTGAGAGAAAGGAATCACTTACCCTAATGAATCCAACATTCAACCAAATTTCGTTTGGGAAGGATTCCTCTTATGCTACCTCTTATCAGTTGCTAGAAAACCTAAGCTAGTGTTTGGTATGCTGGGCAATAATAAATAGGGTATGATAATGTTTTTCATGAGGTTGTTTGATATATCTTTCGACAGTACAAAAATTAATTTTTATTCTATTTAAAGTTGTTATAGTGGAGAAATTAAAAAGGGTATGACAAGCTTGTCTAATATTCTATACAAGGGTTAATCTAGTTAATTTATGTCAACGTAAGGATAAAAATTATTATTATTATATTTTTAAAATCTGACTTGAGGTCGATCTAAGTCCAAACCCGGGTCACGGATCGGGTTGATCATTGACTCAAGCCAACATAAAAATAAAAATGATTATTATTATAGTTTTAAAACTTGACTCATTAGAGGTTGACCCGAGGCTAGACTCAGGTCACAGGTCGGGTTGACTATTGGCTCAATATAAGGATAAAAATTATTATTATCATAGTTTTAAAACTTGATTCAGGGGTTGACCCGAGGTCAATCCTAGGTCATGGGTCAGGATGATCATTTACCCAGATTAACCTTAGGATAAAAATAATTATTATCATAATTTTAAAACTCGACTCAGGGGTCGACTTGAGGCTAGCTAGACTTTATCAACCAGGTCCAAGTCATGATTCGGGTTGATTATTGACCCGAGTTAATGTAAAGATATAAATTGTTATTATCATAATTTTATAATCTAAGTAAAGGGTCGATCCAGAGCAAGGCTCATGTAATAGTCAAGATGGTCAACCTGAGTTGACCCAAAACATTATAAAAATAAAAATGGTTATAATAGTTTCAAACTTAACTCGGGAGTCAACCCGAGATGAGGCCCGAGTCATGAGTTAGGAGAGTTAACCCGGGTTGACCCAAATTAAAAAATAATAATCAAAGCAATCTCATTTTGGCCAAATATATATATATAAGTCAATTGATTTTTTACCCATATTTTATCTCTGTTTGACTGAATCGTAGATTGATATGAGATTTTGACTAAGTCAGGTCAGATCAATCTTTTCTCTTTTTTTTCTAAGACCTGGACCAGTTCAGACCTCGTTTCAACCGAGTCCCATCTAATGTGTATAAAATATAAAATAAAATAAATTATCTATTACAACCCAGAACACGCCAAACACATAACAAGAAGTAACACTTACTAAGGGATTCGCTATTGTGTAGTTGCTGGTATTTCATTTGTAACCACTTTACGTTGACTGTTTTTTCACAGCAGTATGGCGCTCACGAGGAACAGGGGAGGGAGGGGTGGAGCAGCTGCTGCAAGTTGTGCTGTTTCAGAAATGACATAGAAACCTTCCAATTCATACAGCAAAAAGAAAACACAAGACCCCTATCATAATATTAATATTAATATCAGGAATGCATATTATTGAATTGAACGTGTGTATTGTTATATACAAATGGAAAGAATCAAAGGAATTAGAGCCAAAGGGAAGAAAATTTACAACTCAATTGTATAAAGATTTGAACAAATGAATAATGATACAGCAGCCTATCAGCATTGTCATTTTCATTCCTGATGACATGATCAACAATTGAGGAGCCACGCCTTGATTGGGATGCCTACAGGGAATGCTTTTCTGGGCATATGCAAATCAGTTTCAAAACAACAGAGCGTTGAAAAATTCTTGCACCTGGGAACATGCTACTGGGTTTTACACATGCACTCTGGACACCTCGGTTGTCTATAAATACTTCGACCAAAACCCCGTATCAAAACACTCTGACCTTCCTCGATCATCTTTCTTGCTCTATCTTCAAAACTATTCCAACCTATGGTGCTATTCTCTGACAAAATTGCTGCTAGCCTTTTCTTGTTAGGCCGCAGGGTAGGGGCATGGCCACCACCATAGTAAGTGCGGAATCCAGATACTAGGGATGAGAGTTGGCTCCCAGAATCAGTCATGGCAAAGACATCTGCAGTTGCACAGGCGATAAAATCCAATGCTGCTAGCTGCAACCAAAGCAGTTCTCTAAAATTTCAATGAATAAATAGTTCCAAAACACTTATCACGCAGAAATTTGCTAAGTATTTTCAAGTTGAACATGCCCGAAGAATAGTTGGATACCTGTGAAGAGAAATTCCGAAAAGGTGCAAGCTCACTAGGTGTCAGGAGAGTTTCCTTTGTGACTAAGTTGGGATAGAGGCTCGTAAATGAATGCATCCTAGATTCCCCCCCATATATACGAGAACTAGCAAGATAAATGTAAGTTCCACGTTTGAATCCAAGACCAGCAAGTACAAGTGCGGCCTCTTCAGGTGTTAATGGACATCTCCCTAAGTTTCTCAACTCTGATGAAGAGATGGACCTGCAAACATAAGTGATATGAAAGAGATGGATTCCAGATTAAGATTATCTATTTAGAGGGAGTACGTATGAGTTAAAAAGCTGAAGAAATTCGCACTTGGAATGTTTCAAGCGTTCAATGAGCAGAGGGAAATGACTTTCTCTGTAGGCTTGGAGTTCCCTTTTCTCCTTCTCCCCTCCTCCAAAATCACACAAGGAGTAGGCAATCATATCCACTTCAAACCTCAAGTGTAAAGCAAGATATTTGGATGGACCTCTTTCTGAATCATGTTTTTTTGAGGGACTGCCAGGCAGAAACTCTCCAACAAGTTGTTTATCCAACATCCTCTGTGCAGTATCATACTTCCTTATCCTTCTGATCAACAGTGAACCAGCTTCTTGGATTTTTGGCACAAACTTCAATGCATGGAAGTTACATTTGCACCTTAATTTCTGGAGAATATTTCAATTATCACAAAGGCAATATAATAAACTATAAATGATGCTGCTTTCATATAATGCAATAATGAAACTATCAATAATGCTACTTTCATATAAACTAAATTACGTTTGCTTTCATATAAATGAACACTTTCGTAGTAAGTGACTATGCGAGTAACCATCTGTCATATTCTTTGAATGATTGCAGAATTTGTCTCTGAACTCCAGTGTCATTTTCATTCGTGATGTGTGTGCCATAAAATGCCTCATGCCTCCTTCAGTTGTTGATGTAATCTATTTTTGACTGTTATAGATAGGTTACAACCATGCAACATGCTTCAGAAAAAAAAGACCAGCTATATCTTGTTAATTCAGTATTAGTTGGATACTTCGTAGAGAAATCACTATTTGCATTGCATTGTTATTTTCTGGTTTCCGGGTGCGAAGGTCAATGGTCACACTTGTGAAAAAACCTTGCCTAGAAGGTGAAGCGGTATCTCGGAATACTTAAAACACATCAAAGACATTGTGAGGAGATTCTTGTTAACATTGAGCTCTTTATGTCTAATATCTCTCTCCTGTAATATTTGAATCTTTAAGTAATGTCATTTACCTGAAGTCTAGAAGGTAATGGATCAAATCCAAGCCGATTTCCGAATCCAAGAAGGTGGACAACTCCATTCTGCAGCAGGAGAGGAAGTACCTTTGTAAGGTAATCAATGGGCTTTGCCTCCTTCACAATGTCCGCATCAGTTATCTAACAAAAGCAAGATAAAAAAGAGATATAAGGTAATGCTCAGAAATAGCCGCTGCCTTCATAGTAAGCATGTAGAAACCAAGACGATCACACACTAGGCTACCGATTGCTTCAATATCTAGCGACTTCAAATGAGAAGGAAGATCCTTTACGAGATTCACTTCATCCTTCATGACATTCACAAAATACTCCTCTTGATAGATATCACCGAATTGGCTGCATTTCCATAAAGTGAAAGAGGTGAGATTTTTGCAGACAATAATGAATTGCCATGTTCAGCTCCTGAAGAAGATAGGGATATAGATGTTTTAAGTATCATTGAACAACAACTTAGCTTCCCTTTAAAAATAATATAAGCTAGCTTTTTATGAAAGAAAAGGTAGTTCATGAAGCAAACTGCATTTCAAACACAGAATAGACTAACAATCATCTTGTGAACGGATTATATGAACAGTGACCACATTCAGATATAACATGGAAAGAAGTCAGTAATACAAATTAGATGAAGCAATTTGTATGATAATATCAGACCTCGGATCTTTCCATACATTGCTGTAAAGAAATCTGGGAAGAACTAGGGTTGCATTAAGTAAAGATGCCAAGGCAACGGCATTGCATATCTGCGAGGAGTAACAATAGTGTCACTGAAATATGTAATGGCAATTCTGATAGCAAGGACTGACTTTAAAAGCTACACGAAGCACAAATCAGAAAGATAATAACTATATTAAGCTAAGTTTATCAAGATTCAAATATTAAAAATTCCTTCTAAAAAACTTCAATGCAGTGCTACAACTTGTACTCAATTTAGAAAAAAGGCTATATGCATTGTCCAGATTTTGAAAACTAATTTACAAGGATTAAGAACAACAACTATGTAAGATTTAAAAAATCATCTTAATAATAGCTCATTACAGACAATTTGTTATGGTATTTCCTCTTCATGGATGACTAAAACACTAGATATGATTCATCAGTTCCCTCTTAACTACTGGAGAATTTGAAGGTAAATCCGACATCGTATGATACCCATACACACATAAGTTCCACATCATTTCAAAGGCATGCTTTAGGTTCTTCCATGAACACTTTCCAACCTTTAGATATCTACAAGTTCCGCTTTCTAATATGTGAAAGTCCAAGAGAAAAAAAGTCAAATCCCCTGATGGAACTTATAACTCATTTTCCGAGTACTAAAATCCAAGACCTATCCATGGTGTTGCCATTTACAATACCTTTTATATGTTTCAAAAATGGAGACACAAGAGAAAAAAAAGCGAGCTATTTTATCCTCATAAATCATATTCATTGAACCAAACTTCACGTGGATTTAGACTTGATGTGAGCTATCACCAAAATGAGATTTTTCACTGGATAAGTAAGGAATCCATTATCTGAACCTAACTTCATGTGGATATACCTCTAATGTGAGCTAGTCACCCAAAGATGAGATTTCCTATCCAATGAGGTATAATTTTTTAGAAAAAAAATTGCCACAAGAAAAGGTTGCAACCAAGTACGAGGAATATGCAAGAGACTATCTTCATCTTTGCTTGCGCTGGAGAAAACATCTGCTAACTTTATAAAATTTACTACGCTTTCCTGTATTCTCATTGATTCTAAGACCATACCTACAAAGATACAAAAATATACGAATAATTTTTATTTTCCTTTCCTATTTTTTCCCTAGAAGTCATTCTCCCCAGTATGGATTCAAATTTTTTCAGGGAAATTGCGAATTAACTCTGTAGCAGTGGCTAAAACATGGCACGTTGTGGCGAGAATCTAACAACTGCAATTATGTTTATTTGCCTTACAAATCTAATCAAACTATTTCAGCATATATTTGCCTATTGATATCTGATTTTGTTCATTGTTTTTCTCTGTCTGCTTCACCAATCTGTCATACGAAGACAATAATGAATTGTAGATCGTGTGATGTTTACATGAAAATACAACTCCAGGATCAGAGAAGCTCAGTACAAACCTTATTGGTCATTTTATCATGAAGAATGTAAGCAGGGAGTACTTCAAAAGCAAATACATAATGCTAAATGATTAAGAATCCTGCCATAAATAACTGTAATCTATGCAGGACTCTACAGTACAGTGAGATAAAAATCATCATGGACATAGATCTTAAGTCTGAAAACAAATTGATGCATCAACCAATGAAATAAGACACTTCACAAAGTAAATTATGAAAACAACATGAACCTAGGTGTGTGAAAGGTTTAGACACTTACAGCTACTCTTTGTTGATTGAGACCACCATTTGCACTGACCATTATGTATCCATTGCTTTTGTCAGGTTGCCCTGTCTCCACAAATTATACTTAATTAAGGTACTTCTGGTCATTTAATTTCCCAGATTTTATACTGTCAGTCTGTCACCCTCTGTCATCATACACCAAACATTACTTTCACACACACATGAACACAAAAAAGAAAAGATTTTAATACCTGATTTCTCTGATTCTTTTCTATCTGCACATGGTTTCCATAAAGATGCCTTCCATGGTTCCTCCCAGAAATTTGAGGGCTCTTGCTTTAACTCTTTCTAAAGCAGAGGACGTTTCAGGTTTATGATATTATATTTCAAAAACTCATCTAACATGAATTTGTTGAATATAAAAATTTGGAAGCAAACCTCTGATAGGGCACTGTAAGCCAAGTTTTGGAGACGACTATACATCTGGACTGGTGGTTCTTCTTCATTGGCATAGGCAGTTCTACCTCCCTTTACATTCAAGAATTACCAATTAATTAGCATCATTTAGGTAACTGTCTCAAACACTTCACCTCTTAACTTACGGAAATTTTCATGTTGGGAGCTAGAAAAGAAAATTTGTGCCGGATCGTATGCGATACATGCAGAGAACTAACTAAAAATACATGAATCTTTCAGATTTAATGATAGACAACGAGATTTTTTCCTTCTAAGGAATGTCCAAAAAGAAAAAGGAAAAATAAAAGGTTCATGGTCCATTATGTGATGGAAGAAGCCATGGCCATGGGTGCACTTATATAAACATGAAAAAAAAAATTCTTTGCATGACTTGAACATTAGCACTAGTCCCAGGCTCCCAGCTATGTTAGCTGATAGCAGAATTGGAATGTCAATGCAATGAATTGTATGCTGTAAACTGTGAATGATCATGAGTAGAGTTGTATAGACCACGTTAAGTGAAGTAATTAGTTAATTAGTGCTGTAAATGATGAAAACAACTCGTAAGAACAGATTTCCAACACCGTCCTGGTTCAAATCCTTAAGTTACTTGAAAATGCAATGTGTTAGTCACCTCAGTGCTATAAGAACACAGCATCATACCTTAAGATCACTTGATGTCCTTGAGGGTGAACTATTTTGAAGATTTATCGAATCAAAAAGTGACACCATGAAAGAATCAAGCAGAAAAAGAGACCCCATCAATGCAAACATAAAAACAATTGACTTAACATGCTTACGGAACCACAAATGCCTTTTCCCAACATAAACTGCCTTGCAAGAACCAAGCTTTCCATACTCATGTTTCAAATCATGAAGCAAGGCAACTTTTGTTTTCCAATTATTGTCCCCTCCTGACAATCTCCTCCCAAGGATAGGATCACTACCAGGCAAGCATTCTGAGCTTCTTGTGTGATAATCTTTCACATTCACCACGTCGGGACGTGGACTTCTCGGGGATCCTTGCTTCCCCATTATAGCATCACCTCTCTCAAATCTCAATAAAGCTTAACTAGTTAGAGTAATAACAAGATGCCACCACAATCTCTAACACGCACAGCACGACTAAGAAATCTAATTTTCTTGATAATTGACCAATTAATAGAAAATCACTTCTCAAGCAACCATTACAAGAAACCTGAGCAACCTACGTTCACATCAAAATCAATGTTGAAAAGTATAAAATTCTATTTTCAAGAAACTGCAAAATATAAATTGCTTTCAAGACGACAACTACAAGAAACCCTCTCTTCGCCTGCATCCGTCTATCTCTTAACAATGACCCACCAACGCATTAGATGAAATAAACAAAGTTCAAGTTCGGTGACGCATTGAAATCGTGAATTAGAAAATTTGTGATCGATGAAACAAGAACATCCAAAAATAAATTAAAAGCGAAGCCAAGAGTTGGTGACAGTGGTTGTATGTATCCATGGATGAGTGAGATATAAGAGCTGAAAACTCAGCAACACTTTCCAAACTAATTACCTTGTAAACGAAGATTCATATCTGCAACAGCTACTTGCCACCAAACCCAACTACAGCAGCAGCAGCACATTCTCTTGGAGCTTTTTCCTGTCTTTGTGCAGATACAAAGAAGAAGAAGAAGAAGAGATAGAATCATATGTGGAGGTGCAAAATGAAAGTTGCAAGCTTTGGTCAATTTGGCGGATGCTATATCAAATTCATAACTAACGGTAGAGGAAACCGTCGGGAAAAACTGTTTATAATTAAAATTATAACTAACTTTTAAAAAAATATTGACTCTACTGTAAGAAAAATCTGATTCTACGTTAACTTGATAAATACTTTAATTGTTAAGTTAATTTATATTATCTCACTTCTATAAAATTGTGAAGTGTAATACCAGATTTTTTAAACCCGGGTCACTGGATTTTTGATCAGGTCGCCCGGATCAATTCTGATTTTTTTTTAAAAATCAAAACAGCATCGTTTTAGTAAAAACAAAAAACAAAAGTCAACCGGTTGCAACTGAGTTTTTAACCGGGTTTTGCCGGGGGCAGCTGGGTCAACCCGCCGGGTCACCCCGGGTTTTGACTTCCTCTATTTTTTTTAAACCCGGCCCGATTCTAGTCCCGGATCGACCGGATCCCAGGTCAACTTACCAAGCCAAACTGGATTTCAAAACTATGTTACCACAAGAGTATAATTTTATTTATTTATTTCCATGCCATAAATCAATTGGGTTAATTGTTTTTGCAAAGAGAAATGTAAAACAAAAAAAAAACGAATAAAGATTTTCTATCTGTCTTTTCAGTGTTCGAAAATACTCAATAAATTTTTAGGGTAATGAATATTAAATTAACATAGACAACTAATTTAATAGCCTAATAAAACTTGATCATTTGCATTCAAGGTACTATTATAATAATCAATGATTAAGAATATTTTGTAAATCACAAATGCTATATTGATTAATGTTTAATTTCTGGATCTTCAATATTATGATCTATTTTAAATTATCACATGTAAAATTAATTTCAAACTATGCACATGGGGTTGATAAATAATTAATAAATAAGAAATTATTGTTCATTTTAAATCATATGTAACAAGGAAGTTTTTTTTTTTAAAAAAATTAACTTTAAATGTATATTTAATTTAGAGTTTTTATTATCATTAATATTTTGAAACTATGCATTATACATTGATAAATTTATCATGGGAATGAAATATTTTTCTTTCTTTCCTTTTGAGAATAGATAATTCAATTATTATTATTATATATAAAAAAAAACATTTGCAAATATATATATTAGACTAACGAGTAAAGATATTTAATTTATCATCATAAAAGCTTGCAAAACAAAAGATATCCCATAAAATGTCAGAATTTATACATGTTTAAAACTATAAGTATAACTAAAAACAAACATGCTTTCAACACAAAAATAATAATAGAATTATAGCATGCATACTAATTATATATATATATATATATATATATAAAACTTGCCAATATATATAAGATCGAAGTTCTAGTATGCATATTAATAACAATAAAGAAAAAAAACAATCTTTAAATTAAAATAAAAGGTGTACTTACTTGTTAAAATGCTTTAAAGTGATAAATATTTTGTTATTGTTAATGATGAATCCTTTATTTTTAAGACTTTATTGCTTCTCACTTGTACAACTAGGATAATTGTAATATGTCTCTCAAGATTTTAACATTATCATTTTGGTTTAGATGCGCTTTTAAACAAAGTTTTTGAACCAAATATTATGTAACTCAAATATATCTCAACAAAATGAATCTAAATTCTAGATTTTGAAGAAAAATTAAAGAATAAAAAAAATTAAAACACTAAAAATAAGGTGAGAAAAAAACGTGGAAAAATCTAAAAAAAAAATGCAAGTTTAAAATTGTCCCTTCACTCTCCTTTTTTATAATGAATTTTGGAAGGTAAAAAGTTGAAGGATTAATTCTTACTATTATCAATAATTGATTAGCCATCATAAATCAAGAATTAAATCTAAAAAAATCAAGAGTTCTCTAAATGAAAAAGCTAAGGGTTCTTTGAGATTAATTTTTTATTTACCCTTATTTGTTTAATTAAAACAAATTTCTAACACTATACAATTGAGATAATTGCCAAAATATTTATATTACTATTAAAAATGCCATAAAATCATAATTTAAAAAATAACCTTTTGTCCAATAAATCTTAAAATCATTTATTGGTTTTCAATAAAATAATATAATGGGATTCTTATCAAGGAAAAAGAAATAATTGAAGTACTATATATTTTAAAACAACATACTTAATTTCTCACATAAAACAAACACATTACACATGCATTATCATCATTGTATTAAAATCATCTTGTAAGAAGGAATAAAGTGAGTTTCATTTTATTTATTTTTCAAAAATGATATTTTTAAAATGAAGGTGTTGTTTGGTAGTAAATCTTAACTGTTTTTGTAAAAAATAAAATTTTGAAATTCAATACTCAAAGTGACAAAGCCATTGAACATCCATTGAAACCTTCTTACAGAAAACAAACACAGTGCACATGTACTATTATTGTATAAAAATTATCTCGTGTAAAAACGAATAAAATGAGGTTTATATTCTTTTTTTTTTCTTTTGTTTGGATAATTCGAAAACAATATTCTAAAGTTTTTCTTTGTAAGCTAGACAAAGGTTGTATTAGAGAAACCACTCATCCTACTAAAAACATTTCGACAATGACATAAGAAG
>Ga0307508_10005457_pt1 | contig 12089 bp, 12 predicted proteins | sample 9_EM_MG_FD_203089 | JGI IMG/M metagenome (GOLD analysis project Ga0307508, IMG submission 203089) | Populus trichocarpa ectomycorrhiza microbial communities from riparian zone in the Pacific Northwest, United States - 9_EM | ecosystem: Host-associated > Plants > Roots > Unclassified | place... | reverse complement strand
GCCCGCGGCATCGCCCGCGACCGAGGGATCATCCTCGCGGACACCAAGTTCGAGTTCGGCTTCGAGGGCGAGACGCTCGTCGTCGCGGACGAGGTCCTCACCCCGGACTCCTCGCGCTTCTGGCCGGCCGACCAGTGGCAGCCGGGGCGCCCGCAGCAGTCGTACGACAAGCAGTTCGTGCGCGACTGGCTGACCTCGCCTGCCTCCGGCTGGGACCGCAAGAGCGAGCAGCCCCCGCCGCCGCTGCCCCAGGAGATCGTGGCCGCGACCCGGGCGAAGTACGTGGAGGCGTACGAGCGTCTGACGGGCCTGAGCTGGAGCTGAGCGCACGACGAAGGCCCCGGTCGGTGACCGGGGCCTTCGAGAAGAGAGCGGACGACCAGGTTCGAACTGGCGACCTCAACCTTGGCAAGGTTGCGCTCTACCAACTGAGCTACGTCCGCACTGCGCCGTGGCGCGAGAGCAACTATACCCAACCCCGCTCCCGGGCGAGCCGCACCGCCGTGTGCCGGTTCTCCGCCCCGAGCTTGGAGACGGCCGACGACAGGTAGTTCCGTACGGTCCCCTGTGACAGCGCGGCCCGCTGGGCGATCTCCGCGACGGGCGCGCCGTCGGCGGCGAGTTCCAGCACCTCGGCCTCCCGCACGGTCAGCGGCGAGTCCCCGGAGGCGATCGCGTCGGCGGCCAACTCCGGGTCGACGTAACGGTTCCCGGCATGCACGGTACGGATGATCTCCGCGAGCCGCTGCGCGCTGACCGTCTTCGGGACGAACCCGCGCACACCCGCCGCAAGCGCCCGCTTCAGATGCCCGGGCAGTCCGTGACTGGTGACGATCAGCACCCGGCAGCCCGGCAGCTCCGCCCGCAGGGATGTGGCGACCTTCACACCGTCGGCGCCCGGCATCTGAAGATCGAGCACGGCCACGTCCGGTTCGTGCGCCCGCGCCATCGCCAGCGCCTCGGGACCGGACGCCGCCTCGGCGACGACCACGAGGTCGTCCTCCAGCGCGAGCAGCGCGGCGAGCGCGCCCCGGATGAGGTGCTCGTCGTCGGCGAGCAGCAGTCGTACGACAGCGGTCATGCCGGGACCTCACTTCCATTCAGCGGCACTTCGGCCACCACACGGAACACGTCCCCGTCGCGGAACCCCGCCTCCAACGTCCCGCTCACCGCCGACAAGCGCTCCCGCAGCCCCGCAAGGCCGGACCCCGCGCTCCCGTCGGCCGCCTTCGCCCCGTCGTTCTCCACCGTCAGCACCACGCGCCCCTCCGTCACCCGCAGCGCCACCCCGCAGCGCCCGGCATCCCCGTGCCGCAGCACATTGGTCGTAGCCTCCCGGACCACCCAGCCGAGCGCCGACTGCACCTCACCGGGCAGCCCGGCGGTCTCGCCGCTCACCTCGCAGGCAATCCCCGCTGCCGTCAACACGCCCTGCGCACCGGCGAGTTCGACCCCCAGATCGGCCTCCCGATAACCCCGTACGACATCCCGCACCTCCCGCTGCGACTCCTGCGCGATCCGCTGCACCTCGATCATCTGGTCCACGGCCTCGGGCCGCCCGCGCCGCGCCAGCTGCACGGCGAGCTCGCCCTTCAGTGCGATGACGGCCAGGTTCCGCCCCATCACGTCGTGCAGATCCCGCCCGAACCGCAGCCGCTCCTCGGCGACGGCGAGCCGGGCGCGGGTCTCGCGGGCCGCGTCGAGTTCGTAGACGGCGTTGAGGAGCCAGACGGAGAAGGCGGAGGTGAAGGCGAGGAATCCGCCGCCGACCAGCACCGTCAGCGCGATGGCCATAGTGGCGGAGCCGGGCAGACCGAGCGGGAACGCCATCAGCCCCGAGCCCGCCGCGAAGCCCGCCACGACCGCGAACTCCCGCCGCCGGCGGCGGACGCCGAGCGAGATGACGCCCGCGCCGAAGATCAGCACGGTCGCGTAGACCCCGCCCGCCGCGCTGTCGACGCCGTGCCCCTCCGGGCCCCGCTCGACGATGCTCATCGCCGCCACGGCGACCAGTGCGGTGACGCAGCCGAGCGTCCACAGCATCCGGACGGGCTGCTCACGCCGACCGCGCGTCCAGTCCAGCGCCGCCGAAGCGGTCACGGCACAGACGACGCAGTGCGCACACACCATCAGCACCAGCCAGCTCGCCAGTCCCGTCCCGACCTGCCCGAAGACCGGCAGCGCGACGACGACGGCCTCGATCACCGCGAAGAAGTGGAACGACCACCGCGTGTACGTCTCCACCTTCGCGGGCGTGCTCTTGCCCCGCCACCACCTGACCGGTCCGCGCACCGCTGTCCCCCCGTCCGTCACCTCCGCGGTTCCCACCGGAACCACCGCCGTACAGCAAACACCGCCAGCAGAGTCCAGGCCAGCGTGGTCGCCACGGCGCCCAGCGCCTCGTACGCGCTCAAGTGGCCGCTCCACCCGCCGCTGACGAGCCGGACGGCCGGGGAGAGCGGGAGGAACTCGCAGACGGAGGCGAGCCGGTCGGGCAGGATCTCGGTGGGGATCGCGATGCCCGAGCCGATCATGGATATGAACACCACCGGCGACGCGGTGACCTGGGCGCTCTCCACAGTCCGGGTGAAGGTGGCGGTGAGCGCCGCGAGCGCGGCGCACAGCACCAGGCCCGACAGGACGCCCAGGACGGTCAGATACGGCGCCCGGGGCGCCCCCGCGTCGAGGAGCAGCACGCAGCCGACGGACAGCACCAGGGACTGGGCGAGGCCGAGGCAGAGGGCGGGCAGCGCGGTGCCGGCGAGGATCTCGGGGTCATGGAGTTCCCCGGTGCGCAGCCGCTTGAGGACGAGTTCCTCACGGCGGGAGACGAAGGCACCCACCAGGGACGTGTACACGGAGAACAGGAAGGAGAAGCCGATCGCGGCCGTCAGCATCACCGTGCCGGCGGACAGCCCCACGCCCCCGAGATCCATCTGGTCGACCGCGGGCCGCACGCTGAACGGCAGCGCGAGCGGCAGGAGCAGAGCCGTGGTCACCGCACTCCGGTTGCGGCCGAGCAAGGTGAGTTCCGCCCCGGCCAGGGCACGCAGCCGCCGGCCGGCGGGGGCGAGGGCGAGCGTGCTCATGCCGCCACCTCCCGCTCCCGCGCGATCCCCAGGAACGCCTCCTCCAGCGAGGCCGACCGCACATCCAGCCCCCGCAGCTCCACCCGCGCCGCCTCGGCCCACACCAGCAGCCCGGTGGCCGCCCGCTGCAGCTCCCGCGTCCGCAGCTGTACGACCCGGCCGGCCAGCTCGTGCCCGCACACCCCCAGCGCACCGAGCGGCGGCAGATCCCCGAGGAAGTAGCCGTCGGGCAGCCGGAAGGAGATCCGCGAGGGCTGCGCGGCGGTCACCTCGTCCGGTGTCCCGGTCGTCGCGATGCGCCCCTCGTGGAGAATCGCGAGCCGGTCGGCGAGGCCCTCCGCCTCCTCCAGGTAGTGCGTGGTGAGCAGCACCGTCGTCCCCGTGTCGCGCAGCGCCCGTACCAACTCCCAGGTGTCCCGGCGTCCTTCGGCGTCAAGGCCGGTCGTGGGTTCGTCCAGGAACAGCACCTCGGGCTCGCCGAGCAGCGCGAGCGCCAGGTCCAGGCGCCGCCGTTCGCCCCCGGACAACTGTTTCACCCGCACACCGGCCCGCCCCCCGAGCCCGACCAGCTCCAGCGCCTCCAGCTCCGGCCGCGCCCGGCTCACACACCCGGCCCACATCCGCGCGGTCTCCGCGACGGTCAGCTCGGACGGAAAGCCGCCCTCCTGCAGCATGACTCCCGTGCGAGGCCGTACGGCGGCCCGCTCCCCGTACGGATCGTGTCCGAGCACCCGCACCCGGCCACCGGCCGGCCGGGCGAGCCCCTCCAGCAGCTCGACGGTCGACGTCTTGCCGGCGCCGTTGGTGCCCAGCAGTGCGAAGATCTCGCCGCGGCCCACGGAAAAGGTGATTCCGCGCACGGCCTCGAACCCGCCCCCGTACACACGCCGCAGGTCAGTGACCTCAATCACGTGTTCGTGTTCGCTGATGTCCATGGCTCAAGCGTCCCGGCGCTCCGGGCCCGACAGCAGTGCGCGGTGTCATCGCTCGGCATGACAAATGTCAGAGACGGTCCGCGCACGAAAAAACCCCGGTCCCAGAGGACCGGGGTCTTACTCCCGAGCGGACGACGAGGCTCGAACTCGCGACCTCAACCTTGGCAAGGTTGCGCTCTACCAACTGAGCTACGTCCGCATTGCCTCCGACCGGCTCCCACCGATCGGCGCGAGCACCAGCCTACCCGACCCACAGCAGTGGTCCGGACCGGCGGTGCAGAGCGGGTGACAGGAATTGCACACTGCGCCTTCCCCCTGGAAGGGGGATGTTCTACTACTGAACTACACCCGCATGTACTCCGTGAGCTGGGCCTTTCGGCCTCGCCCCTCGGCGTGCTCCAGACTCTAGCCGACCCTGTGGGGTGCAGCGCAAGTCGGTTCTCCCGAGGGGCGGGTGACCGCTCGTCGGCCGGCGGCTACTGCGCCGCGCTGAACGCCTCGTAAACCTTCTTGGGGATCCGGCCACGGGCCGGGACGTCCATCTTGTTGGCCTGGGCCCAGGCCCGGACGGCCGCCGGGTCGGGTGCGACCTCCGTCTGCCGGTACGTCCTGCCCGACTTCGACCGCTTGCGGCCGGCGTCCACGTACGGCGCGAGCGCCTTACGCAGTTTCTTGGCATTGGCTTGATTCAGGTCGATCTCGTACGACTTGCCGTCGAGTCCGAAGGCGATCGTTTCCGCCGCTTCCGAGCCGTCGATGTCGTCAAAGAGAGTGACCACGACCTTCTGCGCCACGAATATCGGTCCCTTCGTGCGACACCTCTATCGGCGAGGCCGTGGATGACGTGCCACGGCGTCGCGGAGATGTCGACTGTCCGCCAGTTAATGGGCAAAGTATCGACTAATGACAATTCATTTGTACAGTGCCCGGCATTGCAATGTGAAGCCCGACTAAATCTTCCCGCGTGTCTCCCGCGCAATAGCTCTGAGGCATCGATCCGGGATCTTTCCCTGAACTTTTCGTGAAGGCACCCCTCCGATACCGGATCGTGATGGCGGTCACGTACTTTCCTACAACTCTACTCGCGTAGAAATTTTGTACGGGTAGTCTGAAGGCACCTGTTGGAGACACCTGCAGGAACCTGCTCAGCACCACACCACCGGGAGTGCCAGTGGCACGCGTCGTAGTCGACGTCATGCTCAAGCCGGAGATCCTCGACCCCCAGGGCCAGGCGGTGCAGCGCGCACTGCCGCGTCTGGGTTTCGAAGGCATCTCCGACGTACGTCAGGGAAAGCGATTCGAACTGGAAGTTGACGGGCCGGTCGACGAGGCCGCGCTCGCGCGCATCCACGATCTTGCGGAATCCTTCCTCGCCAACACCGTGATCGAGGACTTCATCGTCAAGGTGGAGGAAGTCGCGGAGGCCGCGAAGTGACCGCTCGTATTGGCGTCGTCACTTTCCCGGGAAGCCTCGACGACCGGGACACGCAGCGCGCGATCCGTCTCGCGGGCGCCGAACCGGTCGCCCTCTGGCACAAGGACAAGAACCTCCACCAGGTCGACGCGGTCGTCCTCCCCGGCGGTTTCTCCTACGGCGACTATCTGCGGGCCGGTGCCATCTCCCGCTTCTCGCCGGTGATGGAGACGGTCATCGAGCAGGCGAAGGCCGGCCTCCCCGTGCTCGGTATCTGCAACGGCTTCCAGATCCTCACCGAGGCCCACCTCCTCCCGGGCGGGATGCTCGGCAACGACCACCTCCACTTCATCTGCCGCGACCAGAAGCTGCGGGTGGAGAACGCGGACACCGCCTGGACTGCCGACTACGAGTCCGGCCAGGAGATCCACATCCCGCTGAAGAACATGGACGGCCGGTACGTCGCCGACGAGTACACGCTGGACAAGCTCGAGGCCGAGGGCCGGGTCGCCTTCCGGTACGTGGCCCGCGGCGAAGCCGCCCATGGATACGGCAATCCGAACGGCTCGCTCCGCGACATCGCAGGCATCACCAACGAGGCCGGGAACGTCGTAGGCCTCATGCCGCACCCGGAGCACGCCGTCGAGCCCCTGATCGGGTCGGGCCGCACCGACGGCCTCCCCTTCTTCACCTCGATCCTCAAGAAGCTGGTCAACGCATGAGCCGGACGCCTCTGGACACGGTCGAGCACGCGGCCGCGACCCCCGACGTCGAGCTGCCCTGGGCCGAACTCGGTCTGAAGAAGGACGAGTACGAGCGGGTGGTGGAGATCCTCGGCCGCCGGCCCACCGGTGCCGAGCTCGCCATGTACTCCGTCATGTGGTCCGAGCACTGCAGCTACAAGTCGTCGAAGGTGCACCTGCGCCAGTTCGGCGAGAAGGCCCCGCAGTCCGATGCGCTGCTCGTGGGCATCGGCGAGAACGCCGGTGTCGTCGACGTCGGCCAGGGCTACGCCGTCACCTTCAAGGTCGAGTCGCACAACCACCCCTCGTACGTGGAGCCCTACCAGGGTGCGGCCACGGGTGTCGGCGGCATCGTGCGCGACATCATCGCGATGGGCGCGCGGCCGGTCGCGGTGGTCGACCCGCTGCGGTTCGGCGCGGCCGATCATCCCGACACCAAGCGTGTCCTGCCGGGTGTGGTCGCCGGGATCGGCGGCTACGGCAACTGCCTGGGCCTGCCCAACATCGGCGGCGAGGTCGTCTTCGACGCCTGCTACCAGGGCAATCCGCTGGTCAACGCCGGTGCCATCGGTGTCATGCGGCACGAGGACATCCACCTCGCGAAGGCGTCCGGCTCGGGCAACAAGGTCATCCTGTACGGGGCCCGCACGGGCGGCGACGGCATCGGCGGCGCATCGATTCTGGCGAGTGAGACCTTCGACGACGCCAAGCCGTCGAAGCGTCCCGCCGTGCAGGTCGGCGACCCCTTCCAGGAGAAGCTCCTCATCGAGTGCACCCTGGAGGCCTTCAAGGAGAAGCTGGTCGTCGGCATCCAGGACCTGGGTGCGGCCGGTCTCTCGTGTGCCACCTCCGAGCTCGCCTCCAACGGCTCCGGCGGTATGCGCGTGACCCTGGACGACGTACCCCTGCGCGACTCGACGCTCTCGCCCGAGGAAATCCTCATGAGCGAGTCGCAGGAGCGCATGTGCGCGGTCGTCGAGCCGGAGAAGGTCGACCGGTTCCTCGAGATCTGCGACAAGTGGGACGTCATCGCCACCGTCATCGGTGAGGTCACCGACGGCGACCGCCTGGAGATCTACTGGCACGGCGGCAAGATCGTCGACGTCGACCCGCGCACGGTCGCGCACGACGGTCCGGTCTACGAGCGTCCGTACGCCCGTCCGCAGTGGCAGGACGCGCTGCAGGCCGACGACGCGGGCAAGCTTGCGCGGCCCGCGAGTCCGGCGGAGCTGAAGGACCAGGTCCGGAAGCTGGTGGCCTCTCCCAACCAGGCCTCCAAGAAGTGGATCACCTCGCAGTACGACCACTTCGTGCAGGGCAACACCGTCCTCGCCCAGCCCGAGGACTCCGGCATGATCCGCATCGACGAGGAGTCCGGCCTCGGCGTCGCCATCGCGACGGACGGCAACGGCCGGTACGCCAAGCTCGACCCTTACGCGGGCGCGCAGCTGGCGCTCGCGGAGGCGTACCGGAACGTGGCGACGACGGGCGCCAAGCCCCTTGCCGTCTCCGACTGCCTGAACTTCGGTTCGCCCGAGGACCCGGCCGTGATGTGGCAGTTCGCCGAGGCCATCCGCGGACTCGCCGACGCCTGCCAGCAGTTGGGCACTCCGGTGACCGGCGGCAACGTCTCGCTCTACAACCAGACGGGCGAGGCGGCCATCCACCCGACGCCCGTGGTCGCGGTCCTGGGCGTCATCGACGACGTCGCGCGCCGCACGCCGGTCGCCTTCCAGGAGGAGGGGCAGCTGCTCTACCTCCTGGGCGACACCCGCGAGGAGTTCGGCGGTTCGGCCTGGTCGCAGGTCGTGCACGACCACCTCGGCGGTCTGCCGCCCAAGGTCGACCTGGAGCGTGAGCGCCTGCTCGGCGAGATCCTGATCTCCGCCTCCCGCGACGGCATGATCGACTCCGCGCACGACCTGTCCGACGGCGGTCTGATCCAGGCGGTCGTGGAGTCGGCGCTGCTGGGTGAGAAGGGTGCGCGTCTGGTCGTCCCCGACGGGCTCGACGCCTTCACCTTCCTCTTCTCGGAGTCGGCGGGCCGCGCGGTCGTAGCGGTGCCGCGTTCGGAGGAGCTGCGCTTCAACGACATGTGCGGGGCGCGGGGGCTGCCCGTCACCCGCATCGGTGTCGTCGACGGCGACTCGGTGGACGTCCAGGGCGAGTTCGCGCTGTCTCTGGAGGAGCTGCGCGAGGCGCACGAGGCGACCATCCCGGCGCTGCTGGCGTAGTACCGAGGCGTAGTGCCAATACGGTCCTGAAGGCCCCGCCCGTTCCGACGGGCGGGGCCTTCGGCGTGCCTGAGGCCGGGACCTTCCGCGTGCTTCAGGCCGGGACCGGCTCGGACTCCCTCGGCGGCGCCGAACTGCCTTTCTCCGCAACGGACTTGGGCAGCCGCAGCGCCAGCAGTGCGGCTGCGGCCATCAGCCCGGCCCCGCCCCAGAACACCATCCGGGTCGCGTCGACGAAGGCGTGGATGCCGGCGGTGTGGGCCGGTCCGGTCAGGCGGGCCAGGGCGGTGATGTCGCCGCCGGGGCCGTGGGCGGCGTACAGACGGGCCAGGACGGTGCCGAAGACGGCGGTGCCCAGTGCGTTGCCGAGGGTCTGGAAGAAACGGATGGATGTGGTGGCCACGCCGAGCTGGTGGCGGGGCGCGGAGTGCTGGACGAGCAGGATCAGCTGGCCGACGAGCTGGCCGAACCCGGCCCCGGCCAGCAGGAGTTCAGCGCGGATCAGCCAGAGGGAGGTGTCCGGGCCGGTGGTCGTGGCGAGAAGCGCGAAGGCGAGTGCCGTGGTCGCCGTACCGCTGATCGTGAAGGTCCGGGCGGACCAGCCGTGTGCGGTGAGCGGCCCGGTGAGCAGCCCGGCCGCCGCCAGGCCGGCCGCCAGCGGTGCCAGGTAGAGGCCCGCCGAGGAGCTGGCGATACCGCGGGCGACCTGCAGATAGATGAGGACGTAGTAGATCGCGCACATCATCGCGCCGCCGAGGATCGCCTGGACGGCGAAGCCCAGGCGCAGTTCGCGGACCTTGAACAGGGAGAGCGGGAGCACCGGTTCGGGTGCCCGGAGCTGGCGCCACAGGAAGAGGGCGAGCGCCGCCGCGGTGGTGAGGGCCAGGGCGAGGATCTCCGGGGACGTCCACGCGTACTTCTTGCCGCCCCAGTCGGTCGTGAGGAGCAGCGCGCTGGAGAACGCGGCGGCGAGGCCCGCGCCGAGGTAGTCCAGGGGGCGGCGGACGTGGTGCTCGGGGAGGTGCAGGGCGAGGGCGGCGGTGACGAGGACCGCGAGGCCGATCGGCAGGTTGACGTAGAAGATCCAGCGCCAGTTCGCGTGGTCGGCGAGCAGGCCGCCGATCCAGGGGCCGATCGCCATGGCGGCGCCGGCGATGAGTCCGCCGGTGTTGGTGCCTTTGTCGGCGTCCTTCTCCTCCGGCCCCCTGAGGTGGGCGATCACCACCATCGTGATGCTCATCAGCCCGCCGCCGCCGAGCCCCTGGAGCGCGCGGGCCGCGATGAGCTGGGTCATCGACTGTGCGGCCCCGCACAGCGCGGAGCCGACCAGGAAGGTGGCGATCGCGGCGACGAAGACGCGCTTGGGACCGAAGACGTCGCAGAGCTTGCCGTACAGCGGCAGCATCGCGGCCGAGGCGAGCGCATAGGCGCTGACCAGCCACGGGATCGTGTCGATGCCGTGATCGGGGTCGAGGTCCCGGACGATCGGGACGGTGGCCGCGGACACGATCTGCAGGTCGAGCAGGGCCAGCACGATCGTGACGAGGCAGACGGCGAAGCCGATTTTTCGCTGGGTCTCGGTCATGGGCACCACCATGCAGGGAGAGTATGTACCCGGTCAATAATTAATCCAGGACAATCTTTCATCCTGGCAAATCTTTCATCCGGGATTAAATTTCGCCTTGGTACAGTGAGCCCGTGACCGAAGTGATGGGACTGCGCGAGCGCAAGAAACTGGAGACGGGCCGCCGGATCATCCGGACCGCGATCGCCCTCTTCGTCGAGCGCGGCTTCGACAATGTGTCGGTGCAGGAGATCGCGGACGCGGCCGACGTCTCCAAGATGACCGTCTTCAACTACTTCGGTTCCAAGGAGGACCTGGTCTTCCGGCCGATGGAGGACCACTTCGGCGACGCGGCCCGCGCGGTGCGCGAGCGAAAGCACGGCGAGTCCGCGGTGGACGCCGTACGGCGGCAGTTCCTGGAGCTGGCCGAGGCGCGCGACCCGTCGGTCGGCCTGGCCAACGAGGCGTTCGTCCGCCAGCTGCGCGAACTCGTCCTGGGGACCCCGGTCCTGCGGGACCGCGTCTTCCTGGCCGCGCAGAAGGGCACCCGGGACCTGGCCGCACACCTCGCCGAGGAGACCGGCGACCTGATGCTCGCCACCGTCGCCGCCGCCATGATCAGCGCCGCGCGCAACGCCCTGATCGAGGAGCACTACCGGCGCATCGACGCCGGTGTGCCGGTCGACACGGTCGTCGCCGACGCTCCCGAACGCGCCGCGCGCGCCTTCGGGTTGGTGGAGAACGGGCTCGGGGACTACGCGCGCAAGGCGTGAGGCGCAGGCCAGGTCCTCGAACCTCGGCAACCGGACCGTTACGCCGCTCCCCTCCCACGAGAAGCCGGCGCCGCCCGCCCACGAGAACACCTACCGCGCGGATTAGGCTCCCCGACATGTCTCCGGCCAAGAAGCGCGCCCGTACCTACGACCCGGCCAGGATCCGAGCCGCGATCCTCACCCAGTTCGGGAACGTACGGGAGGCCGTGGCCACCCTGACCCCCGAGCAGCTGGCCGGGCCCACCCGGCTCGGCGAGTGGACCGTCCGCGACCTGGCCGCGCACATGACCATGGCCGTGGAGACCGTCAGCCGCAGCCTCGACCGCGACGAGCCGCCGAAGCCCGAACTGACGCTCCTGGACTGGCCGTTCGCCACCGCCTCCCGTGCCGCCGACATCGCCGACGGCACCCGGAGTCTCGCCGGGGCCAACCCCGACCTCGACGCCCTCTACGCCCGCACCGGCGAGCGCCTCACCGAACGCCTCGCCACCGCCCCCGACACCCGCGTCCTCGCCGCCCGCACCGGCGCCATGACCCTCGCCGACTACCTGGTCACCCGTACCGTCGAGCTGATCGTCCACACCGACGACCTGAACGCCGCGGTGCCCGGTCTCGAAGTGCCGTACGACCGCCAGGCCCTCGCCGCCTGCACCCGGCTCCTCGCCGACGCCCTGGCCGCGAAGGCACCCGGCGGCTCGACCGAGGTGCGGATCCCGCCGTACGCCGTGGTGCAGTGCATCGAGGGCCCCCGGCACACCCGCGGCACCCCGCCGAACGTCGTCGAGACCGACCCGCTGACCTGGATCCGGCTCGCGACCGGGCGGGTGACTTGGCCGGACGCGGTCGAGAAGGCCCAGGTCAGCGCCAGTGGCGAGCGGGCGGACCTGAGCGGGCTGCTGCCGCTGATGGGGTGAATCCGGGAACCGGACCCATGTCCCTCCCGTCCCATCGGCATGGACAAACAGCGACTCACCCTCGCCGTCCTGACCGTGCTGCCGCTCGTCATGGCGTGCGGCAGCGAAACGGGCAGCGTCTCCGGCACACCCAGCGCCTCCGACCCAGGCAGCGCCTCCGTGGCGTCGGAAATGACGGGCGTCCACTGGAAGGTCGACAGCGTCACCGTGGACGGCGCCACCCGGCGCGCGCCCGCCGGCACCGACGTCCGGATCGGCGACGACGGAACGGCCGAGGGCAACTACGGCTGCAACCGCTTCAGCGCGAAGGCCGCCTTCACGGACCACCGCGTCGAGCTGACCAACGCCCGGCAGACCCTGATGGCCTGCGAGCCGGGGCGCATGACCTTCGAACGGACCCTCGCCCGCACCCTCACCGACCGG
>Ga0307508_10005456_pt1 | contig 12091 bp, 8 predicted proteins | sample 9_EM_MG_FD_203089 | JGI IMG/M metagenome (GOLD analysis project Ga0307508, IMG submission 203089) | Populus trichocarpa ectomycorrhiza microbial communities from riparian zone in the Pacific Northwest, United States - 9_EM | ecosystem: Host-associated > Plants > Roots > Unclassified | place... | reverse complement strand
AGGAGTTGGGCATCGACCCGGGCGATCTGCCCTCGCCGCTCGTCGCTGCCGTGTCCAGCTTCGGGTCCTTCGCGCTGGGGGCGCTGCTGCCCGTGCTGCCGTATCTGCTCGGCGCGACCGCGCTGTGGCCCGCCGTACTGCTCGCGCTCCTCGGGCTGTTCGCCTGCGGTGCCGTCGTGGCCAGGGTGACGGCGCGGACCTGGTGGTACAGCGGACTCCGGCAGCTCGTCCTGGGAGGTGCGGCGGCCGGTGTGACGTACGCCCTGGGCAGCTTGTTCGGAACGGCCGTAGGATAGTTCGACTGCTACTTATGCGATGGGCCGCATAAGTAGCCGTTACTCGCTGGTTTCGAATGGTTAACCACTGGGCATGAGCCGTAAGCGCTGTGGGCAATGACGCCCCCGGCGCACTCGCGGAGTGGGTGACGACGCCCTCCCCGTCCCTGGATCGACGGACCCCGATCTGACCGATCGGTCCGGTTCGGTCCCCACATACTTCAAGCCAGGTGTGCGACACCCCCCTCGCGCTCCGCGGCGTCCGCATGTTGGAACGGAGTATCCGGTTCCCGAGATCCGCTCCATCATGTAACCTGCACGAAATTTTGCACTTACGCAGAGGGCCAACGTCGTCCCTCGGCAAGCTGAATATGCCAATTGACGACGACGGGAGAGCCGATGCGTACGCCGCGCCAGCCGTCCCAGCACTCCACGAGTGGCCAGAAGTGGTCGTTCATGGATGCTCGCCCTGCTGCGCAGGGTATGTACGACCCCCGCAACGAGCGCGACGCCTGTGGCGTCGGCTTTGTGGCCACCCTCACCGGCGAGGCGAGCCATGCGCTGGTCGAGCAGGCGCTCACGGTTCTGCGCAACCTGGAGCACCGCGGTGCCACCGGCTCCGAGCCCGACTCGGGCGACGGCGCGGGCATCCTGTCCCAGGTTCCGGACGCCTTCTTCCGTGAGGTCACCGGGTTCGAGCTGCCCGCGGCCGGTGCGTACGCCGTCGGTATCGCCTTCCTGCCGGAGGACGGTATCGAGGACGCCGTCTCGAAGATCGAGACGATCGCCGCCGACGAGGGCCTGACCGTCCTCGGCTGGCGCGAGGTCCCTGTGGCCCCCCAGCTGCTCGGCGCCACCGCCCGCTCGACAATGCCCGCCTTCCGCCAGGTCTTCGTGACCGACGGCGCCTCCGCCTCGGAGGGCATCGCCCTCGACCGCAAGGCGTTCGTGCTGCGCAAGCGCGCCGAGCGCGAGGCCGACGTGTACTTCCCGTCGCTGTCGGCGCGGACGATCGTCTACAAGGGCATGCTGACCACCGGCCAGCTGGAGCCCTTCTTTCCGGACCTGTCCGACCGCCGCTTCGCCTCCGCGATCGCGCTCGTGCACTCCCGGTTCTCCACGAACACCTTCCCGTCGTGGCCGCTCGCCCACCCGTACCGCTTCGTCGCGCACAACGGTGAGATCAACACCGTCAAGGGCAACCGCAACTGGATGGTGGCCCGCGAGTCCCAGCTGGTCTCCGACCTCTTCGGCGGCGACGACAAGGGCATCGAGCGGATCTTCCCGATCTGCACGCCCGAGGCCTCCGACTCGGCGTCCTTCGACGAGGTGCTCGAACTCCTGCACCTGGGCGGCCGTTCGCTGCCGCACTCCGTGCTGATGATGATCCCGGAGGCGTGGGAGAACCACGACTCCATGGAGCCCGCCCGCCGCGCGTTCTACGAGTTCCACTCCACGATGATGGAGCCCTGGGACGGCCCGGCCTGTGTCACCTTCACCGACGGCAAGCAGGTCGGCGCGGTCCTGGACCGCAACGGCCTTCGCCCCGGCCGCTACTGGGTCACCGACGAGGGCCTCGTCGTCCTCGGCTCCGAGGTCGGCGTCCTCGACATCGACCCCGCGAAGGTGGTCCGCAAGGGCCGCCTCCAGCCCGGCCGGATGTTCCTCGTCGACACCGTCGAGCACCGCATCATCGAGGACGACGAGATCAAGGCCGGCCTCGCCGCCGAGCAGCCGTACGCCGAGTGGCTGGAGGCCGGGGAGATCGAGCTCTCCGACCTGCCCGAGCGCGAGCACATCGTGCACACCCACGCCTCGGTCACGCGTCGCCAGCAGACCTTCGGCTACACCGAGGAGGAACTGCGCGTCCTCCTCGCGCCGATGGCCAAGGCCGGTGCCGAGCCGATCGGTTCGATGGGCACCGACTCGCCGATCGCCGCGCTGTCCTCGCGCCCGCGGCTGCTCTTCGACTACTTCACCCAGCTGTTCGCGCAGGTCACCAACCCGCCGCTGGACGCGATCCGCGAAGAGCTGGTCACCTCGCTGCGCTCCTCGCTGGGTCCGCAGGGCAACCTGCTGGAGCCGAGCGCCGCGTCCTGTCGTACCGTCACCCTGCCCTTCCCGGTGATCGACAACGACGAGCTGGCCAAGCTCATCCACATCAACGCCGACGGCGACATGCCCGGCTTCAAGGCCGCGACCCTCTCCGGCCTGTACCGGGTCTCCGGCGGCGGCGACTCCCTCGCCGCCCGCATCGAGGAGATCTGCACGGAGGCCGACGCCGCCATCGACAACGGCGCCCGGCTGATCGTCCTCTCCGACCGCCACTCCGACGCCGAGCACGCGCCGATCCCCTCGCTGCTGCTCACCGCGGCCGTCCACCACCACCTCATCCGCACCAAGCAGCGCACCGAGGTGGGCCTGCTGGTCGAGGCCGGTGACGTCCGCGAGGTCCACCACGTCGCCCTGCTGATCGGCTTCGGCGCCGCGGCCGTGAACCCGTACCTGGCGATGGAGTCCGTCGAGGACCTCGTCCGCGCCGGCACCTTCCTCTCCGACATCGAGTCCGAGCAGGCCATCCGCAACCTGATCTACGCCCTGGGCAAGGGTGTCCTCAAGGTCATGTCCAAGATGGGCATCTCGACCGTCGCCTCCTACCGCGGCGCCCAGGTCTTCGAGGCCGTCGGTCTCGACTCGGCCTTCGTCGAGAGGTACTTCAGCGGTACGGCCACCAAGATCGGCGGCATCGGCATCGACGTCGTCGCCAAGGAGGTCGCCGCCCGGCACGCCAAGGCGTACCCCGCCTCCGGCATCGCGCCGGCGCACCGCGCGCTCGAGATAGGCGGCGAGTACCAGTGGCGCCGTGAGGGCGAGCCGCACCTGTTCGACCCGGAGACGGTCTTCCGCCTCCAGCACTCGACGCGTGCCAACAGCTACGACATCTTCAAGAAGTACACGGACCGGGTGAACGAGCAGTCCGAGCGCCTGATGACGCTCCGTGGACTCTTCGGCTTCAAGTCGGACCGCCCGTCGATCTCCGTCGACGAGGTCGAGCCGGTCTCCGAGATCGTCAAGCGCTTCTCCACCGGCGCCATGTCGTACGGCTCCATCTCCAAGGAGGCGCACGAGACGCTCGCCATCGCCATGAACCAGTTGGGCGGCAAGTCCAACACCGGTGAGGGCGGCGAGGACGCGGACCGGCTGTACGACCCGGCGCGGCGGTCCAGCATCAAGCAGGTCGCCTCCGGCCGCTTCGGTGTGACCTCCGAGTACCTGGTCAACGCGGACGACATCCAGATCAAGATGGCCCAGGGCGCCAAGCCCGGCGAGGGCGGCCAGCTGCCCGGCCACAAGGTCTACCCCTGGGTCGCCAAGACCCGGCACTCCACCCCGGGTGTCGGTCTGATCTCCCCGCCGCCGCACCACGACATCTACTCCATCGAGGACCTGGCCCAGCTGATCCACGACCTGAAGAACGCGAACCCGCAGGCGCGGATTCACGTGAAGCTGGTCTCCGAGGTCGGCGTCGGCACGGTCGCCGCGGGTGTCTCCAAGGCCCACGCGGACGTCGTCCTGATCTCCGGTCACGACGGTGGCACGGGCGCGTCGCCGCTGACGTCCCTCAAGCACGCCGGTGGACCCTGGGAGTTGGGCCTTGCCGAGACCCAGCAGACCCTGCTGCTCAACGGCCTGCGCGACCGCATCGTCGTGCAGACCGACGGCCAGCTGAAGACCGGCCGTGACGTGGTCATCGCCGCGCTGCTCGGCGCCGAGGAGTTCGGTTTCGCGACCGCGCCGCTCGTCGTCTCCGGCTGCGTCATGATGCGCGTCTGCCACCTGGACACCTGCCCGGTCGGCATCGCCACCCAGAACCCGGTGCTCCGCGACCGGTTCACGGGCAAGGCCGAGTACATCGTCAACTTCTTCAGGTTCATCGCCGAAGAGGTCCGCGAGATCCTCGCCGAGCTGGGCTTCCGCACCATCGAGGAGGCCGTCGGTCACGCCGAGACCCTCGACGTGGCCCGCGCGGTCGACCACTGGAAGGCGCAGGGCCTGGACCTGGCCCCGCTCTTCTACGTGCCCGAGCTGCCCGAGGGCTCCGCTCTGCACCAGGTGATCGAGCAGGACCACGGCCTGGAGAAGGCGCTCGACAACGAGCTCATCAAGCTCGCCTCCGACGCCCTGGCCGCCGACTCGGCGACCGACGCCCAGCCGGTCCGTGCCCAGGTCGCCATCCGCAACATCAACCGCACGGTCGGCACCATGCTCGGCCACGAGGTGACGAAGAAGTTCGGCGGCGCGGGCCTGCCCGACGACACCGTCGACATCACCTTCACCGGCTCCGCGGGCCAGTCCTTCGGCGCCTTCCTGCCGCGCGGTGTCACGCTGCGCCTGGAGGGCGACGCCAACGACTACGTCGGCAAGGGCCTCTCAGGCGGCCGGGTCATCGTCCGTCCCGACCGGGGCGCCGACCACCTCGCCGAGTTCTCCACGATCGCGGGCAACACCATCGCGTACGGCGCGACCGGCGGCGAACTCTTCCTGCGCGGTCGTACCGGCGAGCGGTTCTGCGTCCGCAACTCCGGTGCCACGGTCGTCTCGGAGGGCGTGGGCGACCACGGCTGCGAGTACATGACCGGCGGTCACGCGGTGGTCCTCGGCGAGACCGGGCGCAACTTCGCGGCCGGCATGTCCGGCGGTATCGCCTACGTCATCGACCTCGACCGGGACAACGTCAACGTCGGCAACGTGAACGCCGTAGAGGCGCTGGACGACACGGACAAGCAGTGGCTGCACGACGTGGTGCGCCGTCACCAGGAGGAGACCGGCTCCACGGTCGCCGAGAAGCTGCTCGCCGAGTGGGACACCGCGGTCGAGCGCTTCAGCAGGATCATCCCCAGCACGTACAAGGCAGTGCTCGCCGCCAAGGACGCCGCCGAGCAGGCGGGACTCACCGAGTCCGAGATCACCGAGAAGATGATGGAGGCGGCGATCAATGGCTGACCCGAAGGGCTTTCTGAACCACGGCCGTGAGGTCGCCAAGTCCCGCCCCGTCGACGAGCGCCTGAAGGACTGGAACGAGGTCTACGTCCCCGGCTCCCTGCTGCCGATCATCAGCAAGCAGGCCAGCCGCTGCATGGACTGCGGTATCCCGTTCTGTCACAACGGCTGTCCGCTGGGGAACCTCATCCCCGAGTGGAACGACTACGCCTACCGCGAGGACTGGTCGGCCGCGTCGGAGCGTCTGCACGCGACGAACAACTTCCCGGAGTTCACCGGGCGGTTGTGCCCGGCCCCGTGCGAGTCGGCGTGTGTGCTCGGCATCAACCAGCCGGCCGTGACCATCAAGAACGTCGAGGTCTCGATCATCGACAAGGCGTGGGACAGCGGTGACGTCGCGCCGCAGGCCCCGGAGCGCCTGTCCGGCAAGACCGTCGCGGTCATCGGCTCGGGCCCGGCGGGTCTCGCCGCCGCCCAGCAGCTGACCCGGGCCGGCCACACCGTCGCCGTCTACGAGCGCGCGGACCGCGTCGGAGGCCTCCTCCGGTACGGCATCCCCGAGTTCAAGATGGAGAAGCGGCACATCAACCGCCGTATCGAGCAGATGCGCGCGGAGGGCACCCGCTTCCGTACCGGCATCGAGATCGGCCGCGACCTCAAGGCGACCGACCTGAAGAAGCGGTACGACGCGGTCGTCATCGCCGCCGGTGCCACCACCGCCCGTGATCTCCCCGTCCCCGGACGGGAGTTGAAGGGCGTGTACCAGGCGATGGAGTACCTGCCCCTGTCCAACAAGGTCCAGGAGGGCGACTACGTCACCTCCCCGATCTCGGCCGAGGGCAAGCACGTCGTGGTCATCGGCGGCGGCGACACCGGCGCCGACTGCGTGGGCACCGCCCACCGTCAGGGCGCGGCCTCCGTCACGCAGCTGGAGATCATGCCCCGGCCGGGCGAGGACCGGAACCCCGGCCAGCCGTGGCCGACCTTCCCGATGCTCTACAAGGTCACCTCCGCGCACGAGGAGGGCGGCGAGCGGGTCTACTCCGTCTCGACGACCCACTTCGAGGGCGACGAGGACGGCAACGTCCAGTGGCTGCACCTCACCGAAGTGGAGTTCATCGAGGGCAAGTTGACCCCGAAGCCGGGCACGGAGCGCAAGATCCCCGCCCAGTTGGTCACCCTCGCCATGGGCTTCACGGGCACCGACCAGGACAACGGCCTGGTCGCGCAGTTCGGCCTGGAGCTCGACGAGCGCGGCAACATCGCCCGCGACGCCGACTTCCAGACCAACGTGCCGGGCGTGTACGTCGCCGGTGACGCCGGCCGCGGCCAGTCCCTCATCGTGTGGGCGATCGCGGAGGGCCGCTCGGCCGCCCGCGGCTGCGACCGCTTCCTGACCGGCGCCAGCGAACTGCCGGCCCCGATCCGCCCGACGGACCGCTCGCTGATGGTCTGACGGTCACCCAAGGGATCTGACGGTCCCTCAAGAACGTCCCGTACAAAGGCGTACGGAACACTGACGGCGCCTGCCCTCGTCCCCGACCGGACCGGGCAGGCGCCGCCGCTTTCTCACACGGCTCGCAACCGCACGGTCACCGGGGCCGGTTCGGCGGGCACGGGCAGCGACTCCACCGTCAGCGCGTCGCCCGTCTCCACGAGCCCGCTGCCCGACCGGTCGAGATGCGCGTCCACCACGACCCGCTGCCCCGGCGTCCAGTGGGCCGACAGCCGGAAGGGCACGGCGAACGTGCCCTCCCCGTCGTACGAGATGTCCTGCACCGTCACCGCGAGCTCCTGTGCGGACGTGTCCGCGAGGGTCACGTCGAGGACCCGCACCCGCAGGACCGCCTCCGTGAAGGCGCCCAGGTCGGGGGTGAGCAGTACCCGTCCGGTGACAGTGGCCATGTTCCTCGAAAATCCCAGGAGCCTCAGGAGTTGAGCACGGCGTACCGTGCCTCGATGTCGACCGGACCGCCGGTCAGGTTGCGGACCTCGATGAAGTACTTGATCAGGTTGGTCGCCTGCCGGTCGACCTGCACCTTCCACTCCACCTGGGCGTTGCCGTCCACCATGGGCCACGTCGGTACGACCGTCCAGTCGACCCGCCAGGCCTCCGGCCAGCTGTGCGTGAACCATCGGCCGCTGGTGTTCGCCGGGACCTGTCCTCGGAACTGCACTCCCAGAATCACGACTCTCCCCCTTCCGGGGCCTCGGGAGCGGCCCCGCCGTCCTGCATGCCCTGTGCGGCGGGAACGCCCGTCACGGCCCCGCCGTCCTGTGCCGCGCCCAGCGGCGCGTATCCGGCACCCGCGAAGTCGGGCCCGCCGATGCCGCTGCCGGTCCCGGCGACCGCCAGTCCCGGCGGTGCGGTCGGAGCCCCGCTCAGGTCCGGCGCCGGACCGGCGTCGACCGCGTCGGCCCACGCCGCGGGCAGCGCCCCGGCCTGCATTCCCATCGGTTGCACCATGCTGTCCCCCTTGTTCTGACTTGTTCCGGACACCGTCAGGTGGCGTTGGCGCCCCAGCCCAGCACGTCGTAGCGGGCCTGGATGTCGACCGGACCACCGGTCAGATTGCGGACGTTGACGAAGTACTTGAGCAGCCCGCCGGACTGCCGGGTCACCTGGACCCACGACTCGATCTGCGCGTCCCCGTCCGCCACGGGTCCCGTCGGCACGACGGTCCAGTGGACGTACCAGTGCGCCGGCCAGCTGTGCGTGAACCAGCGCCCGACCTGCCCGGCCGCGACCTGGCCCGTGAACTGCACACCGGAGAACCGCGCGGGTGACTCCAGGCTCGCGTACATGGTCCGTACGGCGAGACAGTCGCCGGGGCTGAGGCCCTGCCGCTGGCCGGTCTCGACGGTCTGCCGGGGCACGATGGTGTCCTGGCCGTTGTTCGAGAACGCCCAGCGCGGATAGTGCATGATCGAGTGGTAGTCGTACGCGCCGACGTCGTCGCCGTCGGTGATGTGCTGGTTGAAGTTGTGGGCCATGCCCTGCTGGATGTTGGCCCAGTTGATGGTGACGAACTGGTCCCGGTCCTCCCGGCTCTGCTCGTGCCAGAGCCCGGTCGCATGCCCGATCTCATGGATCGCGGCGCCCAGCTCGCACCCCGAACCCAGCGTGATCTGCTGGACGTTGCCCCGCAGACCCACGGCCGAACTGCAACCGCTGCCGGGCACGAACCGGATGAAGTCCGGGTACTGCCCCTGGTTCTGGGCCGTGCGCCGCACGAAGCGGATGCGGGTGTTGCGCTGCCAGTGGTCGATCGCGCCGGTCACCCGGCTCTGGTCGGGCAGGGCGGCGTCGATCTCGTACGGCACCAGGCCGCTGGGCCAGCGGAACTGCTGGCCGGGGATGAGGACCCCGCTCTCCAGGAGCGCCACCGCCTGATCGCCGGCTATCTGCTTCGACTCGATGAGGTCGAGGATGATGTCACCCTCGAAGACGGCCTGTCCGTCGACCTCGGTGTACTGCACCGCCTTGGGTCCCCTGCCCGCAAGCTGGACCAGACCCGCCTGCACTTCCGGTCCGACCTGGTACGGCCCGAACCCGAAACCGGCGGCGGCCGGTTCGGCCGTATCGGATGTCATGGCGTCCCCCTTGTTCGTCGTTCTTCCCCCTTGGGGGGATTAACGTCGATGAGGGGGCATGTCCCGTCAATGGGGGGCGGAGTCGTCTTTTTCGTACGTCTGGCCCGGGACGGTCAGGGCACCTTGTACGTCTCCCCGTACACCTGCCACGTCAGTGGCGTGCTCAGGTCCAGGTTGCCGTCGTTCAGGAACCGGCGTTGCGCGGTGTCGACGCGGGAGGTGTCGAGGTCCGCCTTGCGGGTCTTCATGGCCGCTCGGCGGACGTCCAGGAAGGCGTCCAGGTAGGCCTTCTCGGAGCCGCCCTCGGTGGGGCTGTCAGCTTGGGCGAGGGCGCGTTCGCGCAGGCCGTAGAAGCTGATGGCGTTGGTGCCGGGGCCGTGGAAGACCATGGCGTCGTAGTAGATGAACTGGCCGAGGGCGCCGAGGCCGTCGAGCTTGGCGAGGCGGACCGACGGGTCGAAGTAGACGCGGTCGCGCTCCTCGTCCTGGGCCAGCTGGAACGCCGGAACCGCGGCCTCCGCCTTCCAGGCGGCGGTGAAGCCCGGGTCCAGTCCCTCGTGCGAGTCCGATCCGTCGACCTCGCGCAGGGCGGGGAGGAACTTCGCGAGGCCGTTGTCGGGGTGGGCCTTCGTGTAGCCCTCCACGAGGGTGAGCAGGTCGTGGGTGCCGGTGCAGAAGCCGATGATGCCGGCCGTGTAGCCCTGCCTGTCGCCGATGTCCTCGACATAGGCGTAGGCGCTGCGCCAGTCGAGTGTCGAGTTCTCCGCGCTCGCCACGAGCTGCTGTGCGAGCTCCTTCTTGGCGGGGGCGGCGAGGCCGGGCGGCAGGTCGGCGAGCACCACGTCGTCCGCGCTGTCCTCCCCGCCGTCCGCCGCGCTTTTTGACCGCTGCTCCTGCTCGGCCCAGGCCTTGGCGTCCTGGGCCTCCCTGGCCTCCTGGGCCGACTGCGACCGGTAGGCGGCGGAGAGGTCGGGGCCGGCCCGCCGTCCCGCGTCGGAGTCCGTGGGCGAGAGGAGGTAGACCGACGCCGTCACCACCACGGGGACAGCGGCGAACAGCAGTACTCCGGCGCGTTTCACTGGGCTCCCGTCAGCTCGGCGACCTTGGCCCCCATGCGCGACGGCCGTCCCGTGGAGCGTACGCGTAGGTCAACGCGATCGCATCGCCGGTGATCAAGGTTCCGAGGTGTGAAGGGGTCTGTCCGCCCCGTTGGCTTGGCCGTACGACCGTGCCACCCTGTGGTTGGTCCGACGGGGAGGCGACGACGTATGGACGGCGCACGATCGGTGAACCAAGGGGCTCGTGGGGCACCAGCGGGCAAGGGCGAGAAGCTGGCCGACTGGGCCGACGGACGGCTCGGGCTGTACGGGCTGGCCAAGGCCAACATGCGCAAGGTCTTTCCGGACCACTGGTCGTTCATGCTGGGCGAGATCTGTCTCTACAGCTTCCTCATCCTGATCCTCACCGGCGTCTATCTCACCCTGTTCTTCGAGCCCAGCGGCATCGAGGTCGTCTACCACGGCTCCTACGAGCCCCTCAACGGCGTGGTGATGACCAGGGCGTACGAGTCCACCCTCGACATCAGCTTCGACGTACGCGGCGGGCTGCTGATCCGGCAGATCCACCACTGGGCGGCCCTCGTCTTCGTCACCGGCATGCTCGTGCACATGATGCGGGTGTTCTTCACCGGCGCCTTCCGCAAGCCGCGCGAACTCAACTGGGTGTTCGGCTGGACCCTGTTGTTCCTCGGCATCGTCACCGGTCTGACCGGCTACTCCCTCCCCGACGACCTGCTCTCCGGCACCGGCATCCGCTTCGCCGACGGCGCGATCCTGTCCGTGCCGATCGTCGGCACGTACCTGTCGTTCTTCCTGTTCGGCGGGGAGTTCCCGGGACACGACATCATCCCGAGGCTCTTCCCGATCCATGTGCTCGTGCTGCCCGGGATCATGCTCGGCCTGGTGGTCGCCCATCTGATCCTGGTCTTCTACCACAAGCACACCCAGTACCCGGGGCCCGGCCGCGACAACAGGTCCGTGGTCGGCATGCCCTTCCTGCCGGTCTACATGGCCAAGGCGGGCGGCTTCTTCTTCCTGACCTTCGGGGTGCTGGCGCTCATGGGCGGCCTCGCCCAGATCAACCCCGTGTGGGCCTTCGGGCCGTACAGCTCGCACCTGGTGACCACCGGCGCCCAGCCCGACTGGTATCTCGGCTTCTCCGAGGGACTGATCCGGGTGATGCCGGGATGGGAGATCAACTTCTGGGGCCACACCCTGGAACCCGGCGTCTTCATCCCCTTCTCGCTCTTCCCGCTGATCCTGCTCGCGCTCGGGGTCTATCCCTTCGTCGAGGCGTGGATCACCGGTGACAAACGCGAGCACCACATCCTGGACCGGCCGCGCAACGTGCCCGTCCGTACCGGCCTCGGCGTCGCCTGGCTGAGCCTGTACGTGGTGCTGCTCATCGGCGGCGGCAACGACATCGTGGCCACGCATCTGCATCTGTCCATCAACGCGATCACCTGGTTCGTGCGGATCGGCGTCTTCGCGGTGCCGGTGCTCGCCTTCGTCGTCACCAAGCGCGTCTGTCTCGGGCTCCAGCGCCGGGACCGGGACAAGGTGCTGCACGGCAGGGAGTCCGGCACCATCAGGCGGCTCCCGCACGGCGAGTACGTCGAGGTCCACGAACCCCTCGCGCAGGAGCAGTTGCACACCCTCACCCAGCACGAGCAGGAACCGCCGTACGAGATCGGGCCGTTGGAGGACGCCAACGGGGTGCGGCGGCCGGTCAGACGCTCCCAGCGGGTGCGGGCGAGTCTCGCGCGGGCGATGTTCGGGCCCGAGACGCGGATCCCCAAGCCGACGGTGGAGGAGTACCGCGAGGTCACCAGCGGCGACCACCACTGAGGCTGAGGACGGTCGCGCGGCACTCGTCGGGGGTGCCCCACGCGGTGCGCAGCGCACGGGCCTTGGTGAGCCAGAGAGACAGGTCGTACTCCGCCGTGTACCCGATCGCGCCGTGCAGCTGGAGCGCGGTACGGGCGGTGGCGTACGCCGCCTCGCACGCGGTGACCTTGGCGGCGGCGACGTCCTTCTCGGCCATCGTCAGCGCGGCGCCGAGGACGAGGGGGCGCGCGAACTCCAACGCGATCTTCGCGTCGGCCAGTTGGTGTTTCACGGCCTGGAACGAGCCTATGGGGACGCCGAACTGGGTGCGTTGTT
>Ga0307508_10005455_pt1 | contig 12092 bp, 9 predicted proteins | sample 9_EM_MG_FD_203089 | JGI IMG/M metagenome (GOLD analysis project Ga0307508, IMG submission 203089) | Populus trichocarpa ectomycorrhiza microbial communities from riparian zone in the Pacific Northwest, United States - 9_EM | ecosystem: Host-associated > Plants > Roots > Unclassified | place... | reverse complement strand
GCCGCAGATCGCAGCGAAGACGTTCGATCCGGCGAAGGACATGGTGGGCGTCCGCGGTGGGATCGAACCGCTTTCCTGGATGAAGACGACGCCGGCTCTCGATGCCAAGGGGGACGGCGTCTATTCGGTGACCGTCACGTTCCGGAAGCGCCCGTTCGGGGGCCAAGCGGTGCCGTACAAGTATAAGGTGGAGGGAGCAGGACATTCGAATGATGGATGGGAAGAGGGGCGCAACCGGCTGGTGTCTCTCGATGCGCCGGCGCAGACCGTGCGGCGGGTGTTCGACGAGCCGCCGCCTCCCATCGTGCCGCAGCGCACCGGAACCTTCCGCACCCATCCGGCGTTCCCCTCCGAGTTCCTCGGGCCGCGCGACGTCATCGTCTACCTGCCTCCGGACTATGACAAGGACGCCACGCGGCGCTATCCGGTCCTCTACCTGCACGATGGGCAGAACCTGTTCGATGCTGTTCACGCCGGCATGGAGTGGCAGGTGGATGAGACCGCCGAGCGCCTGATCCGCTCCGGTGCCATCGGTCCGCTGATCGTGGTGGGCGTCGCCAGCGCCGACTCCGACGTGCGGAGGGATGAATACACGCCGACCTACGTCGAATTCAAACGGGAAGACGGAGTCGTGCTCAAAGGGGGCGGCAAGGCCGATCTCTACGGCAAGCTCCTGGTGGAGGAGCTGAAGCCGTTCATCGACCGCACCTACCGCACCCGCCCGGAGGCAGCGGCCACCTCCCTCGGCGGCTCGTCGTTCGGCGGATTGGTGACGCTCTACCTGGGGCTCAAATATCCGCAGACCTTCGGTGGCACGCTCCTCGCCGTCTCGCCGTCGGTCTGGTGGGACGACCGCGTCATCTTGAAGACGATCGCCGCTCTGCCGGCGAAGACCGGCCAGCGCGTCTGGGTGGACATCGGCACCGCCGAAGGAGACGACGACGTGGCCGACACCCGCCGCCTGCGGGACGCCCTGGTCGCCAAGGGTTGGAAGCTCGGCGTCGATCTCGCCTACGTCGAGGCGGAAGGCGCCGCGCACGACGAGATCGCCTGGGCCGAGCGGATGGAGCCGATGCTGCGCTTCGTGAACCGCGGGGCGAAGTAACTGGTCACCGATCGTTCAACTGAGGAGATTTTATGAGAACCATCGGGCTCAAAGAGACCAACCTTGATGCGTGTGTCATTGAGGCCCAGGATGAGAAAATCGTAATTACTCGGGACGGCAAGCCTGTCGCGCTTGTCCTCGGGGTCGAAGGCCTTGATGCCGAGCAGTTGGAGCTTGGCGGTAGTGCCGAGCTCTGGGAGTTGCTCGCGCAGAGGCGGCAGCAGAGGACGATCACCCGGGAACAGCTCGAACAGAAGGTCCGGGAACGCGGTAAGCGCCGGCCGGCCGGCGCCGGTCAGAAACCAGCTTGAGGCTCGCTCGTGCTGCCGGTTTCTGCGATCACCCGCACACCTTGGCGCCGTGGATCGTTCTCTCCTTGAGCTGCTTGACCAGTGCGGCCGATGCGGAGCGACGACTCCGCGGAGAAGCGTCAAATCAGGAAATGTATCGTCGTCCTTTTTCATCTCGATCCTTTGTGATCTCTCGTCAGCGAAGCCGCCGTCCCATCCTCGATCCGTTTTTGCTCCAGTACACATACAAGGCCTTGGCCTCCAAGAGATCAGGGCGGACCGAACCATAGAAGCGGCTGTCGTAGCTGTTGTCTCGGTTGTCGCCCAAGGAGAAGCAGGAGCCCGGCGGGATTTTCTCGGGGCCGTACTGATCCCTGACTGCCACGGGGCTCAGGCCGGTGTCGTGGAGCACCTCCGGGTCGACGTGCGTGACATAGGGCTCGGCGACCGGCTGGCCGTCGATCGAGAGTTGCTTGTCGTGGATCGCGACGACGTCGCCGGACACCGCCACACACCGCTTCACAAAGTCTCGCGCCGGATCGTTTGGAAAGCGGAACACGATCAAGTCGCCGCGCTGCGGCGGCTGCTTCCGGTAGGCCCAGGTGTCGACGATGAAGTGGTCGCCAATCTGGAGCGTCGGCTCCATGCTGGCGGCTGCGGTCTGGAAGGTGCGGTAACGGAGAGCGGGAAGCACGACGTGCTTGAAGGTCAGGCCGCCCAGGATCGAGACTCCGACGCCGACCAGGAGATAGACGGCCACGTGGTTGTACCACCGCAGCGAAACCTCGCCCAGGCGGCGGGCGCGGAGCGCGGCGTGAACGGCAATCCCGAGATACAGCGCCAACAGCAGGGTAAGCACGGCCACCGTCCCAGGGAAAGTCGCGAAGAAAAGAATGTTCCCGAAAGCGAAGAGGACTGGCTGCGAGAGATAGGCAAGGAGACCGAGACCGGGCTCGCCATTGTAGACGTGGCCGAGACCCGGAATCACCAGAGACAACAGGCCCGCGGCCCAGGGCGATCTCCGTTCGTTGGTCATGGGGCGATCCTTTCCATCACCCGCCGCACAATCGCGAGCCGGGCCTCCGTCGTCTCGCGCAAGCCTTCCCGGGCGGCTTCCAGGACGTCCGGCGGCGCGGTGGCCGGCGTGCCGCTGTGGAAGGGCGGCTCGGGGGCGTATTCGAGATAGAGCTGGATCTCTTCCGCGGTGCGCTGTCCGCAGAGAATAGAGACGACGGTCAGCGAGCCGTCGAACCCGGCGGTCACTCCGGCGGTGCTGACGTAGTTGCCGTCCACCACGACGCGCTCGTCGACCGGGATCGCGCCGAATTCTGCCAATAGATGATGCGATGCCCAGTGCGTCGTCGCCCGCCGGCCGCGGAGGAGCCCGGCGGCGCCGCAGACCAAGGCGCCGGTGCAGACGGAGAGCAGCATGCGCGCGCCGGCCGCCTGGGCTCGAACGAAGGCGAGCACCTCTTCATCTTCCATCAGCGCGTTGACCCCGAAACCGCCGGGGATGACGAGGAGATCGAGCTGCGGCGCCTCCGCGAGCGTCATCTCCGGAGTGAGGATCAACCCTTTGGCGTCGCGGATCGGTGTCGTGTCTTTCCCCAGTACGTAGAACGTGGACTCCGGGACGCGCGACAGCACTTCGAACGGACCGGTGAAATCGGTCTGGTCCATGCGCGGAAACAGGATGGCGCCGATTTTCACGGTCGTGTCCTCTCAGTGTGCCGACGGGAAGGGTTGCACCAGGAAACGGGCGATGCGCCAGTGCCCATCGGCCTCGTGGTGCCAGGAGGCCACATAGCGGCCGGTGAAATCGGCTCCCGGCTGGCCGCGCTCGCCGGCCTGCTGGGCGTAGGTGCCCCATTGGTAGGCAGTGTCTCCGAAAACCTCGACCGCGTCCGACATCGATGCCGCCGACTGGACCTCGTACTTGGCGACGATGGGGACGAGGAACGCCTTGATCGCGTCGCGCCCATGAAGCGGAGCCATGCCGGGCTCGAGCAGCTCGCCGTCCGGCGTGAACATCGCGACTTGCGCGTCGACCGGTCCGGTCCGCAGGAGAGTGGTGTACTGCTGCATCGCAGCTTCGACATCACGGCGGGCCGCGTCACTTGCTGCTGGAGCGGCCGGCGGAGGCGCTGCCTGGCAGACGCAGGCCGCCAGGAGCAGCACCGCAGCGATCAGCCAGGGAGCGGAGTGGAGAGAGCGCTGGTTTGACATGGCGGTAGTCTATCGTGGGAGGGAGCCCGGCACCGCTGCCGGGCACTCAAAGATATTTGGCTTCAATGATCGTCCGGTGATGGATCTCGTGCCCCGCGATGATGTAGGCCATGGCCCGAACGGTGAATTCGCCGCCGCTCGCCGTGCCGCGCCGCTCCCAGGCCGCGGCGTCAAGGTTCCGCAGGAGGAAGAGGGTCGCTTGCCGTACGTGGTCGAATTCGCGGGCGAGATCGCTCAGCTCGCGCTGGGCGAAGTTTGCGTAGGGCATGTAGTCGTCCTGCTCGAAGCCGGGGAGCGGCGTCTTGTCGTTCCGGGCGAAGCGCAGGGTCCGGTAGGAGAAGATGCGCTCGGTGTCGGTGAGGTGGCCGACGACCTCCTTGAGGCTCCACTTGCCCGGCGCATAGTGAAAATCGGCCCGCGCGGAGGCGCCGCTGAGGAGGGCCAGGGTGGCGTCGTGCCCCTGCTGCAAGGTGTCGAGGATGTTTCCCTGCGGGACCTGGCTGATGTAACGTCCATAATATTCGGGATGGTCGGTGGGGCTCGGACGGGTTGTCGGAACGGTCATTTGGTCTCCGTCGGTGCTTCCAGAAGCGGCTCCAGATCCTTCTCCAGGCTTTCCGGCTTGTCCTGCGGCGCGTAACGTTTCACCACATTGCCCTGCTTGTCGACCAGGAACTTGGTGAAGTTCCATTTGATCGCTTCGCTGCCGAGCAGGCCCTTCTTCTCCGTCTTGAGGAACTTGTACAGCGGGTGCGCGTCGTCACCGTTGACGTGGATCTTGGCGAAGAGAGGGAAGGTGACGTCGTAGCGGAGAGAGCAGAACTTCTTGATCTCCTCCGCGTCGCCCGGCTCCTGGTGGCCGAACTGGTCGCAGGGGAACCCGAGGATGGCGAGCCCTTCCTCCCCGTGCTTGCGGTAGAGCGCTTCGAGGCCGGTGTACTGCGGTGTGAAGCCGCACTGGCTCGCGACGTTGACGATGAGCAGCACCTTGCCACGATAGGCGTCGAGGCTCTGGGTCTGCCCGTCGATGGTGTTGGCGGAGAAATCGTAGACGGTGGTCATGCGGCGGAGCTTATCATTGCCGTATTGCTCGAGAGGACCGCCTCTATGCACAGCTCACGCTTCGGGTTCCGCCATCTTCTGCATCTCCTGATCATTGTCTGCATCCTCCTGGCTCCCTGGCCGGCCGCGGCGGCGAAGCGGAGCCAAGACGAGATCAAGACGGCGTATTCCGCCGCCATCGCACGCCTCGATCAGACCTGCGACTGGCAGTTCTGCCAGGACCGCGAGCTCCGCCACGCCTGGACGCTGGCCGGTGAGTGGCTCTCCATCTACCTGGACGCTCACCCGGCGGCTGGGCCCGCGGACCTGGAGACGAGCCTCTCCGACCTCGATCCGCACTCGGACAGCGCGAATTCGCTGAGCGCCCAAGCCCTCGATCTCGGCCAGGGGGACTACCTCGTGGCGCTGCAAAAATTCGAGACCGGCACGTTCTTCGTCGTCGGACGGAGCCCGGCAGGCGGCGCCCGCGTCAAATGGTCGATCGATGCGTATGCGGGCTCCTTCGCCGCGCCGTCCTCCTTGCGGTGCTGGAAAGTCGATGCCGGCTGCGGGCCGCTGTACGCCGGAATCGCTCCGCTGCCGCCGGCGGCTGGAGGCCGTCCCCGCTTCTACGTCAACGCGGGGTATGCCGGTAACGGGATGACGATCGGCGCGCAGACCAGCGTCTGGGTCTGGACCGGAACGGCGGCGCGGCCCCTGGCCGTCCTCGAGCATGCGGAGATGATCGATGACGACCGCAAGATCGAGCTCGACGGCTCGTTGCTGAGCGTGCCGATCAAGGAGCAGCCCGAGGGATTTTTCACCGCCGGCGCCGACGCGGACCCCAAAGGACTCTGGAAGCTCCGCCTCACCGGCGATGCTGTGCGCGATCTCGGCCACCATTGGTCCGATCCCGAGCTGCACTGGCTCGACCGCCTCTTCGCCGCCTTGGAGGGGGGACATGACACCGAGGATCTGGCCGCGCCCGAGGTGACCCGGCAACTGAAGCTCCACATGGAGGACCTGCGAGGAATGTTGATGAGCTGGAGCGTGCAGCGCGGTCCGGCGACCGTCCTCCGGGCGACCATCGAAGATGTGACCTATACGTTCACGCTCACGAAGCGGGGAAACCTTCTGTACGCCACCGCGGTCACGATGGACGGCGGAGAGTCAGATCCCCACGGCTGACAACTTCCGCGCCTGATCGAGCACCGGTCCGTATTCGCGCTGGAGAAGGGGATTGATCTTCAGGGCCTTCTCCAGATCGGCGATGGCCCGGGCGGCGGTCTCGCGGCGGCGGGCAGGATCGGTTTCGCTCTGCGCGGTCAGGGCGGTGAGCGCGCTGCGCAGCGCGAGCGCTTCGGGCTCGTCCGGATGGATGGCGAGCGCTTTGCCGAGCCGGTCGAGGCCGGCATGCAGGGCGTCGCGGGGATCTCCGCCGCCGGCGAGCGCGGCCTCGGCGCGCTGGCGTTCGACCTGGGCCTCGGCGAGGTAGATCGCGGGCGCTCCCGGGTTGACTGCCTCGGCGTGCTTCAGGGCGGCGCCGGCCTGATCGAGGGCCGGGGATGGATCCTGCTTTTTGCGGTCGGCCCAACGCGCCTCGATCAGGCGGACACGGGCGATCTCCAGCCAGGTGTCGGCGTCGTCTGGTCGCAGCCTGAACGAGGCTTCGATCTGGGAGTCGGCGGCCCGCAAAGCAGGAGTCGGGTCGGCGCCGCGATCGAACAGAGCCTGCGCCAGGAGGCGCTGGGTGTAGGCCTGATTATAGGGGCCGTAGGGGTAGTCCGGTTTGAGCTGAACTGCCTTGGCGTAGTGACGCGCAGCGTTTTGCAGCATGGATTGCGGATCGGTGCCCCGAGCCAGCAAGTACTCCCCGAACGTGAGATACGTGTTACCGAGGTTGTTGTGGATCGAGGCCTGCCCCGGGCTGAAGGTATCGGCCCGTTCAAACGCGGCCACCGCCTTGGCCACAGCTTCGGATGGATCTGCGCCGCGAGCGGCCTGAGCTTCCACCATGACAGTCCAGGCCGTCCCCAGGTTGACGAGGGCGGGAAAGAAATGGGGATTCAGGCTAACGGCGCGTTCGTAGCTGGCGATGGATTGCCGGACGCTGGGGACAGGATCGCTGCCGCGGCGCTGCTTGTCGTTGGCGATGACGAGCCAGGACAGCCCGAGGATGTTGTGGTTCGTCGCCAGCTCGGGTTGCAGGTCGACGGCCCTTTGGGCTGCCGCCACCGCGCGGGTCAGCGCCGGCGCGGGATCAGCTCCGTGCTCCATGTCCCAGGAGCCCTGAAGGCGCAAGGCGACGGCGAGATTTTTGTGCGCGGCGGCGTCGTGGGCGTCGAGGGCGATGGCCTTTTCCGCCAAGGCAATGGATGAGGAGAGCGCAGGCCGCGGATCGATCCCGCGCCGGCTGGCCTGGTTTCCACGCGTCCAGTAGATCGCGGCCTGGCTCACCAGCGCGTCTCCAAGCTCGGGATCGACCTCCAGGGCACGCTCGCAGGTCGCCAGGGCTTCGTTCTCCTGAGTCTCGATGTCGGCCGCACCCAGAGCGCGCTGCACCTCGAGCCGGCGTTCCTGCCGTGAGCAGTCCGCCGCATAGAGAGAGGCGTCGCTGGGAACGGCGGCGAGGAGACGGCGGTAGGCTTCCCCGGCGCGGTTGTAGAAAAGGAGAGCATTCTCGCGGTCGGCTGCATCGCTCGCGGCTTCCGCTTGCGCTCGGTAGACCTCCGCCTCGAGCTGAGCGGCCTCGTAGAACCAGGGTGTCTGCTGGTACGACTCCCGCGCCCGCACCACGGCCTCCTCATAGCGCCCCTCGTAGAAGGCGATGAGACCGGCGAGGTAGGGGGCCCGCTGGGCGTCCGTGGCCTCTTTGAGATAGGAGAGCGCCGGCCGGCGGTAGTTGCGCTCGGCGTCCTCGCGGATCGCTTGCCGGCCGTTGTTCGGCTGCGTCGCATCCACCAGCGCCTTCTCATAGAGGAAGCCGAACGCCCGGCCGAGGGCGGCGGCGACTTCCGGGCCGTGCTCGCCGGCCTTCCAGGCGCACTCCAGGGATTCGCGCGCGGACTCGACCTGATGCAGCGCGAGGTATCCCTTGCCGAGGACGTAGCAGCCCGGCCCTTGTGCCGGGGGACCGAGCCGTTTCATCTCCTCTTCGATCTGCTCCAGCTCGCGGCGCAGCTTGCGCTTGGAGCTCGTCATCTCGTGGCGGGGGAGGAGCGCCGCGAAGCGCAGACCGGACTCGACATCGGACACCCGCTGCCCGAAGCGTTGCGCCAGCGCGGCGCGTTCCTGCGCCTGCATCCGGGTGCGCACCAGGCCGACAGAGAGGATCACGAGGGCCACCGCCGCCGCCGCGGCCACCGTGGTCAGCGTGCGGTGCTTCCACAGCTTCTTGCCCAGGCGGTAGGTCCACGTGGTCCGGCGGGCCTGGATCGGCTCGCCGTCGAGCCAGCGTTCGAGGTCGTCCGCCAGGGCGCGGGCGGAGTCGTAGCGCCGCTCCGGCTCTTTCTCGATGCACTTCATGACGATGGTTTCGAGATCCTGCGGCACGCTGGGAGCGGCCTTGCGCAGCGGCTTGGCGTCTTCCTGGAGGACGCGAACCAGCGTGTGCGCCGGATTCGGCCCGACGAACGGCGGCTGGCCGGCGAGCAGCTCGTAGAGCACGATGCCGAGACTGTAGACGTCCGAGCGGCGGTCGAGCGCGATGCCCTGCGCCTGCTCCGGCGAGAGATAAGAAGGTGTGCCGCTGATCATGCCGGTGCGGGTGAGGCTCTCCTCGGTCTGATCCTGGGCGAGACCGAAATCCACCACGAACGGCTGGCGTCGTCCGGCGTCGTCAGTCCCCACCAGGATGTTGGCCGGTTTCAAGTCGCGGTGGATGAGGCCGGAACGGTGGGCGGCCTGGATGGCGCGCGCGACATCGCGGAGCAGGCGCACCATCTCCTCGACACTCAGCTCGCCGCGCAGCTCGGAGAGGTTGCTCCCCTCGATGAGCTGCATGGCGATGTACGGACGGCCGTCGACCTCGCCGACCTCGTGCACCTTGCAGATGTTGGGGTGCTCGACGCGCGCCTGGGAGCGCGCTTCACGGAGAAAACGCTCGGTCTGCTGCGGCTCGTTGCGGTGCAGGAACTTGAGCGCGACGCGGCGGCTCAGGCTGGGGTCCCAGGCGAGGAAGACGGTGCCCATGCCGCCGGCGCCGAGCTGGCGTTCGAGCCGGTAGCGCGGCCAGTCGCTCAAAAACCGCAGCTCGGGGGGATAGGGAACAGCCGCCTGCGGACCGGTGACCGGCTCCGGCGGCTCCAGCCGCAGCTCGGCGAGGAGGGCGTCGACCGTGGCCTGATCGAGCCGGCCGGAGGCGAGCAGAAGACTGAGCCAGGAGCGCCGCCCGCCGTCGCCGTCCTTTCCGCCCTCTCCAGACGCCGAAGCGGGCTCCTCATCCGGCAAGCCGACGGCCAGATCGTCCAATTCGCCCCAGGTGAGGAGCCCTTTGGCGATGGCAAGGCGCAGGAGACGACTCTCGGTCGACGCGTTTATCATGGTCCGCTGGAAGGAGACCTCAGCCTCCAGTCTATCCCGCCGGCCCGTGCCGGGCGAGATGGAGGATGGTGGTGGTAAGATCTCCGCGTTTCCCCGAAAGCTGGGCAGGGACCCGAACCGCTCGTCCGGCAGAGGATGCTTGTGAACGCGACGCGATTCAGCTTCTGGGCACGGCCCAGCGCGACGGCGGCCCGAATCGGCCTGGAGGGCGAAGCTGTCGCCGCGACGGTGCGCCTGTGGCTGGCAGTCGTGGGGGCCGTGCTGCCTCTGGGATTCCTCCTTGTCCGGCCCCATGAGATCGAGATCTGGGTGGGCCTGGGGAGCAGTCTGCTGGCCGCGCTGGTGAGCGTCGCCGCGCGCCGCGCCGTGCGCCGGCCTTCGCCGCCGTGGTGGTTGGGGGCTTTTACCTCGGTCCTCGACGTCAGCATCGTGACCGTGACCCTCCTGGCTCTCGCCGCTGGCGGGCAGCCCCTCGCTGTCACCAATGGGCGCGTCTTCTTCTCTGCATACCTGCTGCTCCTCGCGCTCTCGTGCCTGCGCCAGGACGCGCGGTGGTGCCTCCTCGCCGGGTTTGCCGCCCTGACCGAGTACTTCGCCCTGGTCGCCTGGCTGGTGCACCGCAGCCAGGCGGCGGGAGTGGAGCTGGTCAGCAAGTCGTACGGCACGTTCGCCTGGAACAACCAGATCGGCCGCCTGGTGATCCTGGTCCTCGCGACCTTCATCTGTGTGGCGATCGTCAATCAGAATCGCAGCTTCCTGCGCGAGCTGTCCCGCCTGGTGGAGGAACGCACCCACGAGCTGATCCTGGAGAAGGCGCGGGTCGAGGAGGCGAGCCGGGCGAAGAGCGAGTTCCTGGCCAACATGAGCCACGAGGTCCGCACTCCGCTCAACGCCGTCCTGGGCATGACCAGCCTCGTCCTGCGCACGCCGCTGACGCCTGAGCAACGGGAGCAGATCGAGACCGCGCGGAGCAGCGGCGAAGTCCTGCTGGCGGTGATCAACGACCTCCTCGACGTGGCGGAGATCGAGGCCGGCGAGATGGAGATCGAGCTCGGTCCCTGTGCCCTGCGCGCCTGCGCGGCCGAGGCGGTGCGGATCGTGGAGGAGAGGGGGGCCGGCAAAGGGCTTGCGCTTCATTGCGACATCGCGGACGGTGTTCCGGCGGGGGTCGAGAGCGATGCGAGCCGCTTGCGGCAGATCCTGGTCAAGCTGCTCGACAACGCGGTCAAGTTCACCGAGCGCGGCGAGGTCCGCCTGGAGGTGACGGCCGGTCCGCCGGAGGCGGATGGAGCCGTCGAGATTCTCTTCGCCGTGCGCGACACCGGCATCGGCATCCCCGCCGACCGCATGGACCGGCTGTTCAAGCCGTTCGGCCAGGTCGACTCGTCGACCAGCCGCATCCACGGCGGCACCGGCCTGGGCCTGGTGATCTGCCGCCGCCTGGCCGAGCGGCTGGGCGGCCGGCTGTGGGTGGAAAGCGAGCGGGGTCGCGGCTCGGCTTTCTTCTTCACCATCCGCGGCCGGCCGGTCGAGATCCCCGAGCCGGTGCCGGTGGAAAGCCGGGAAGACGCGCCGCTGAGCGACCAAGCTCCATGGCGCATCCTGCTGGCCGAGGACAATCCGGTCAATCAGAAGGTGGAACAGCTCATGCTCGCCCAGATGGGCTATCGGGCCGACGTGGCGGGAGACGGGATCGAGGTGCTCGAAGCGCTGCGCCGGCAGGCCTACGACCTCATCCTGATGGACGTCCAGATGCCACGCATGGACGGCCTGGAAGCGACCCGGCGCCTGCGCGCGGAGCTGCCGGCGGCCCGGCAGCCGCGGATCATCGCGGTGACCGCCAACGTGCTGGCGGAGCAGCGGGACGCCTGTTTCGCGGCCGGAATGGACGATTTCGTGGGCAAGCCGATGGCCTTCGGAGACCTGCGCTCAGCGCTCCAGCGGGCCATCGCCCACGAGCCCCCCGCGCCCGCGGCGCCCGTGCCGGTGCCGGTGACCCTGGCGGACGATCCCTCCCCGCTCGACCCGTCGCGCCTCGACAGCCTGCGCCGCCTGGGGGAGCTGGCCGGCAAACCGCTGTTGCGGGAGATCGTCGACAGCTTCCTGGCTGAAATCCCGCGCCGGGTGGCCAGGATGCGCGAAGCTCTGGGCAGAACCGACGCTGAGGACCTCGCCTTCGTGGCGCACAGCCTCAAAGGGAGCAGCGGGCAGATCGGCGCCCTGCGCGTGGCAGCCCTGAGCTTCGAGCTGGAGAAGCAGGGAAAGAGCGCCGACCTCGCCGCGGCGCCGGCCCTCCTCGCCGAGCTCGAGCGCGAGCTCGGCCGGGTGGCGCCGTTGCTGCAGGAGCGGGGCGACTAGAGCTCAGACTGCCGCCTTTCGAAAGACCCGCGCCAAGAGGCCCTTCACGTCGTTCGCGACGGTCGGATCTCCCGTTCCCTCGTCGAGGGCGGTCACGGCCGCCGCTACCTCCCGGAGCATGTCGTCCCCACCGGGGAGCCCCGCCGCCGCCGCGATGGCGTAGGCAAACGCTTTGAGATCGGCGAGTGAATCGGGGTCGTAGGCATCGCCCAGGTTCCCCGCGATCGCCGCCGCGAGACGAGCCAGATTCCGTGCCTGAGCCCTGGTGGCATCTTGCGCCAGCAGACCTTGCGCTCTCTCCAAGGCGACCCAGGCGACGCACCAGGTCTGGGACTCCGCTTCGTCGCTCAGAACGGAGGCCCAATCTGCGGCACCCTGCCCCTTGTCCAGCAGGGCGTCGAGCAGCTCTTCCGCCGCCGGCGCCTCGGCAACGAGGGTTTCAGCGTCCCAGTGGCGGAAGCGCTTCATCAGGGCGTCCACCTGCTCGAATCGCTCTCTGCAGGTTGGGCAGACCTCGACAAAATGCCGGC
>Ga0307508_10005454_pt1 | contig 12092 bp, 10 predicted proteins | sample 9_EM_MG_FD_203089 | JGI IMG/M metagenome (GOLD analysis project Ga0307508, IMG submission 203089) | Populus trichocarpa ectomycorrhiza microbial communities from riparian zone in the Pacific Northwest, United States - 9_EM | ecosystem: Host-associated > Plants > Roots > Unclassified | place... | reverse complement strand
CTCCCGCCCGCCCGTCGTCCACACGCCCACCGTCCGCGCACCCGCCGTCCGCGCACCCGCCGTGCGCACGCCCCTCAACTACGGCACCATCGCTCCGCAGCCCGCTCCCGCTCCCGCCCGCCCCCCGCCCACGCGGAGACCCATCCCCACCTACACCCCGCAGGCGTACAGCCGCTACGATCGCTGGGCCGCGGCGCCCGTCCTCGAAGCGGCGGGGCACACCGGCGGCAGCAGCAACTCCTCACTATGGCTGCTCGCGTGCGGCGTCTGCGTCTGCATCAGCGCCATCGTCGCCGTCGCCGTGTTCGTGGGCACGGACGTGTTCTGGTCCTCTTTTGAATTTCTCTTTGTTTTTTATTTTGTCTTTATCGCCGTCAATGGTTTCACGTGATGTACCTAGTGGGAAAAAAAAAGAGGGTACATAGCAGGAAGAGTCAAGACTGTAGTTATGCGCTGCGAGTAACGAAGACGAGTTGCTTGACATCGAAGACTCCAAGAAAAAGCGCAAGTCGAAAAATGACCGCAAAACATCCGGCCGATTCACAACTCGCCTTTTCTAGCTAGGCTATGTCCAAACCAGACCGCCTGCAACCCGCTTGTCGCTTGACTTGGAAATTAGTTAACTTCAGTCGCAATGTTAGCTGGATTTTGGCTCAACTCCGAAAGGTAACGTAATCGGCCTGCCTAGGTACGGCTCTCCGCTGGAACCGAACATAAGGGCACGCAGTAGAGTTATGTATGTAAGTATGAGCACATGCATGTGTTCAATGAAGGGACGCAGATATGTTGACGATGGGGGCATCACATGCGCCGTGTGATAGTTATGTTCGAAAAAAATGACCTGTAGCGGGACATGACGGTAGCCGTCACAGTTTCATTCACTCGATCACTTCGAAAATAAGCTGCCTGTCTTGCACAGGCTGAATCCTCTCTCACGCCGCCTGCCTATAACTACATAGTTAGTGTGGACGGCAATAGGTAGAATCCCCTCAGTTCCGAACTAATAACGTGGTAAACGCGGGAAGTGGGAAGCGGGATAGTAGATAATCGCTGACCCTAGGCTAGCTGCTTTGGACGATTCTAACGCCGCCGGCGAAACGAAACGCCGCTGGCGGGGGGGAAAGAAGCCAGGCGAAGGCAGCTCTGATTAATTAAATGCCTGCCTACATACGCCTGATAGGCGAGCGAAGCGAATGGTGCACCAATTCGTGCATATCTTTATTTTTATCGCTTGCAATAGAAATCGGGTTCACAGTCACCTACGGTTGCAGAAAGAGAGAGAGAGAGGGGAGAGTCTGATAGTTACAGTGAAGTTACTCGATCCGGCGATACTGACAAAGAGGAGGGAGAAAGAGAGACAATTATCTGGCAGCGGGGATGCAGAGAGATCACAACTACCTACCTGCATCCAAATCTGAGCCCGAGAGGTCCTCCGATGGAAACGAAATGTGAATGAATGTCCATTCATCCTTGGGCTTCGCCACAGCAGTCCTCCAAACACCCAAGTTCTCGGGCTTCCCATGATGCGCAATACCGCCCCCTTCGCCTCCTCCTCCTCCTCCTCCTCCACCTTGAGACGTGGGATTGGATGCTGCTAACCCTCAGATCCGATGCAGACACCAACCTCCCAGAGATTCTTCCTCGGCGGCGGCAAGAGTCATACCGTTGTCGTGAGCGTGCGGCCGAGCCTTGATTTCTCCGTCGGCAGCAATTGCCTCTGCAGGACTGAATAGGCGCAATTCTTTGCCACACGCCTAACGGAGTAGCCTCACTCCATGGCTCTTGTTTGTCTTCCCTCGATAGGGATGGGCAGCCGGTGTTTCTCGATTTGCAAAGTGGTAGGTGAACGGATACTATTTGGAGGCTCCCCGATACCAACATCCCTTGGGCCCTTTTGCTATGTAACGGCGCCACTCTTTTGCTTGCAGCATACAGAGTCCTGGGCATTTTTCCTTAACAAGCCCCACGTCTGTGGGGGGGGATTCTATTCTACATACCGATGGGTTTAGAGGCAGCACTAAAGGAATGTTTTTTTTTTAATTTTTTATTTTTGTCGTTAGCCGCGTGCGACCTATCTACACCATGGCGATACATACAGTCCGTTTCCCGTCTACTGTCTGTCCTTTCGGCACGATGTGGCTGCTCTCCGTGCCAAATGCGATTAAACCCGCCACTCACTGCCGACCCCATTGCTCTCCTCGGTCTCGTCCTCCTGCGTACTGCCGGGATTCCATTCCGTGGGACAGACAGCACTAAGGAAAGCATTTGTACGGGAATCCGGTGGCTTGTTTGTTTACCACCCATTTTTCCGAGTGAGAGAGCGTGCAAAATTCGCCTAGTGTAAAAATATATATATAAAAAAAAAACAAATGTCGTCGTGACAGTGACACAACCAACACGACACGGACCAGACAGCACGAGCCGATGGACACCACGTCGGGGCATGCGCTTAGGCTGTCTACACGTTGAACAAGCGCGGAGGCCTTTCCCGCCAGGTCCCCAGCTCGTGGCTCGAAAGGCCAGCCTCACCCACGGCTGCGGAGGCTCACGGCGGGGTCGCTGTTGATGCAAGGGAACGACCGGGCGTGGTGCGCCCGTGCAGAAGGATGGCTGATTTGCGCGTTCTCTCACTCGGAGCAGTGGGTATCACATGCGAAATAGAGCGGACGATGACGATGTGAGTGGGTGAATGGTGGCAAAAGCCGTGAATTCCCATCCGTCCTGCCAGCTCGACTCGACTCGACTCGATTCGCCGCATCACCCCTCCCCTCCTCCCCGCTCGCACTCGCCACCGGATCCAGGAAAGTACCACAGAAGGAAAGAAAAAAAGGGAAAAAGAAAGAAAGAATGAAAAAGAAGCCAAAAACCTTCCCATCCCATCCATCCATCCATCCCAATCCATCCCGCACACCACGCCAAAAAAAAAAAAAAAAAAAAAAAATACCAATCCAAGTTTTGTATTTACAAGAAACGGAGATGAAGAGAAAAAAAATCTCATGAGATAAAAGAGCAAGCGTTCCCCGACAAGGGGGCATTTACAAGTCAGTACAAGGAGGAGGAAAAGTAAAAACCAGAAACATGTCCACATCCTAGTTCCTCACATCGTCCGGCGTCCGCGACGTGCGCTGGATCTGCTCCTGCACGCCGGGGGTGTAGATCTCGACCGGGTCGAGGCCCTGGGTGGGGAGCTCGCTCATGCGGTTGGGGTTGCCGGCCTCGAACGAGTGGTCGACGGGCTCGTAGCTCTGGTGGCCGGCCTTGGCGGCGCCCCATTGCTCGGACAAAGGCTGCTGCATCGTGCTGTAGCGAGGGTCCTGGTACATGGGCGGGTGCTCGTGGCCGTGGGCGGCGGCGGTGGCGGCGGCGGCGGTCTCGGCGTCGCTGCCGTCGGTCTTCTCGAGTTCGGCCGCCTTCTTCTTGCGGCCGACGAAGAAAAAGAGGAGCCCGACGAGCGCGAAGGCGGCGACCGCGCCGATCACGATCCCGGCGATGGCAGCGGTCGAGAGGCCGCCGTCGTCGCCGTCGCCGTCGCCGCCGCCGGTCGAGGGCAAGGTGGAGGCCGTGGGCGTGACGCCCGTGTTCTTCTCGTCCGGGATGGACTCGCCGGGGGTCAGCTGGAAGTGCGCGGCCTTGGCGGCCTTCTGCACGGAGGCGAGTTCGGCGGCGGGGTTCTTGGCGTTGACGGCTCCGACCATGCCGTACTTGGTGCACGACTCCGGCGCCGAGCAGTAGAACCACATCGGGTCCTTGTTCTCGACGACCCTGGTGTAGATGCCGGGCTGGCGATGCGGGTCAGTCACGCGCCTGGCAGTGGCCCGGACGGATGGCGGGCGGGACCTACGTTTTCGGCACTCTCAACGGGCCAGAAGCCGGACCACCACAGCTCGTTGGCCGGGTGCCCGGCCAGATCGAACGGAATGCAGGGGGAAAGCAGGTCCATCAACACGACGGAGTGGTTTTTGGGCAGGAATTCGAACACTGGACGGAGTCAGCAACATCCCCCACCGCACCCGCCCAGCAGCGTGCCACGTACCGAGAGTATCGCCGACTTCCGCCCGCGTGATCTCCGGCGAGAACGCATGCTGTCCGACGGGGAAGCCGACCTTGATGGTGTGAGTTGCGGCGGCGGCGCTCGCGGTGGCCGACGCGGGCGTTCCGGACTGGCCGAGCACGGCCGCAACCGACGTCGCGGCCAGAATCGCAAAGTAGCGCAGCATCACTCTTTTGTCCGCGGGAAGATGCGGATAATACAATTCGCTTTGTTCCTCCTTTCTGTGCCTTCCCGAAAGGAAAACAAACAAACGACAAAAAACAAGACGGTGCTGGTTGTTGAGTTTTTCCTTTCTGTATTTCGTCGCCACTGAGCCCACACGCAACAGAGTCCGGGCCGCTCCTTGTTCGTCCTCGGTCGGGACGGGGTGGGGGTTGAGATTGAGCGCGAGCAGCTGCCGACGGGGAATAGGTTTGCTGCGATGGAAGGGCGAGCAGACCACGGAATTCGCAAGCAATGGAGAGTTGCCAGGGGGACGAGAGATGAACGGGGGGGAAGGGGGAGGGAAATGAACAAAAAATGGGTGTGAGGGGAGGCAGTGTTTTAAGGACTTGTCCGACCGCGCCGCCCGCCTGCCTGGCAGCGTTCCATTCCGCGCGAGTGGCTTGCCATGGATGTGGGCAGCCAGCCAATCGCCATGGCGCACGCCGATCCACGGTCGCTCCGCCCTCGCCGCCACCCTATTCTTGCTGCCCACCCGGATATTCTTGCTCCCCATTCTCGATTGCTGCTGCCCACCCTATTCTTGCTGGCCACCCGGATATTCTTGCTCCCCATTCTCCTAGATATTCTTGCTGGCTGCCACCACGCCGCCAGAGTAACTGCATGCATCTATATATGCATATCCATTCTACATATTCCAGCCGAGCAGAGCAGCACTCAGCGAGACAGCCACTCTATTTACACCTCGGCGACTCACGCATTCAGGCACCCAACGACGGACAGACGGACAGACGAAAGGTGGCTTTGCTCCCAGCTCGATTTGCTGCGCTGCCCGCCAACCACAGCGCCCGGCGGCGTGGGCATGCCGAGGGACGACAAAACCCAGTTGGCGTCCAGCTATCTATGTGCAATGTACTAGTACATATCGCCAACCGAGATTGCTGTCGCATCGACTGTTGGTTAGCCATGTGCTCTGCATATGTATCACTGAAACCGACCACACCCACCCACGCTGACCAAGCAGTTAGGGCTGACTGGGATCGGAGCATGCAAAGTGTCCGCTTCGACCACATTATGTAACTAGCCGCTCCGAGCGATACACACTACTCCACTCTGTCTGTACGGCCTCGAGCAGACCCGGCTGCGGAATATGCCTGCAGACCGTCGGTGTCCCCGAGCAGCTGTCCGCCGTCATCATCATCGTATTCTCTCCCGTCCCGCCGTAGCTATCGCCTGCGGTGTGAAGCTGATGGAAACCGCCCACGTGCCTGCTGTACTCTACTCTGCAGCAGAAGGGGAGGTTCTGGTCGCGTCGTCGCGGTGGGCCTGAACGCAGGACACACTTTGGGGGGAGTGCTCCTTTCTCCTGCGCAAGCCAAGTGTCGATCGGTGGGATCGCTAGAGTAGATGGAGCATGTTCACGTCTAGCGACGCGACTGCGAAGTTAGCATTGCCTATTGCAGCCGCTATATCTACATATATATCTAGCGTTCGAGAGGGGGATAGATATCTACGTATGTACGCAACGAAATCACTCAGCCACATTCAGCGGACCGTGGACCAGCAACTCGTCGGAAATCGCCTCCCGCAAGAGCACACGGCCAGCGCGATTACTCCGCCGTGTTCCGAAAAAGAAAGAAAGAAAAGAAAAAGAAAAAAAAAAGAAAGAAAAAAAGAAAAAGACATTCTCCGCATCCCGCTCCCGTCAGGTGGCTTCACGGCCACAACTTACAAAGTCCTCTGTGGCTATGTATATCTCTTCCCGGTGCGCAGATATAGATGCACACACACATACTGCGCAGATATAGATGCACACACACACACACACATAGATACATATAGAGCATGTTCTCACCTCAGCGCTAATCTGCAGTTGGCACCTGCATCATAGATATCTACATATTCGCGCAGGTTGCATGTCAGCGTATGCACCAGTAGAGTACAAATCGATATCTATGATACTTCACATAAATACATATCTTCGTGCGTGCGGGGAATGCAAAGTGCAGGTCGGGCGGCTGGTCCGGTCGAAGCGGGGTCTTGGCCTGGCATCGAGAGTGAGTGCGTGCGACGGGCAGGGTTGCCCGGATCTCGAATTTTGCCGCATGCGAATAGATATCTACGTTCCGTCCGTCCGTTCGGCGGATGACTGCACAGAAGACCAGCAACTGTACGCAACTACATATATAGGTTCCCGCTACATACACACATGCATCCATACATTGCACATACATACATACATACATACATACATACATACATACATGCATACATTGCACACACATACATACTGATGCCGCCCCGCCTAAAACAACCCGGAAAAAACACCGACTAATCCACCTCGCCGCCCCGCAGCTTCCACAGCTCGCCCATGACCGCCCACGTCTTCGCGCGGACCGCGTTGTGCATCAGCACGTTCGTGTCAAAGCTGCGGGCGCCGCGGATGGTGGCCGCCGTCTGGCGGCTGAGGTCGTAGGCGACGTACATGTCGTCGATGAAGTTGGCCGCGTACACGGGGACCTCGTTGCGCCGCAGCTGGTCGACGTCGTAGAGCGCCGGCCACTCCGTGTAGCGCGCGAGCCGGTCGGCCACTTCGCGGAACTTGGCGAGCTCGGCGTAGTCGGCGAACATGCGCGGATAGATCATCTCGCCCGTGAACAGCACCGGGTCATCGGCGCCCCGCGGCTCCGACGGGAGGCGGCGCGCCGCGGACCAGTCCGAGCGCTCGCTGGACACAATACGGCGTCAGTCGGACGGCGAGAGGGAGGAGACGGAAAGAGGAAACGCCCACCCTTGGCAGTAGCACGCTTCGTGGAGGATCGCGTAGAGCGGGTTGCCGTCGAACGACTGCTGGGCCTCGATCATCTGCTTCGACTTGTACGTGAGGCCGCCGTAGCAGTTGAGATCGTTGGCAACGCGCTGGACGATGCCTGTTCGTTCCGCCCGTCAGCTCAGCCCGAGAGGTAGCCCCGCCGGTGGCCGCGTACGATGCACCGTGTCGATCCCACCGTGGCCTCCAAAGGCGTGGCCCAGTTCTTGGAACCGGCCCTCGGTCAGCCTCCCACCGCTGGGCAAGCTGACGCATTCCCCCTGGAGGTGGGCCATGATCCGGCGGACCTCGTGGACGTCCTGCGGATACTTGCTGTAGTAGACCGCGTTGCGCTCCTGGAGCTTGCGGTACGTCCGGTCGTAGACGGGATCGGGGTTGTTGACGAGAGGCGGCATCCCACCGGTCGTGAACACTTCATCGGCGCAACCGTCAATACCGGACGAGGCCGCGAGGCGGGCCGAGATGCAAAGAACGTACCCTCTTTCAGGCCCTCCGGACTGCAGCAAGCCTGTATTTAGCGGGTTGGCGTCCGGAGCGAGCGACTGGGCCCAACTTACTAAAAGCTCAGATACGTGACGGCGCAGAACCCGCCAAAGCTCTGGCCGTGCACCGTCCACTTGCGGTCCTCCTCCTTGTCTTTGGCGCCGAGCATGTGCTTCCGGATGGCCTCGCAGTCGCGGACTGTGCCCCCCCCCCCCGCGTCAGCCGGCCAGTTCGCCGCAAGAGGAACACACACAGTACCAATGTTGTCGGCCCTCATAAGTTTCAGGCGCTCGACCTTCTCGTCGACCGTGCAGCCTGCCATCCAGACATCGGCATCGACCGGCGTGCTCAGCCCCGTCCCCCGCTGGTCGAGGTACAGCATCTGGTACCCCTTGCCGAAGAAGAACTCGGTCAGAGGATGCGACTTCGGCGGCGAACACTCGAATCCGGGACCACCTAGACGAAGCATCCGCTCTCAACAAAGCCGTCTTGCAGAGTGCCTGAAGGGAACCAACCTTGAAGGTAGACACCTATGCGCTCGCCGAGATCAGTTCCCGTGCGCCAATCTCACCGGGGGGGGGGGATGTTGGACGGACAGATGGGTTGCTTCGCGCCAGCCGCGCCATTGTCGTTCTCCTTGTTGTTGATAGCACTGCGGGCGAACACGCTGATCCTGCCACCGCTGGGGCGCGAATAATCCAGCGGAACCGTGAACCAGTGGTCGACGATCTTGATACCTCCTTGACCTCAATCAGCTCGGAACGGCCACCCAACAGCTGGCTTTGTGGGAAAGGGGGGGGGGGGGACAAACCGACGATGAGATGCGATTCCGAATGGGCCAGCTCCGCGGCTGGGACGGGAATGGACGACGTCCTTCGTGCTCTGCTTGGGGAAGACATCGCTGCTGCGGCGCGGACAGGTGGCAGCGAGAGCACTGGCTTGCGGAGGGTGGAGAAGCTGGGGAGACGCTGGGCGGACGTGAGATGGCGCATGGAGCGAGCGGGGTCGCCATGCGGGGCTGGCGGACATTGCCGTTGATCCGTGCGTCCGGTGCGCCGTCGCTCGAGCGGTCACTCGTGGCTGGCTGTGGCTTGTGGCTTGTGGCCGCAGCGTCGATTCGAAACACGTATCCACCTACCTAGATATAGATGCCACGGGCAGACGAGTAGAGTGCCGGACACTTGGACGGGGCAGGGTGGAGCGGTGTTTCCATGCACCTCTGCTCTACCCAGCCAGCATAAGAGGTGTCCGGCACCAAATAGATTATGCATGTAGTTACGTACTGAAGGACCTATGCCAGGCCCGATGCAAAGAACGACTAAGAAAAAATTGAGAGAGTGGGTGAGTGTCGGCGGGACCCCAAAGATTGTCTAGGATAGGATAGCGAGGTGAGGATAGAACGAGATACAGAACCAACTCCGTTCCACCCCTCTGTACATATACCGACCGGGATGGTCAATCCTCCTTAACCCCACGGCTCCAATGATCCGTCCGAACCCACTGCAATGTAGCAAACCCACCTAATGACATGCAGCGTCCGAACCCAATCCAATGAAGCAACCGAACCTAAGGAAATGTAGACTCGGAGCCGAAGGAAATGAAGCGACAGAGCCGAAGGAAATGCAGCAACACAGCCGAAGGAAATGTAGCACCAGAACCTAAGGCAATGTAACCACAGAACCTAAGGCAATCAAACAAACGGGCCTAAATCCTCCCACAGTACGTATCCCCCACAGTGAACCTCGGCGGATCTTGACGCAATGCAGTTGCCTCACCAGGTTAGCGCTGAGTGATAACATGTGACGACTTACGAACGATTAGATATATAGGTAGGGTGTGCTTTTTTCCTGTTTACTCATACTCGCATTAAGCCTATGTAAATAGACTACTTAGATATGGCGGCGCGCTTTCTGACCGTTTCCCCGCCGACGAACACATAGCTAGTGCTTTCCAGCTTACCTCGCGCTGGCCAGTCAGGTCGTTGATAACTGCCATCCCACCTTCTTCTCCTCCGAAGGTGCCACTATCGGGGCATTTCCCAGTTTGGAGCTGCGTTGCTGCCGACTTGTTCTGTTTGCTGGAACGGACTGCTGACAGACGGCTTGCGCGAGCTGTTTTGGATGGACGGACACAAAATAGGTGAAAGTTCTGACTGCGCGGGGGTCATAGCCGAGCACTCGTGATTAGTCACCTGAATCCGTACATCTGCGTCTCGTCTGTGTATCTACATCGAGTGGGTGCGCATATGTAGCATCACACAAGCATTTCGTGTCGGGCCACGGAAGTGCGCTCCTTGTTCTTTTTTAATTCATTACTCGCATCTGGAGAGCACCAGCCAACATGCAGAAGTCACGTTAACTCCAATCAAGTGGGATTGTGATGAAACAACTCAACACGTAGCTGGCAGACTTAAGCTGTGTGTAAAACCTCCTTCAGTATTTTTTTTTATATATTTTCCATTGGATACCAGCTAACCGTCGGTTTAGTCTGACAAATACAAAAGTCGGAGGAAGGTTTCATCATTCCAAGATCAGGATCTTTTTTCTTTTTTATCTATCGAGGATCCGCTCTCGCCGGTTTTAATGATCGGCACGTCGGGTGAAGGTTGGCAGCAGATTCCTACGCCTGGATTCTAACGACTCCGATTGCCGGCACGCTTCCTCCGGAATTGAAACTTTCTGCTCGAGAAAGCCCACAGAAGTGCGCTCCGGTGACAGGCCGACAGAGTGTCATCGTCGTGCGGCTGAAGCCTGGCGGGGTTGCGCATGCAGCATTCTTATTTTCGTCGTCTTCCCCATCCCACATGCCCCAGCAGCATCCCTCCGCGGTCCGGATTGGCTGGTCCGGCTCCCGGCGCACCCCCTCTGGCCGACCGGGCCAATCGAACGTCCCGACCTGTCGGCCGTGTCCGTTGTGCGTTCGACTCATGCGATGCACATGTGAGCGATCAGCAGAGCCAGCTCGCCTTCTCATGCCCTCCGCGCAGTTTATATTTCTGCCCCACGCCTGCTGCAGCCGGCCATCCATCCATCCATCGTCCTCGCACGCCCCGCCACTCACACACACAGCTTCCCTGCCACACTCTCACTCACACACTCACACTCACACTCACACTCCCCGACCCACAGCCTCCAGCCTCGTTCCCGCCATGGGCTTCACAACGCACCTGTACGCACTGTGCATCGTCAACGGCCTCCTCGCGACCCTGACGATTTTGCCGCCCGTGTGTCCGCTCGAGCTGGTGCCGGGCGTGCAACAGCTGGCGGCGCTGACGGGCCTGCAGCCGCCGCGGCCGTCGCGCTCGCATGAGATCAGCCTCGGCCTCATGCTGTACATGCTCGTCGTGTTCTACTGGTGGGGCGCGACGAACAGAATCCGCAGCGTCCGGACCTGCGCTCGTACCACCCCTCCCCTTTTTCCCTCCACTTGTTGGGACTGCGCGCGCTGACTGGCGGGCCGGACAGTCATCGGCACGATGATCTACGCCGACGGATCCCTCGTCACGTGCCTGCTCGCGCCGCAGATCGAGGGCAGCGTCGTCAACCTCATCACCGGCGCCTTGTATCTAGCGCTGTGCGGCTGGATGCTGCTGGAGCCCGGCGTCGCGGACGAGGTCAAGCAGTTCGTGGCCGGCGGCATGAAGGAGGCCAAGAGGGGCGTCAACTAGCCGCGCCCGTCGGGGGAGAGGGATGGCTTCGCGAGTTGGGTTGGGAGTGTTCCTTGGATTATGTACGCTCGGTCGAATGCTGTGCGAGAACAACAGGGTGATCTTTCGTGACCCTGCGATAACGTGCGCTTGGCAGTGGGACCGGTCCGGCCCCAGCGCGTCGGCCCTGTCCGGCGCACGGGTAAAACGGGAACCCCATAGTGCTTGCTCCGTCCCCAGTCGGTATGTGAGGGGGCGTCCGGTGCGTGCCCGTCGGCACCGTTCCGAGGAAATCTCGCGGCGAATATTCTCGGCGGGCAGCACCGAGTCCGTAGCACGGCACGCCCCATCCGCTCCCAGGCCGTCCGCGTGCATGCAGAGCCCACACATCCGGCGACAGGCACACACCCAGACCGTTGGGTCTCTGGGAGCAAGCATGCGACATCACTCGTGTCTGCGGCGTCGGCGGTCGTATAACCAGGCGCCAAAGCAAACCGTTCCATACCTTGGCTCGTGACAGCAGTGGAGCAAGCCGCCACACCGTGACGACGTGTCGGTGCGGCCGTTGCGGACGGGGCTCGGTCTCGTGCAGCCGTGGTTTATATAGGTACATAGGTCGAGTGCGTGACGATGGAACAAAAAGGGGGCGGATGGTGCCCAGCACGCGGCGGCATCGGAGGACGCGAAGCAGCTGATGATGGGCAAACCCGCCGATGCCATCGCTGGCGAAATTGCTGCTATGCCTGGCAACTTTCCATCAGCTGCTGAGAGGACGACGATTGCCCGAGCGGATTAAAAACCCGTCCCGCAAGAAGCCGGCGAAGGCTGGAGTCGATCTAAAGGCGGGCGAGCTTCGGCCGGGGGGGGGGGGGGGGGGGGACAGCGATTTATTCAACACACCATGTCGAAGAACGGCGTAC
>Ga0307508_10005453_pt1 | contig 12094 bp, 6 predicted proteins | sample 9_EM_MG_FD_203089 | JGI IMG/M metagenome (GOLD analysis project Ga0307508, IMG submission 203089) | Populus trichocarpa ectomycorrhiza microbial communities from riparian zone in the Pacific Northwest, United States - 9_EM | ecosystem: Host-associated > Plants > Roots > Unclassified | place... | reverse complement strand
TGCGCCCGGGGAGGAATGCCGTGCCGCTCTCGGAGCACGAGCAGCGGCTGTTCGATCAGATCGAGCGGTCGCTTGCCGAGGACCCCAAATTCGCCTCGGCTGTGCGGGCCAGCGACCCGCGTTTCCACGCACGGCGCCGGCTCCTCGTCGCCGCTTTCGTGATCATCCTTGGTCTCGCCCTCGTCGTCTACGGCACGGTGAGCAGCAATACCCTGCTCGGCGTGGCCGGCTTCGTGGTCATGCTCGGCTCGGCCGCCTTCGCGATGCAGTCCCGTCGCCGCGGCCAAGCCCCCGACCTGCATGCCGTCGGCGGCACCGCAACCCGCCGCACCCGGCAAAACCGCAAAGCCGGTCTCCTCGATCGCCTAGAGGACCGCTGGCGCCAGCGCCCCGAAGGTCACCGCTGACCCCGAGCACAACCTGACCGCCGGCGCGGAATCGGCTGGCAACCGGCGAATGGCGGCCACAGGCCGCCATCGCCGTTTTCCCGCGCCCACTCCAGACCGACCGGCCGCTCCCCAGGATCAGCCGTCGCCGCCCGCGCCCGCGACATTCCGGGTGCGGTCGTCGTGCGTCGGGTTGGTTGGTGTCTGCGGCATTTGGGGTGCTCGAAATCGCGGTGCGGGCCGGGTTCGGCGTAGGTAGCGTCCGCGGGATGGGCGTGGAGATGCGATTTACCAAATGGGGCGGCAAGCGCCACTGGCGCTACTTTCTGGAGCCGCTCGGCAACGATCGACACGGCTGGTGGCTGGGCGGCCGCACCGGCATCACGGTGCGGCGCGGCTTCGAGAAACCGATCCGGCAACCGCACGACTTCGTGGTCCTGGTCCCCGACGAGGGCGACTGGATCGCCACCTGGAACGCCGCAGGCGCCACCGCGATCTATGTGGACGTGACCACCCGGCCGGTCCGCGGCTCCGGGACGATCGAAGCCGTCGACCTCGACCTCGACGTCATCCGCCGGCGCGACGGCCAGGTCCACGTCCTCGACGAGGACGAGTTCGCCGAACACCAACTCCGCTACGGCTATCCCCCCGACGTGATCGCCCGCGCCCGGGCCACCACCGACGACCTCGTTGCCCTCATTGCCGCCCGCACCGAGCCCTTCGGCCAGACCGGCGAAACCTGGCTGGCCGGCTTCACCGCCGCCTAATGTGCGGGCAAAGGACGATCTGGGGCCGCGACGACCTGGGCCGGGTGCGCAGGGCGGGCAGCGTGGAGGTGCCGGAGTTCGCCCGAATCGAGCGTTACAGCCACGTGATAGACCATGCTTTGGTTCGGCGGGACGGCCGATGTACGTCAACAGCTTCGCGAGGGTGCCGGTGGGGGAGCCGCGAGCTGTCTCGGGGGCTTGGCCCACCCGCCGAGAGAGCGTTTGATCCCGGTAAGCGCCGCTTTCTCGACGCTGCACTCTGCCGACCTTCGCGATCGTGTTGCGGTGTGGTCGATATTCCGGCATAGGTCGACAACATCGCGAAACGATGCCTGGGTGAGCGTCCATCGGCACGATGCGGTGTGCTGGCGACACCTGCAGTGAAAAGCCTATGAAGTAGTTCCAATCAGGATCAGATGCCCTCCACGGTGAACTGGTACCGCTGGGGGCCGCTGCCTCGGGTGTCAAGGATCATCAGGGCGAATTCCTGTTCGATGGCCTTTGATCTTCCTCGCGGACGGACAGCAGTCATTCTTCAATGTCCACAAGCGTGCTGTGTGGGAGAGCCGCCCGGACCGGACACGCGGGCGGGTTCGCGCTCGCCCACGTATCTGGGGATGTGGTCACGCCCGGGGTGATGTACGGACAAAAGGAGAATGCCTTCTTCAGGTCGGCGCGGCGACAAAGCCCTCCGCATCAGCGGGGGCGGCTGGCGAGCAGGCGGCGGGGGTTGAAGCGGGCGACGAACTCTCGGGCCTGCCCTCCGTAGCCGACCGTCGTCGCTGACGCATCGGCCAGGGCCAGGCGCCAGCGGAGCAGGATGGACGGGGGAAACAGGACCGCCGCCAGCCGGGTGCGGCGGGTCGCCGAGCGGGACAGGCCTTTGCGTACGCGTCCCAGCGCGACCGTGAGCTCCGCGCCCTGCACGGGCGCTCGGGCGTATCTTGCCCGCTCCTCGGCCGTGCCCAGCAGGGCGGCCGCGGTGGCGGGCTCCTCGAGGAGCACGGCGTCGCGGACCAGGCGCTGGGCCGTCACCCGGGGGGTCTCCGCCGGATCGACCGGCACCCGGAAGTCGATCATCGTGTCGATGAGTTCGTCCCAGGCCGCGTGCGCGTCCTCGCGGGCCCGGATCGCTTCCGTGGTGACCACGATGTCGCGGTCGGTGCCCGGTGGGCCGGCACCGCCGGTCGAGACCTTGACGACCTTGCGGACCGTCGCGGCGTGGCGGTGGCGCCGGAGCAGGACGCGGCGCAGGGCCGGGATCAGGAGCAGGGCGATCAGCAGGGCGAAAAGGCTGACGACCACCAGGCTGGTGGTCGAGAGGTCGCCCGTGCTGCTCGTGCCGCCGCCGGTCGCGCCGGGGTCGTTGGGGCCGGCGTCCGCGCGGTTCGACCGGCTGGTCGAGGTCGACGGGTTGCTGCCCGGCAGGGTGGCCGCGCTCGACGCGGAGGCCGACGGCGCCGGGCTGTCGGTGTCCGGCGCCCAGTCCGAGCGGGCCGCGCCGGTCACCCCCGATGCCGGGGTGGCGTCGAACGGAATCCAGCCGAAGCCCTGCAGGTAGACCTCGGTCCAGGCGTGTGCGTTGCGGTTGGTGATCTCGAACCGGCCGTCGGTGGTCGACGTGCCACGGGTGAAGCCGAACGCGACCCTGGCCGGGATGCCGGCGTCGCGGACCATCCAGGCGAGCGCGGCCGCGTACTGCTGGCAGTAACCGGCCTTGTTCTTCAGGAAGGCCGCGATGTCGCTGCTGTTGCTGGCCGGCTGGGTCGACAGGCTGTACGTGAAGCCGTTGTCCTTGGAGAAGTAGTCGTACAGCGCGCGTACCTTGTCGTACTCGGTGGTCTTGCCTTTGACCAGCTCGGCGACCTTGGCGTCGACCGTCGCGTCGCGCGGGGTGTTGGTGTACGCCAACTGGGTCGGGTCGTCCTTGGCCAGCGGTTCCGCCGTCCGCAACTCGGCCGGGGTGTACTTGGCGCGCACGTAGTCGAAGCTGTACTTCTTGCCTTTGGTCGTCGTCTGGCCCGAGAAGACCACCTGCTGGCCGGGGTCGTACGACCAGTTGCCGTCCAGGTTGTTGATCTTGATGGTGTTGCTGTAGATCGGGGCCATGGCCTGGGCCAGGTCCTTCGTGATCTCCACGGTGGCGTGGTAGGCCTGGTAGTCGCCGGCGCCGCCGCTGCGCGGGTCGGGCAGGCCGCGCGACACCGACTGGCCGGCCGGCGTGCGGGTGCCGAAACCCTGCGCGGTGACCTGGTCGGCGATCGCGAAACGCAGGTAGAACGGGTCGGGCTCGTTGGTGGTCAGGTGGATCAGCGTGACCGTGCTGGGCTCGGTGAGCTCGCCGCGGAGCGCGGCGAAGAGGGTGACCCGGCCGCCCGTGCCGTTGCCGAGACCCGCGCCGACCCCGCTGCCGCTCTGCGTGAGCTGCGAGAGCAGCCCGCCGGTCATGGTCGGCAGGAACGCCGGCAGCAGCACGGCCGCGGCCAGGCCGACCAGGCCGAGGCGCCGTCCCGCGGCGGCCAGCGGCGACGGCTCCCACACGTCGACGTCACGGCCGTCTCCGGTGAATCGGCGGCCGAAGCGGCGTACCCGATCGACGTTGTCCGCCACGAGCAGCCACAGGTAGCCCGCCGCGCCCACGATGAACGGGGTGACCGGGACGCTGTCGACGTAGACCGCGACCGGCACCGAGTAGATCGCCAGCATCGGCAGGCCCGCCAGGGCCGGCCGGCGGACCACCACCGTGAGCAGGTCGACCACGATGGCCACCGCGCCGATGCCCAGGACCGTGACGAAGAGCAGCCCGTCCCGATCGGGGACCGGGACGCCGTAGTTGCGGGTGTCGTCGCCGGCCTGGGAGATCAGATCGCCGAAGTGGGTGAAGGTGGCCGGCTGCGGGATCAGGATCTCGTGCCCGCTGGGAAACGTCCAGGTCAGCATGAGAAGCAGGGCCGCGACCATACTCAGCGCCTGGGCCCAGACCGGGAACCGGAAGGTTCGCGCGAGCAGCGCGGCGCCGGCGATCAGGCCGACCGTGAGGATGCACTGCAGCAGCCACGTCCAGGACTCGAAGATCGTGGCGAGCGGGGCGGACGACAGCAACGTCGCGCCGGCCGCGACCATCCCGAGGCGTCGCCGTCCGGTCATCGGATCACCCCGCCGACCGTCTCGGCCATCGCGGCACGGTAGGCGAACCCGGTCGAGCCGCGGGCCGCGGCCGGCCAGAGCGCCGGCAGCGCGTCGCCGTGCGTCACCGGCACCGACCGCCAGCCGCTGTGCACCAGAGCCAGCGCCGCGGCGGCGTGCTCGCGGTCGGCCTCCTGCCGCTCGCCGGGCGTCATGGAGACCCACGTGGAACTGTCGATCGCGAAGCCGATGCAGGTCGCGCCGTTGCCGCGCAGCCCCGCCAGCAACTCGGCCTCGGCCACCGTCAGCGAGCCGAAGAGCCCGATCACCAGCCCGCCGTCGGAGCGACGGCGGACCTGCTCGACCAGGATCGAGATGTCGCCGTTCTGGGCCAGCTTCACGTCGGCCAGCGTGTCCAGGATCAGGCCCTCGCCGCCGATCTCGGTGGCGTCCATGTCGATGCCCGAGCCGGTGACCATGCGCAGCTTGTAGCCGGCCTGCCTCAGGTGCACCGCGATGCTCGCGGTGGCCGAGACCGCCCACTCGAAGCTGGCGGTCGGCCCCTCGCCCCGGTGGGCGAAGACCCGGGTGTCGAGCACGACGGTCGCCCTGCTCTCCCAGGGCTGCTCCTCGCGGCGGACCATGAGCTCACCCGTACGCGCCGTGGAGCGCCAGTGCACTCGGCGCAGGTCGTCGCCGCGCCGGTACTCCCGGGTCGCGGCGTCGTCCTCGCCGTGCACCGCCACCGACCGGGCGCGGCTGTCGCCGGTGCCCGCGTACTCCCCGGCCAGGCGCACCGGCGGCAGCGGGACGACCTGCGGGATGACCGTGAGTCGGTCGATGCTGGGGAACGAGCGGCTCAGCTCGCACAGGCCGAACGGGTCGGTCAGCCGGATCACCAGCGGGCCGATCGGGTAGCGGCCGCGCACGTCGGCGCGCACCGTGTACGCCACCGAACTGGCCTGGTGCGCGCCGAGCCGTTCCAGCACGACCCGGGGGCGGCTGCCCAGCGCGTACGGCAGGCGGTCCTCCATCAGCAGCGTGCCGGTGGGGAGCCGGGACATGTTCTGCAGCCGCAGGATGACCCGGGCGCTGGAGCCGACCGGCGCCCGGCCCGGCTCGAGCGACCGGGTGCAGGCGAGCTTATAGCGGCTGCGGCCGACATAGGCGGCCGCCAGCAGCGGCAGCACGGCCAGCAGCACCGCGACCCGCAGCAGGTCGCGCTCGCCGAGGATGAACGCGGAGATCGTCGCGGCGCCCGCTCCAGCCAGGAACGATCGGCCGCGCGTGGTCAAACCTCGCAGGGCCTCCCGCATGCTCAGCGCCCCCGCGGCTCGTACTGCACGCCACCGGTGGCGCGGGTGTCGTACGGCGAGCGGTTGCGGTCGTGCGGCAGCGGCAGCCGGTGCACGATCTCGGCCACGATCGCGTCGGTGGTGCGCCGGTTGAGCTGCGCGTCGGCGGTCGGGATGATCCGGTGCGCGAGGACCGGCACGGCCAGCGTCTGCAGGTCGTCGGGGAGCACGTAGTCGCGGCCCTCGAGCGCGGCGACCGCCTTGGCGGTGCGGACCAGCTGCAGGGTGGCCCGGGGCGACGCGCCGAGACGGATCTCGGGGGCCTCGCGGGTGGCGGTGACCAGAGCGATCGCGTACTGCTGGACGGCGTCGGAGGCGTGCACGTCGCGTACGGTCGCGATCAGCCGCCGGACCGCCGAGGCGTCGGTGACCGAGCGGAGGTCGTTGAGCGGGTCGTGCGAGCCGTGCCCGCTCAGCATGGCCAGCTCTGCCCTCGGATCGGGGTAGCCCATGGCGATCCGGGCAGTGAACCGGTCGCGCTGGGCCTCGGGCAGCGGGTAGGTGCCCTCCATCTCGATCGGGTTCTGCGTGGCGATCACCATGAACGGCGCCTGCAGCTCGTAGGTGGTGCCGTCGACGGTGACCTGCCGCTCCTCCATGCACTCCAGCAGGGCGGACTGGGTTTTCGGCGAGGCCCGGTTGATCTCGTCGCCGACCACCAGGTTGGCGAAGACGGCGCCCGGCTTGAACTCGAAGTCGCGCGTCTCCTGGTTGTAGACGCTGACCCCGGTGACGTCGCTGGGCAGCAGGTCGGGCGTGAACTGGATGCGGCGGACCGAGCAGTCGATCGAGCGGGCGAGGGCCTTGGCCAGCTTGGTCTTGCCGACGCCGGGCACGTCCTCGATCAGCAGGTGGCCCTCGGCCAGCATCACCGCGACCGCCAATCGGACGGTGGCGCTCTTGCCCTCGATGACTTGCTCGATGTTCGACATGATCGCCTGCGTCGCCGCGCGGAAGTCATCGCCGGACATCGGTCCGCCGGGCTCATCCCAGGTCGGGGTTGTCACGGGCCTCTCCAAATCGTTCTGGCCCCTTGAGCGGTGACGCTCGGTGAGGGGAGCGAAGGGTTTGCGGGCGGCCGGCGGTCCGTGGGCCTCCGGCGCTCGCCGCCCGTACTCGACAGGTTAGCCCGATCACAGCCAACCGCCGACCCGGGCGGGGCCGCCGATTTGCCCGCCGTCAACCAGACATGAGTATCGGATCAGTAAAGAAACAGACATCAATCTAGTTATCTCTGCCGATGAGCAAGAGCATCAGCGATCGACGGGCCACACACGTGGGGTGCGGTCGGCACGGGGAGTCCTGGCCGGCCGTGACCTGAGCCCGGTCGAAAGGGGCCGAATTGAGACCGTTATCCGTACCGTCCGTGACCCGGCGGGTCGGGGCGGCCGCCGCCGGAGCCATCCTCCTGGCAGGGTTGCTACCCGCGCAGGCGCACGCCGTGCCCGCGCTCACCAAGGTGAAGAAAGAAAGCGGGGCGACCCCGCAACGTCGCGCCGACTACGACAGCCGTACCACCCTGGCCGCCGCGGCGGCCGCCCAGCCCACCGCGAACCTGCGCCAGGCGATGGTCGCCGAACCCTCCGGCTCCGCCGTCCGCACGCTGCAGGACCAGCTCGGTGTGCAGGGGATCGTCGACATCGACCAGGGCACCGGCACTCCGCGCCGGGTGGCCCGCCTCGACGGCTTCCTCACGGCCGCCAGCAAGCAGAAGCCGGCCGCGATCGCGCTCGCCTACGTCCGGGCGCACGCCGACGTCTTCGGCCTCGACAGCGCGGCGCTGGCCAGCCTGAGCCTGCGCCAGGACTACGTCGACATCGACGGCACCCACCACCTCAGCTTCGTGCAGTCCGTCGGCGGCGTGCCGGTCTTCGGTAACGGTCTCAAGGCCCACGTCACCGCCGACGGCCGCCTCGCGCAGGTCGACGGCTCCCCGCTCAAGGCGCTTCCCGCGGCGGCGGGCACGGCCAAGCTGACCGCGGCGCTCGCGCGCGCCGCCGCGGTCAAGGACGTCTTCGGCACGTCGTCGGCCACGGTCACCACGACCGCGGCCGGGGCGACGCACACCACTACGTTCAGCGACGGCGGCAACGCCAAGCTGGTCTACTTCCAGACCGCCGCCGGCCCCCGGCTCGCCTGGCAGACCGTCGTCGCCGACGAGGGCTACGTGCACGTCGTCGACGCCACGACCGGCGACATCCTCTACCGGCAGAGCACCGTCGAGTCGGACAGCGGCGAGGCCTGGCCCAACTATCCGGGCGCGTCCAGCGGCGGCACGCAGGTGAAGGTCGACCTCAGCAAGTGGCTGCCGAAAAACGCGTCGCGGCTGTCCGGCAACGTCGCGCACGTCTACTCCGACATCAACGACGACAATGTCGCCAATCCGACCGAAGAGATCAAGCCGTCCAGCAAGGGTTCCTTCAACTTCCCGTTCACGGTGTTCGCCTCGGGCGGCCTGTGCTCCAGCAAGACGAAGTGCTCCTGGAACCCGGCGGCGGCGAACTCGTGGCAGACCAACCGCGCCCAGAACGCCGTGCAGATGTACTACTTCCTCGGCACCTGGCACGACCACCTGGCCGCTTCGCCGATCGGCTTCACCCGTAAGGCCGGCAACTTCGAGGCGGTCGACGGCGACGCCGTGCAGGCCGAGTCCGACGACGGCGCGAACACCGCGGCCGGGCTGCCGGACGTCAACCACGTCGACAACGCGAACATGAACACCCCGCCCAACGGCACCCCGCCGCGGATGCAGATGTACCTGTTCGTGCCGGACGCCCGCTTCCTGGCCGGCAACTCCGGCGACGAGGCCGACGTGGTCTACCACGAGTACACCCACGGCCTGTCCAACCGGCTCGTGGTCGACGCCAACGGGGTGTCCACCCTGGGCGACATCCAGTCCGGCGCCATGGGCGAGGCGTGGAGCGACTGGTACGCCATGGACTACCTGACCGACAAGGGCCTCGTGAAGGACACGAAGGCCCTCGGCGAGGTCCGGGTCGGCAAGTACGTGACCGGCGGCGCCACCATCCGCAGCGAGCCGCTGGACTGCCCGGTCGGCGCCGTCGCCGCGATCTGCCCCGGCACCACCGCGGCCGGGCGCGGCGGCTACACCTACGGCGACTACGGCCGGATCTCGTCGCGCGGCGCCGAGGTGCACGCGGACGGCGAGATCTGGGGCCAGACGCTGTGGGACCTGCGCGCCGCGATCGGCTCCACGATGGCCGAGTCGCTGGTGACCCGGGCCCTGGAGTTGTCGCCGTCGAACCCGTCGTTCCTCGACGAGCGCAACTCGATCCTGCAGGCCGACCAGATCGTCGACAAGGGCAAACTGCAGAAGACGATCTGGCAGGTCTTCGCCAAGCGCGGCATGGGTTACTTCGCCGCCGCGACCGACGGCGACGACGCCCAGCCGGTCGAGGACTTCTCGATGCCGCCGTCGGCCAGCACCCCGCGCGGCACGCTCACCGGGACGGTCACCGACCAGGACACCGGCGCGCCCGCCCGGGGCCTTACGGTCGGCTTCGGCGGCCACGCCTCCGGCTTCGCCGGCGACTACTCCGCCACCACGGCGGCGAACGGCAAGTACACCATCTCCGGCATCCTTCCCGGGACGTACGCGAAGGTCTTCGCTCGCGGCAACGGGTACGACCCGCAGACCCGTACGCTGTCGATCGCCTCGCACACGCAGACCGCCGACTGGCAGGTCCGGCGGGACTGGACGGCGTCCAGCGGGGGCGCCTCGGTGGTCACCTTCACGGGTCCGGACTACGCGCCCGTCTGCGGCCCGGTCAAGCTGATCGACCAGTCGCCGAACGCCGGCTGGGGCTCCGACGTCGCCGCGGCGGGGCAGCAGATCGTGCTGCGCCTGCCGAGCCAGGTGAACATCAACCAGCTCGTGGTCAACCCGTCGGCGACCTGCGGTGACGACCCGACGTCCTCGACCGGCGGATACCGGGTGGAGACGTCGCCGAACGGCACGACCTGGACCGTGGCCGCCACCGGCGCGTTCCCGGCCGGCACGGTCACGCCGACCGCGGTCACGCTGACCGCCGGCGCCACCGGCGTCGGTTTCGTGCGGTACACGATGGTGACCACCCAGGGCCAGGATGCGGGCCTCTGCCCGGTGGGCCAGCCGCCGACCGTGACCGGCTGCGTCTACATGGACTCCACGGAACTGTCGGTCTACGGAGTGCCTGCCTTGTAGCACGAGTGATACCGGTCGCCGTCGAAGGGCGGCGACCGGTATCCAGGCGATCGCCGCGGAGCGAAGCGGAGCCGGCCAGTGCGGTATCATGCGTGCATGGCCCGGCCATTTCTGCTCCTTACGCGGCCGTGCTGCCCCCGCCGATAGACGGGCACAGCACGGCGACCCCTCCTGCGTGAGGGGCTTTTTTGTGCCCATCGACCGAGCCGACCTGAAGACGAGATGCCGACCATGAGTGAGTCCGAGATCCCGCCGTTCCGCTACACCGCCGCGCTGGCCAACGAGATCGAGCCCCGCTGGCAGGCCTACTGGGCCGAGCACGGGACCTTCCACGCGCCCAACCCGGCCGGCGAGCTGGCCGACCCGGCACACCCGCGCTCGGGCGCGCAGAAGCTGTACGTGCAGGACATGTTCCCGTACCCGTCGGGCGCCGGTCTGCACGTTGGGCACCCGCTCGGCTACATCGGCACCGACAGCTACTCGCGGTACAAGCGGATGGCCGGCTTCAACGTCCTGCACCCGATGGGCTTCGACGCCTTCGGCCTGCCCGCCGAGCAGTACGCGGTGCAGACCGGTACCCACCCGGCGACCACGACGGCGGCCAACATCGAGCGCTACCGCGGCCAGCTGCGGCGGCTGGGCCTGGCGTACGACGATCGGCGCACCTTCGCGACCACCGACCCGGACTACTACCGCTGGACGCAGTGGATCTTCCTGCAGATCTTCAACTCGTGGTACGACGAGAGGATCCGCAGGGCCCGCCCGATCTCCGCGCTGGTCGCCGAGTTCGAGTCCGGCGATCGTCCGGCGCCCGGCCGGCCGTGGACCGAGCTGACCCCGGTCGAGCGCCGCGCTCTGATCGACGACCACCGCCTGGCCTACGTGAGCCAGTCGCCGGTCAACTGGTGTCCCGGCCTGGGCACGGTGCTGGCCAACGAGGAGGTCACTCCGGACGGACGCAGCGAGCGCGGCAACTTCCCCGTCTTCAAGCGCAGTCTGAAACAGTGGATGATGCGGATCACCGCGTACAGCGACCGCCTGATCGAGGACCTGGACACGCTGGACTGGCCCGAGCCCGTCAAGCTGATGCAGCGCAACTGGATCGGCCGTTCCCGCGGCGCGAACGTCGACTTCCCGGTCACCGACGACGTGATCACGGTCTTCACCACCCGGCCCGACACGCTGTTCGGCGCGACCTACATGGTGCTGGCCCCCGAGCATGAGCTGGTCGACCGGATCGCCGCGGCGGCCTGGCCGGAGGGGACGAGGCCGGCGTGGACCGCCGGCTACGAGTCGCCGGCAAGGGCGATCAGCGCATATCGGGCGGAGGCCGCGGCCAAGACGGACGAGGAGCGCACCGACGCCAAGCAGAAGACCGGCGTCTTCACCGGGGCGTTCGCGACAAACCCGGTGAACGGCGTGCGCATCCCGGTCTTCATCGCCGACTACGTGCTGGCCGGCTACGGCACCGGCGCGATCATGGCGGTGCCCGGCCAGGACGAGCGTGACTGGGCCTTCGCCGAGGTCTTCGACCTGCCCATCATCCGCACCGTGCGGGCTCCCGTGGACTTCGAGGGCGCCTACACCGGCGAAGGCCCGGCGATCAACAGCGACTGGCTGAACGGCAAGGAGATCGCCGAGGCCAAGGCCGCGATGATCGCCTGGCTGGAGCAGCACGGCCACGGCCGTGGCGCCACCACCTACCGCCTGCGCGACTGGCTGTTCAGCCGGCAGCGGTACTGGGGCGAGCCGTTCCCGATCGTCTACGACGAGACCGGCCTGCCGATCGCGCTGCCCGAGTCGATGCTGCCGGTCGTGCTGCCCGACGTCGACGACTTCTCGCCGCGCACTTTCGACCCCGAGGACGGCGACACCGAGCCGGAAACCCCGCTGTCGCGCCGCAAGGACTGGGTCGATGTCGAGCTGGACCTGGGCGACGGCCCCCGCAGATACATCCGTGAGACCAACACCATGCCGAACTGGGCCGGCTCCTGTTGGTACGAGCTGCGCTACCTGGACCCGCACAACGACAAGGCGGCGGTCGAGGAGGAGAACGAGGCCTACTGGATGGGCCCCCGCCGCGACGGCGACAGCGGCGGCGTCGACCTGTACGTGGGTGGCGTCGAGCACGCCGTGCTGCATCTGCTGTATGCGCGGTTCTGGCACAAGGTGCTGTACGACCTGGGCCACGTCTCGTCCTTCGAGCCGTTCCGCAAGCTGTTCAACCAGGGCTACATCCAGGCGTACGCGTTCCAG
>Ga0307508_10005451_pt1 | contig 12096 bp, 11 predicted proteins | sample 9_EM_MG_FD_203089 | JGI IMG/M metagenome (GOLD analysis project Ga0307508, IMG submission 203089) | Populus trichocarpa ectomycorrhiza microbial communities from riparian zone in the Pacific Northwest, United States - 9_EM | ecosystem: Host-associated > Plants > Roots > Unclassified | place... | reverse complement strand
CTCGCATTTCCAGAAATGGGTGAGGACTTTCCAACCGGCCCCCGGCGGCGCCGTCCGTCTGGTCTGCCTGCCGCACGCCGGCGGGTCCGCGAGCCTCTTCTTCCCCATGGCCAAGGCCTTCGGTCCCGGCGTCGAGGTCATGGCCGTGCAGTACCCGGGCCGGCAGGACCGGCGCCACGAGCCCGGCATCGACTCCGTCGACGAGTACGCGGACGAGATCTTCGCCGTGCTGCGGCAGCTCGACGACCGGCCCCTGGTGCTCTTCGGGCACAGCATGGGCGCCGTGCTCGCATACGAGGTTGCGCTCCGCCTGCGCCGGGCCGGGCTGCCCGCGCCGGCGCGCCTCTTCGCGTCCGGGCGGCGGGCCCCGTCCCGCTATCGCGACGAGAACGTGCACCAGGCCCCGGACGCGCGGATCGTGGCCGAGCTCCGCCGGCTCGGCGGCCCGCACCAGGGAATGCTGGCCGATCCCGAGATGCTCTCCCTGGTGCTGCCCGCCATCCGCAGCGACTACCGGGCGATCGAAAGCTACCGGCACGACGCCACGGCCCGCCTCGACTGCCCGGTGACAGTGCTCGTCGGCGACGCCGACCCGCGCGTCTCGATCGACGAGGCGCGGGCCTGGGCGGAGCACACTACGGCGCCGACCGAGGTGGAGGTGTTCCCCGGCGGCCACTTCTACCTCATCGAGCAGAGCAGCGCCGTCATCGGCCTCATGGCCGACAGGCTGAGCGCCGCCCAGGCGGAACCCCGCTGCTGAGGCACCGTCCGATCTCGTCAGGGGTGATGCATGACCGATGTCTTGCTGGCCGCACTGGCCAAGGGGATACGCACGATCGAGCTCGGCCAGCCGCTCTTCACCGGGATGCCCTGCTCGCCCAACCATCCCGGCTTCCGGATGACCCTGGCCCGCCGGCACGGCGACATGCGCCGCCCGGACGGCGGCTCGGCCAGCAACGAGGTGATCGTCACCGGGGGCCACGTGGGCACCCACATCGACGCGCTCGCCCACGTCAGCCAGGGCGGCAAGCTGTACGGTGGCGTGGACGCGGAAGCCGCCCAGCGCGGCGGTGCGTTCACCGAGCTCGGTGCCGAACTGATCCCCCCGCTGATCACCCGGGCGGTGCTGCTCGACGTGGCGGGCACCCGGGGCGTGGACGTGCTCGACCCCGGCTACGGCGTGACCCGCCGGGACCTCGAGGACGCGGCCGAGCGGGCCGGGGCGCTGCCCGAGCCCGGTGACGTCGTGCTGGTGCGTACCGGCTGGGCCGCCCATTTCCACGACGCCGACACCTATCTGGGCCGGGCGACCGGCGTACCCGGAATCACCGAGGACGCTGCGGCCTGGCTGGCAGCTCACGACATCACCGCCACTGGCGCCGACACGACGGCGTACGAGCGGATCCCACCGGGGGAGGGCCATCGGACGCTGCCGGTGCACCGCCTGCTGCTGGTCGAGCACGGCATTCACATCATGGAGCACCTCGCCCTCGAACAGGCCGCCGCCGAGGGGCTGACCGAGTTCGCCGTCGTCGTGGTGCCGCTGCGCATCGTCGGCGGCACCGGCTCCCCGATCCGCCCGCTCGCGGTGGTGGGCGCATGAGCGCGACGCCGGCCGAGCAGCTCGGCGCGCTGGCGGCCCAGGCGGGGAAGGACGGCCTGCCGGCAGCCCGGCGTGACGACGTCGCCGGGCGGGTCCTCGACCTGCTGGGCATCTGCCTGGCCGCGCTGTCCGAACGCCCGGCCGAGGTGGTCGTCGCCACCGTGGACGAGTGGGGCGGCGCGCCGGCCGCCACCGCGATCGGCTCGGCCGCTCGGCTGCCCGCACCCTCGGCGGCGCTGGTCAACGGCACGCTCGGGCACTCGCTGGACTTCGACGACACGCATCTGCCCTCGGTGCTGCACCCGTCGGCCGCCGTCGTCCCGGCCGCCCTCGCCGTCGCGGAGCAGTACGACGTCTCCGGAGCGGCGTTCCTGGACGCCGTCGCCGTGGGGGTCGAGGTCACCTGCCGGCTGGGCATGGCCGGATACGACCGGGAGCACGCAAACTCGGTCTTCTTCGACCGGGGGCAGCACGCCACGGCCATCTGCGGCACGGTCGGCGCCGCGGTCGCCGCGGGCATGCTCCAGGGACTGACCGCCGACCAGCTCACCTCGGCGATCGGCATCGCGTGCAGCATGGGGTCCGGGGTCATCGAGGCCAACCGGACCGGCGGCACCGTGAAACGGGTGCACTGTGGCTGGGCGGCCCATGCCGGCGTAATCGCCGCGTCCCTGGCCCGGCACGGGCTGACCGGCCCGCCCACGGTGCTGGAGGGGCGCTTCGGCTTGCTGCGAGCCTTCTGCGGCGAGCAGTTCGACATCGGCGCGGTCACCGGGGAGCTGGGGGAGCGGTGGGAGAGCGACCGCATCTTCGTGAAGCCCTTTCCCTGCAACCACTTCACGCACGCCGGTGTGGAAGCGGCGCTGCGGCTGCGCCGGGCCGGGCTGAACCCGGCGGACCTCACCGGCATCACGCTGGGCGTGCCCGAGCCGGTGCTTCGCACGATCGCCGAGCCGCTGGCCGACAAGAGGCGGCCGCTGTCGGGCTACCACGGCGCGTTCAGCGGCCCGTACACGGTGGCTGCCGCCCTGCTCGGCAGCGGTGGCGGGCTCGGGGTGTCGCACGAGGACTTCACCGACGGCGCGGTGGCCGACCCGGACCGGCTCGCGCTGGCCGCCCTGGTGACCCCGGAGGCGGACCCGGACTGTACGCGGATCTTCCCGCACCAGTTCCCGGCGGTGCTGACCGTCCGGCTGTCCGGCGGCGAGGTGCTGCGGGAACGGGTCGAGCACAACCTGGGCGGGCCGGAGAACCCGTTGACGCCCGCAGAGCTGACCACCAAGTTCCGCATGAACGCGGCGCGGGCGGTGGACGAGGCCACGGCCACCGCACTTTCCGATCTGGTGGCGCGGTTGAGCTCGGACAGCCGGCCGACGATGTTCACCGCCCTGCTGCGCGCGTCGGCATGACCCGTGCGGTTCTTCGAACAGGGGAGACGACATTGTTCCTTCCGGACTCGGCACGCTGGGCGCTCACCCACGGGCTGATCAGGCTGGCGATGCGCCGGGAAGCCGCCAAGGGCAACCCTGCCACGCTCCGGGTGACCGATCCGGCGGTACGGCTGAACCCGTACGCGCACTACGAGACGATGCGCTCGGACCAGCCCTTCGTCGGCGGGCTCGGCAGCAAGATGACCGTGCGCCACGACGTCGCCAGTGAGGTGCTGCGCTCCGACGCCATGGGCGCCGCGACGTTCGGCGGGGCGCCGGCGCCGATCCGGCGCGTCCTGGCGGCGTTCGCCCCGAGCGCGGCGCGCAGCGTGTTCGAGCCGCCGTCCATGGTCGCGGTGGATCCGCCGTACCACACCCGCTATCGCAAGCTGGTCGTCCGGGCGTTCAGCGCGAAGGCGGTCAACGCGCTGCGGGTCCGGACCGAGGAGGTGGCCGCGACGCTGCTCGACGGAATCGCCGCGCGGGACCTGCGGGAGCCGGTCGACGTGGTCCAGGCGTACACGTCGCAGCTGCCCTCGGTGGTGATCTGCGAGATGCTGGGCGCCCCGACCGGCATGGGCGAGCAGTTCCTGCAGTGGAGCGACGCGGCGGCGAGCCCGCTCGACCCGGGCATGTCGCGCCGCCGTTTCCTGGCCGACCAGCGCCGGATCGACGCGTTGCTGGACTGGCTGCGTGGCCACTTCGACCACCTGCGCCACCATCCCGGCCAGGACATCATGTCCGACCTGGTCAACTCGACGGACGCCGAGGGACGCCGGCTGACCGAGGCCGAGTTGCTGGCCACCACCATGCTCGTGCTCGCCGCCGGCCTGGAGACCACGGTGAACCTGATGGCCAACGGCATCGCGCTGCTCGAGCAACATCCCGGCCAGCGGGCGCTGCTGGCGGAGCGGCCCGAGCTGTGGCCGAACGCCGTCGACGAGATACTGCGCGTCGAGTCCCCGGTGCAGCGCATCTCCCGCCGGGCGTTGCGTGACACCGAGATCGCCGGGGTCCGGCTGGCCGAGGGCGAGACCGTCGTGGTCATGCTGGGCGCCGCGAACCGCGACCCCGAAGTGTTCACCGATCCGGCCGCCTTCGACATCACCCGGGCCAACGCCGGCAAGCACCTGGCGTTCTCGAGCGGCATCCACTACTGCCTGGGCGCCGCGCTGGCCAAGATGGAGGGCGAGGTCGGCTTCCGCGCGCTGTACGACCGCTTCCCGGACCTCACCCTGATCGACGAGGGGGAGCGGAAGCCGACGCGCAACCTGCGCGGCTTCAACCGGTTGATGGCCACGCTGGCCCCCACGCCGGTGCGCTGAGGCGTGGCGCCCGGCCCCCGGCGACCCGCGGGCGACGCCGACCCCACCCACCGCCAGATCCTCGCCGTACTCTGCGGCCTGCTGATGGGCGTCGCGCTGAGCGCCCTGGACCAAACGGTCGTCGCCACCTCCATCCGAACCATCGCCGACCACTTCCAGAACTTCTCGCAGCTGGCCTGGGTGACCACCGCCTACCTGGCGACCTCGACGATCGTCACCCCGCTGTTCGGCAAGCTGTCCGACCTGTACGGCCGCCGGCCCTGCTACATAGCCGCCGTCACCGTGTTCGCGGCCGGCTCGCTCGCCTGCACCTTCGCGACGTCGCTGGAGCAGCTGGTCGTCTTCCGGGGCGTCCAGGGCATCGGCGCCGGCGGCCTGGTCTCGCTGGCCTTCACGATCCTCGGCGACATCGTGGCGCCCCGGCAGCGCGCCCGCTACCAGGGTTACTTCCTGGCCGTCTTCACCGGCGCGAACCTGCTCGGCCCGCTGGTCGGAGGACTGCTGGCCGGCACGCCGAGCATCCTGGGCATCTCCGGCTGGCGCTGGGTCTTCCTGATGAACGTGCCGCTGAGCGTGGCGACCCTGGCCGTCGTCGTCCGGGTCCTCACCTTCGACCGGTCCCGCCCGGCCGGCGTACGGGTCGACTGGCTCGGCGGGCTGCTGCTCGTCGCGGGCATCACGCCGCTGCTGCTCGTCGCGGAGCTCGGCCGCGGCTGGGGCTGGGGCTCGACCGCCTCGATCGTCTGCTTCGCCGTCTGCGCGGTCAGCACCCTGGCCTACGTGTGGTCCGGGAAGCTGGCCAGCGAGAAGGCGTTCATGCCGCTGCGCATCTTCGCGAACCGGTCGTTCGTCAAGGGCACGCTCGTCGCGTTCGTCGTCGGCACGGTCATGGTCGGCGTCATCAGCATCATTCCCCAGTTCTTCCAGGTCTCGGCGGGCATGGGCCCGACGGAGGCCGGGCTGCGGCTGCTGCCGACGATGCTGGGGGCGATCGCGGGCGCCCTGTGCTCGGGCCGGCTCATCGTGCGGACCGGCCGCTATCGCGCTCAGGCCGTCGGCGGCGGGGTGCTCACGTCGGCGAGCCTGGCGGGGCTGTACTTTCTCACCGGCGCCGCGGAGAGCTGGCTGTTCGAGGTCGTGGCGCTGCTGCTGGGCTTCGGGGTGGGCATGTTCAACCAGCCGCTCACCCTGGCGCTGCAGAACGTCCTTCCGGCCCGGGACATGGGCGTCTCGACCGGGGCGGTGACGTTCTTCCGGCAGCTCGGCGGCACCCTCGGGCTGGCGTTCTTCCTCACGCTGTTCTTCGCCTGCACACCGACGGCCATCGAGCAGCGAGTGGACGTGGCCACCGGCGACCCGGCATTCCGGGCCGCGGTGGTCCAGGCCGCCGCCACGACGTCCGATCCGGACGTACGCGCCGTCACGACCGCCCTCGGCGCGGGGGACACCGCTGCGGCGACGCACGTCGTGGTGCACGACAGCGACGTGCTCTCGGCGTTGCCGCCGGTCGTGGCCCGCCCGTTCGAGCGGGCGTTCGCCGATGCGATGGGCGTGGTCTTCCTGACCGCCGCGGGGGTGGCCCTCGTCGGGCTGCTGCTGCTCCTCAGCTGGCCGGCGGTCCCGCTGCGCCACGAGTCCGGGCTGCAGGAAACGGCACGGCGGAGCGCCGGGACGAGCTGATGATCTGCGGGTTTTTGTCGGTGGTGGTTCGGCATTGTGATGTCAGTGCGGCTGGTGTCGGGTTTCCGCTGTCCAGTCGGTTGTGGGTGGGGTTCCGAGTGGTGACACGGATGCCGATTTGGGTTTGGCGTTTTTGGCGATGAGGTGGGTCAGTTGGTTGCCGGTCGGTATGACGTGGTGTGTGTTGTTGCCGGTCACGGCCGTAGGGGTTTACGTGGGGCCCGGGGTCGCGTCCAAACCGTGGTGCAAATGATCACGGGCGTAGGGTGCCGTGCTGAACCTGCCAGTTCACACGCCGCTGCTCTCGATGGAGTCCCACGCCCGTGACCGCACGAGTATCGCCCAAGCATGCCCTGCGCGCCGAAATCGACGCCCTGTTCACTGGGGACCGCGACCTGGCCGAGGTCCTGGAGGACGTCGCCCGCCTCGGCGCCCGCATGATCATCCAGACTGCCGTCGAGGCCGAGGTCGAAGCCTTCCTGGGCCGCGCCCGCTACCAGCGCGCCGCGACTGCCGGGGACAAGGGCGACGCTCCGGCCGTGCGCGCCGGGCACCGCAACGGCTACAGCCCCACCACGGTCAAGTCCACCGCCGGGCCGATCACCGTGCAGCGCCCCAAGCTGCGCGGGACCACCGAGAAGTTCGCCTCGCGCCTGTTCGGCACCGGCGTCACTCGTACCAATGCCCTGGAGTCGCTGGTCATCGCCTCCTTCGTGCGCGGGCTGTCGGTCCGCGACGTGGAGAACGCCCTGGCCGACGCGCTCGGCCCCGAGGCGGCGCTGTCGAAGTCGACGGTCTCCACGATCTGCCAGGCCATCCGCACCGAGTACACGGCCTGGTGCGAGCGCGAACTGTCTGGCGTCCTGCTGGACTACCTGTTCCTGGACGCCTCGCACTTCAAGATGCACACCAACGCCGGCACCGAGCCGGTTCTTGCCGCCTGGGGCATCACCACCGACGGCAAGCCCGTCTTCGTCGGCCTGGCCGCCGCCGCCTCGGAGAGCACCGACGCCTGGGAAGACTTCCTGGCCGGCCTGCTCCAGCGCGGCCTGCGCCCGCCGCTGCTGGTGATATCCGACGGCGCCCCGGGCATCATCGCCGCCTGCGAACTGGTGCTGGGCCGCTCACTGCGCCAGAGGTGCCTGATCCACAAATCCCGCAACATGCTCTCGAAGATCAGCAAGGGCGACCAGAAGGCCGCCAAGGACGACTTCTGGAAGGTCTTCGACACCACCGTGCCCGAACTGCAGGACATTCCGCCCGGTCAGCAGCTGGTCGAGGCGGTCCAGGAGCGCATCGACGACTTCGCTGCCACCTGGGGAAAGCAGTACCCGGCCGCGGTGAAGGCCATACTGACAGATCGTCAAAGTCTCACGCCCTACCTACGGTTCCCCGTGGAGCACCACAAACGGATCCGCCATTCCAACTTCATCGAGCGGACCTTCGGCGAGACCCGCCGCCGGGTCAAGGTCATCGGTCGCTTCCCCGGCGAGACCAGCTGCGTCAGCCTGGTCTGGGCCGTCCTGGACCGCGCCGCCCGCGGCTGGCGCGGCTTCACCATGACCCCCGCCGCCCTGCGCACCCTGCACGACCTGCGCCGAGCCCTACTCGAACCCCCGACCCAGATCCGGACCGTCACCACAGCCACCGTGACAGCAACCGCCGACGCCGCATAAGATCAACTCACGGCATCCGCGTCGAGATCATTTACACCACTCCGCGGACGCGACCCAGCGCGTTTCTGTTCCGTCGCTGGACCACTGATCCGGCTGTCCACCCGCACGAGGCCTTGCTGGGCATGCTCGCGCTGTTGCACGGCGCCTCAAGCCGCGAGGTCAAGATGCTGCAGACCGCTGACCTCGACCCTCACGCCCGGACTACCCGGCTCGGCGACCGTCCGCATCCGGTTCCCTTGGATCGGGCGTCGTGGGCAGTGCTGGAACGCTGCCTGGCTCATCGCGAAGCCCAGCGGACAGACAATCCCCACGTCATGGTCACCCGCCAGACGAAGTCCGGCCGGGGCCCGGCGTCCACCGCCTATGTCAGCCACGTCCTCGACGCCTGCGGCTTCCCGCCCCGAATGATCCGCTGCACTCGACTGCTTGACCTGGTCAACACCATGGACCCCAAACTCGTCGCCGCCGCATTCGGCATGGACCCCGAGGCCACCATGATCTATCTGTCTGATCGCGTCGACGAGACCCGCTTGTCAGAGTGGGAGACGACCAAGGACTGACCTCTGGTCAGAGTTCGTAGGGGTAGAGAGCGATCTTCTCGCGCTCGATGAAGAGCTCGACCCAGGTGCCGGCAACACCTTCGGGCAGCTGATCGGCAAGGTCCAACAGGATAGTGGTGCCGTCCAGGTCCAGCAGGGCGGCACCATCCTCTGTGAGGCTCAACCGGCCCCGCAGCACGACGCAATGCCCGCCAGTCCGGAGCCCAGGACCGATACCGGCAGCTGGCTTGGCGTTCCGCCCCCAGACGATGTCCTCGTCGATGGTCCACTCGACGTGGTACTCGCCAGGCTCTGCGGCCCGGTCCCCGCACCACCGGACTGCCGTGTGACCGAACGAGGTTCGGACATCGGCCAGCCAGGAGGTTCCGGGAAACCTCGCGACCTTCACCAGTTCGATCAGCACGGGTCGATCATGCAGTATCCGAGGCGCCACCGGAACCTGTGAAGTTTCGGCGCTGCCTGGCACAGGTTCGCCGGAACATGTGCGCTTTGGAGAACGACTCGTTGGAGGCGATCGCCATGCTGTTCTTTTCCTCGCGCTCGGTCAGAACCTGGAACAGCAGTTCGGCGCCGCGCCGGTCCAGCTCCATATAGCCCAGCTCGTCAATACAGAGAAGATCGACCCGTCGGTAGCGGGCGATCGTCTTGGTCAGGAGCTTCTCGTCGGCGGCCTCCACAAGTTCGTTGACGAGCTTGGTTGCCAGGACGTACTTGACCCGGAAGCGGGCCATCGCGGCCTCGGTGCCCAGTGCGATCAGCAGGTGTGACTTGCCGGTCCCGCTGTCGCCGATCAGACACAGCGGCAGTCCTTTGCGGACCCACTCGCAGGAGGCCAGGGTGTGGATCGCGGCCGGGTCGATGGCGGGGTTCTCATCGAACTCGAAGGTGCGCAGTGCCTTCTCGCGGGGGAAGCCCGCGGCTTTGATCCGGCGTTCGGAGCGGCGGCGGTTGCGGTCATCGCACTCAGCCATCAGCAGCTCGGCCAGGAACCCGCGGTAGGTCATCTGGTCGCGGGCGGCGGCGTCGGCGAGCTCGCTGAACTGGCCGCGCATCGTGGGCAGTCGCAGGTTGCGGCAGGCCGCGTCGATGGCAGCGTCAGCGGCCGGTTCGGTCAGGCCGCGGTGACGGGTGACGCTCATGGCGGGACTCCTTAACTGATAGGACGCTCGGCCGGCGGCCGGGTATGACGCAGGAGCTGGTCGTAGGCGGCCACCGACGGCAGCGGACGCGGGTCCGGCGGCAGCGCGGCCAGACGGCGCGCGGTCAGCGACACCACCGGTGAGGTGATCTGCCCCAGTGCCGTGTCCGGCCCGGCCTCGCCCGGGGTATCGCGTTCGGCGGCCCGGCGTGCTTCCAAGGCGACCGCGTCCGAGGTCAGCGCGCCTGCTTGCAAGGCGGCGGCGATCCCGGCGACGACGTGGTCGTGGCTCATGTGCCGGTGCAGCAGCAGAACTTCGATGGGTGCAGATCCAATGAGGGTTCTGGCGATCACGCCGCTGGTATGAGCGTGTCGCGGTAGCGGGCCTGGTGGTTGCGGGTGAACTCCTGTGTCTCGTGCCAGGCCCAGTAGGTGTCGAAGTCGCCGTTGCTGCGCAGGGCACGGAGTTTCAGGACGGCTTCGGCGCCGGAGAGGCCCCAGCGGGCTCCGGTGATGTCGAGGCGGTCTTTGACCAGGTGGCGGCACGCCCCCTCGATGATCCCGGTGGCGATCGGGAAGCCTTCGGTCAGCGCGGTGTCGTAGCGCAGGTAGGCGGCCTTGTTCGTGAGGTAGCCGACGGCGTCGTCGATCCCCTTGCGTGAGCCGGGTCGCAGCCCGGCGTCGTCGGCGGCTGCGTTGATCGAGGCGGCGGCCTGTTCGGAGCCTCCGGCCAGGATGGTGCGGGAGTGTCCGGCGACCCGCCCCGGAACCTGCTCAGCAAAGGTCTTGCGAGGACAGGAGCTTTCCGCACAGACGAACCGCCGCACCCGTAACGACACCAGGACAAACTTGCCGACCGCTGGCAGATCACGGGGAAATCGCAGGTAGGAACCATGTATTCGGCCCGACCAGCACCCGCATCCCGGGCAGGCCGCCCGTCCGACGGTCGTCCGAGCCTCGACCCGGAGGACCGTGTCGGTCACCTCGACCGACTCCATGGACACGCCATCCACCGAGGAGAACATCAACTCATCCAGCTGCAGCCGTACTTCGTTCACGGCTCAGCACTGTCGACCACACCGTATTCCGGCCGGCGATTTTCGGGCGACCTCAGCCGCCGTCACATGAAGATCGACAGTGACGCTGCGTACGCGACCACAAGAAGTGGACCAGAGCCGCAACAAACGAACGAAGCCGACCGGGCAAGGCCCTCACGCCACACCGGGACCCGCGACCTCGGTTTGACCGCGTCCCCGGGCGCCGACGGCACATCCGCGTCCCGCAGGTCCGAGGCGACCTCCGTGCCAGCGGCGTCGGCACCGGGCGCCAGGACCGCATCGACCCGCCTACGGGCGACCACCCACTCCTGCCATTCCAGCTCGGCCACGGCCAACTCGGCCTTCGGTCTGCAAAAAGAGAGTGGAGGCCGACCGCTTGCTGAGTCGGCCTCCACTCCGGGGAGACGGTGGAACTGGGTAGCTACTTGGGGGTGGAGGATTTTCTGTGTTCTCCGCCCCAGCGATTACCGATGAACCCGCCGGCGAAGCCCGCGACCGGCATGATCCAGAATTCGATGTCGGAAGCCCCCACCTCTCCGTGGCGGATCAGGTTGATGCCTGCGCCGACAGCGGCGAAGAAAGTTGCGGCGCCGACCCCTACCAGTAAGTCCCTGGTAATCCTTTTCTCATCGCCCATGGTTCCATCCTATCGGAGGCGCCACGGTTTCAGCATGCGTACGACTTGATGCTGTAGACCGGGCTGTACCTGAACTTGAGCTCCACGCACCGGTCTTGTGCCCATGCCTTGCCGAAGACGGCTGACATGTGGGCGATGCCGAAGGCGCTCACCGCCTTGCAGAACTGCTGGGCACTGTGGTTGGGGATGAAGCCGCACAGGATGGTTGTAGTGGAGCCGGCGCCGACGATGATGGGCGTCATGTGCTGCACTTCGGCCTTGCTGAACCGGATGTAGATCCACCAGCCGAAGGAGATGTGCGGGTCGGCGACGACGGGGAAGGCCGTGGCCGCGGTGAATGAGACGTTCTGGATCAGTTGGTTGCCTGAGAGCGCGTAGGTAGTGGGGACGGGTGCACCGTTGGCGTCCTTGGCCCAGGGCGCCTCGATGTCGCCGATGACGTGGTCGTTGAGGACGATGATGTAAGTAACGTCGCTGGTGTCGGGGTTGTTGTCGGATTCGTCGTCCAGCGACGCGGAGGACGGGATCAGTTGAGCGCCAGCAGGCAGTGAGAGGTTGTATGCGATCTGGTGAGGGGCGCTCGCACTGCCGGTGACGGACAGCATTCGAACGCCGTCCTGGACGGACTGGACGCCGGCGTCGGTGTCGGTGAGCGCGGTGGGCGCCGTGGCGATGCCCGAGGCGGAGAAGTCGCTCTGTGTCGAGGCGCCGGTGGTTCCGTCGTGCACGGGGGCACCGTTTTCCATGACGGTGAGCTGACTGGTCGAGGCCGGCAGCGAGATTGACATGCTGCCGCCGTAGGTGGTCGGCGCACTCGGACCGTCCGCGCCGGTGCTCACTACGGTAGCGGAGGGGTCGTCGGGTTCCGTCCGGGTCTGAATCTGGTCGTTGCCCGCACCCTTGAGGGTGACACCGTCTGCCAAGGACGTTCCGTTGAGGGTGGCGTTGGCTGTGGCTCCCGTGGCCGTGTCGCTGAGGACCCCAGCGCT
>Ga0307508_10005450_pt1 | contig 12096 bp, 8 predicted proteins | sample 9_EM_MG_FD_203089 | JGI IMG/M metagenome (GOLD analysis project Ga0307508, IMG submission 203089) | Populus trichocarpa ectomycorrhiza microbial communities from riparian zone in the Pacific Northwest, United States - 9_EM | ecosystem: Host-associated > Plants > Roots > Unclassified | place... | reverse complement strand
CGAGCCGGCGGCTGCGCCGTAGCCGCGTTGCCGTGCATACTGCTTCATGGCGTCGTTGACCAGGTAGTCGACGGAGCATTCGAGCTCCTTCGCCATCTGCTCGAACTTTTGCCACAGGGCGTCCTTGCACTGGAAGGTGCGCGTTGTCTTCTTGTTCTGGTCCGCCGTCATCGCTCTTCTACTTTGCGGGCTTGCGCTTCACCATGGCCGGCTTGACGCAGTTCTCGACGAACTCGCCCAGCGTCGTCACCTCTTTCGTCTCAGAGCCTTTGTCGGTCTGGACGTCGCACTTCCAGTCGCAATCCTTGGCATCCGCCTTACACTTGGGCGTCGCCGTTTTGTCAGAGGTGTAGCCGTTGATCTTGGGCAAATCGGCGCTGGTGCCGACGCTGTAGTAGTAGCCCAGCGCCGCCAAACGGTCTTGCACTGCGTGTCCCGTTCCGGCGTACTTCTCAGCTACCTCCGCGGGGGTGGGCGTGCCCTTCATGTTGGCGAGCAGTTGCCCATACTTGAGCGGCTCGGTGATCGCCATGTTTTCGGCGCCCGCGAGCTTGCTGAAGAACTCGGGCAACTGCGGCGTCTCGCTCATTTTCAGGACGAGCTCGGCGGCGACCCAGCGCACCTTCCAGTTCGGATCCTTGAACAGGTCGTAGAGCTTTTCGACCACCAGCGCACGAGGCAATTCGCCGACACGCTGCAGCGCCACGTCGCGTACGGCGTCGGGCGTGTCGGAGGCGCCGGCCACGGCCAGCACGGCGCTGGCTTGGGCCGGGTCCTTCTTGTCGAGGTTGCCCTGCAACGCGGCGAACGCGGCGGCGCGGCGCTTCTCGGGCTGAGTCTTGTCTTGGGCGAACGCCAGCAGGAACGAGACCACCGGCTTGCCTCCGACCTTCTTCATCGACGTGAAGATGCGCAGCAGCTCTTCTTCTTGAAACTGCGCGAGTTGCTTTTGGAATTGGTCGGGCGTCGGGCTCAGCTTCGACGCCTTGTTGGCGGCTTCGACACCGGGCGCCTTCTGCTTGATCCAGGTCGCCGAATTCGTTTCTTTGGCGATGCCGACGAGCTTTTCGCTCGCGCGGGCCTTGGTCGCGTCGTCGCCGAAATCGGCGATCATTTGCGCAATGCGGTCGATCTTGTTGGCGCCGGGCACGATCAGGTCGGGTAGCGAGCGCACGCCGTCGGCCTTCAGCTCGCGCAGCACTTGCTCCATGCCGAACATTTGCGACGTGTCGTCCAGCCGATCGGCGAAGTTGGTGGCCGTCCAGCTGGCGAGCGTCGTTTTCATGCTCTTGCGCAGCGCTTCGTCGGTCATCAGCGCGCCGTCTTCGTGCGTCAGCAGAGCGAAGGCGGCGTCCTTGTACGGAATCGTCGGATCGGCGACGACCTGCCCGGCTTGCGCTGCGGGCAGGGGCTTGAGCATCTCTTCCTCGAGCTTGGGCACCAAGCGCGACACGATCGTGGCGCGCGCGGCCGGCTGCATCTGAGCGATGGCGTCGATCAGCCCCGGCTGCTCGTCGGTACCCTGAATGCCGATGCGGCGCCCACCGCGCGGCTTCATGCTGACCAGCATCAACGCGGCCTCGATGCGCAGATCGGTCGAATACTTGTCGTGGGTCAGCACCGAGACCAGCTTGCGTGGGCCTTGGGATTTGCTTCCCCAGGCTTCGATGTTGCTGGAGTCCGTGCGGCAACCAGAGGCGAGGCCGGCGAGCGCTCCCAACAGGACGAGACTGGGCAGGAGCGGTCCGCGCATCATTCTCTTTGAATTTCGCTGTGTTTGGCCGTGTCCCATCATCATGTTTCTTCGCCCCTGAGCCGAAAGACCCGCCATCGTACTCTCGCGTGCGAGCGGGACTCAAGCTCGCGGCTGTTCAGGGCAACGCGTTTAGATAAGTGAAGTCGCGTGGCTGGCGGCCGCCGCCAACCGGCTGTTACTTGCGTGCCTAGGGTAGGGTGATGTAGGTAAAGGTGACCAAGATGGGTGTCCGACTGTTTTCGCCCAGAAATGCCGTGGCGACCGGCATGACCGTTCCAGTGGCCCAAGACGACCGGCCGAAAGGTCAGCAGTTTCACGGCAGGTTACTCGAGGCTGCCGCCTTGTTGCTGTTTTTTGCGGCGGCTTTCTTGGCGTTGGCGCTGGCGAGCTACCGCATCGATCCGTTCGATCCGACTCAGCGTGGCGGCGATCTGGCGGGCGCGACCGGGGCCGCGCTGGCTGCGCTGCTCGTGCAGGGCTTCGGTGTGGTCGCGTGGCTGTTGCCGCTCGACCTCGCGCTCTTGGGCGCGCCCTTGTTTCGTGGACGCGCGCCGGAGAACCTGGGCTACCGCGTTGCCGCCGACGTGCTGGTCGGCGTCGTGCTCGCCGCCCTCGTTCAAGTAGCGGCGCCGGAGCTGACGAGCTTTGGAGCCGTTTCGGCAGCCGGCAACGTCGGCATGCTGTTCGGTGAGCTGTCACGCCAAGCCTTCTCGACGTTGGGCTCGTTCTTGGTGGGGCTGACCTGCGTGGGCCTGATCTTGATTGGGCGGAGCAGCTTCTCTTTCATCGAGTGGTGTCAGCGCACGTCTGATTGGTCGGCGCTGCTCGTGCAGCGCGTGCTGGCGATGCTGAGCGCGCTACATGGCGCGTGGACGAAGGCGCGCGCGCTCCGCCGAGCGGATCGCGAGGCGCTGACTCAGCGCGAAGCGCCGCGCATCGAGCTGCACGACAAAGACGAAGCCATCCTGATGCACCTCGAGGAGGACGAATCGGATTGGATCCCGCTCGATACGACCGGGGAGCCGCCGCTCGCGGTTTCGGCGTCGCTGCGCGCCGGGCTGCCCGCTCGTGCGGCGCTGTCGGGGCTCGAAGAGATTTTGACGGGCGGACCGCCGCGGGTGGAGGTCGTCGCGTCAGCTCCGCCGCCGGAAGTCGAGGTGGCGGCCTCGCCGGTCGCACCGCCCGTAGCGGCTGCGGTTAAGCCCAAGCTGGAGGCCAAGCCCAAGCCGGAGGCTGTGCCCGCGGGGCCGAAGATCGTTGCGAGTAATCCGGCCGCCGAGGTGAAGAAGGCTCAGGGCGCAGAAAAGCCGAAGCGCCGCGGCGAGTTTCGCTTGCCGGCTTCGACCTTGTTCGAATCACCCAGCGCGCAAGCGCCGGAAATCGACCGCACGAAGATCCTCGAGCACGCCGAGCAGCTCGAAAAGACGCTGCGTGACTACGACGTCTCGGGCAAGGTGGTCGAGATCCATCCCGGCCCCACTGTGACCACCTACGAGGTGACGTGCGAGGCTGGCACCAAAGTGAGTCGCGTCGCCGGTCTGGCCGACGATTTGGCACTTGGGCTCTCGCGCAAGGTGCGCATCATTGCGCCGATTCCAGGCAAGAGCCGCATCGGCTTCGAGCTACCGAACGATCAGCGCATTCCGGTGAACTTTCGCGAGCTGATCGAAGACCAACGCTTCGAAAAACTGTCCGAAAAAGCGCCGCTGCCGGTGGTGCTCGGACGCGACATCGTCGGCGCGCCGTTTTACGCCGATTTGGCGTCGATGCCGCACGTGATCGTGGCTGGCGCGACCGGCGCGGGCAAGAGCGTCGGCTTGAACGTGATGCTGGCCAGCTTGCTCATGCGCCGCACGCCGGCGGAGCTGCGGCTCTTGATGATCGATCCGAAGGTGGTGGAGCTTGCGCCGTTCGACGGCATTCCGCACATGCTCCTGCCGGTGGTTACCGACATGAAGCAGGCCGCTACGGCGCTGCGCTGGGCGGTCGACGAGATGGAGCGGCGCTATCAGCTGTTTGCCAACGCCGGCACCAAGAACATCACCACCTTCAACGGCTGGGTCGACAAAGTCCGCCGCGGCGAGCTGCCGGCGCCGAAGGTCGATCAGGTGCAAGCCATCACAGCCGAAGGTGAGAGCGTGACGGTGCCGACGTCCAAAGATGCCGGCGACGGCGTGCTGCTGCCCGATCCGCTGCCCTACATCGTGATCGTGGTCGACGAGTTTGCCGACTTGATGATGCAGCAAGGCAAAGAAGTGGAAGTGTCGGTGGCGCGTCTGGCTCAGAAGGCGCGCGCGGCCGGCATGCACGTCGTGCTCGCGACGCAGCGTCCGAGCGTCGACGTCATCACGGGCATGATCAAGGCGAACTTTCCATCGCGAATCGGCTTTCGTGTTGCGCAAAAAGTGGACAGCCGTACCATCCTCGACGAAATGGGGGCAGAGCTCCTGCTCGGTCGCGGCGACATGCTGGTCAAGCTGAACGGGGACACCGACATTCGCCGGGTGCAGTGCCCCTTCGTCAGTGAAGAGGAAGTGAGCGGCCTCACCGATTACCTTCGGGCCCAGGGCACGCCCGAGTACAACGACGCCATTTTGAAGGCGGCCGACGACGAACAGGCGGAGGATGGCGAAAGCGAGCCGCTCGACGCCCGTTACGACGAGGCGGTGAGGATCGTGGGCGAGACCCAGCGCTGTTCGACCAGCTGGCTGCAGCGGAAGATGACAATTGGCTACAACCGGGCTGCCAAGATGGTCGAAATGATGGAAAAGCGCGGCGTCGTCGGGCCGCCGAACGGCGCGAAAGACCGCGAGGTCTTTGTCCATGCGCAGTAGCGAGCGGCTTCGTGTAAAAGGCTGCTAGAAATGATCGACACGGGGTCGCCCGATTTTCCTGCCGCGAAGGACGACGACGACGACGACGTGGCCTGGGCTTTGTCGACCGCTCAGGTTCAATGGAAGCGCGGCTCGCAGGCGGATGCCGTCGTTTGGCTGCGCCGAGCGATCGACTCGGCGGTTTCGGTTGGCGCGACCTGGCGCGCCGCGGAGCTGACGCGCGAAACCGATGAGCTCGAAACGTATTTGGTCAGCGGTCCCCCGGCGGCGCCGGTGTCGCTGCAGGGTCAGGTGGCGATCGACGACTTCGACGCGGACGTCATCGACGACGAGGCGATGTCGCTGCCGCCCGACGCAGACATGGATGGGGACGCGTCGATCGAGCTGAGCGGTGACTCGACGGACGAGCATACCGACGTCGACGCGACGGCCGAAGCCGCACCCACTGCGGACGCGGATGCCGTCGAAGAAGCCGAAGAGATCGACGAAGAAGTCGTCGAGATCGACGAAGACGACATCGCTGAAGACGAAGACGACATCGCTGAAGACGAAGGCGACGAGCAGCTGCCTCGCTTTGCCAGCGAGGCTCCCACCGCCACCTTCTCCGAACCCGGCTTTGCTCCGTTCGACTCCGAGCCCGAGTCCGAAATCCCCGACACGATCTCCGAACGCGCTCCCGATACGATCTCCGAGCCCGCTGACCCCGACGAAGATCCGTGGCCGACTCCCGTCCGTCTCTCCGTCGCCGACCCCATCGCCTCTCCCGAACCCGAACCCGAACCCGAACCTGAACCCGAACCTGAACCCAGTCCCCCCGCGGAGCCTTTCGTGGCTGGCATCTCCTTGGCGGAGATCCGCGGCTTCGAGGACTTTCCGCCGGAAACTCAGGTCAAGCTCGCTCGCTTGGCGCGCGTTGAACGTCTCGCCACCGACGAAGAAGTGGGCGGCTTCGGTTTGGCGCTCGTGCTGCGCGGAGCCGTCAACGTCATGCCCGCCATCGCTGACGTCGCCTGCGGCGCCGCTGGCGAGCTCGAGCTCGTTTATGGCCGCGGCACGTTGAAAGAAGGCGTTGCGCTGCGCCTCGTCGCGACCGCGCCCGATACGCAAGTCGCCGTCTGGGATTTAGAAGTCATCGAGCCGCCGCTGGCCGCTTGCCCCTGGGTGCTCGAAGAGCTGCAGTCGGTCGCCGATCGCTATCAAGCGCTGGCCGGTGTCTCGATGGGACCGATGGGCGATCGCCTCGACGACTCGCTGCGCGGCATGGTGCTCTCGCGCTGCAAGTTGGTGAGGCTGTTGCCGGGCGAGGTATTGGTCGAGAAAGGCAAGCCCGTCGGCGGCCTGTTCATCGTCGGTGCCGGCCGCATCGAGCTCGGTGCGGAGGGCGCAGTGCCGGAAGGCGAGCTTGGCCCCGGAGACTTTCTGTTTGCGCCTCAAGTCTTGGCCGCTGGCGCCGCGCCCGTCGCGGCCCGCGCGGGCTCGTCTGGCGCTTTGCTGATGGCGGCGGATCGGCACGCCGCGCACGAGCTGATGATGATCGTGCCGCCGCTACTAGAGCTTTTGGCCGGCTGAATTGGAGCGTTGGGCCAGCAGGGGTGCACGCCCGCCGATTTCGGGCTTTGGCTTCACTGCGCCTGCGGCGCTCCCGGGCCTTCGGCTCGGGCCGTAGGCCTCTGTGGACTCCGTCCAGCACGCTGGACTCCGTCCACTCCGGCTCGTTTTCGCTGCGGTCCGATGCTCACGTACAGAACGCTCCGGTGTCGGTGCCCGGGGCGGCCCCGAGCACTTGGTCCTCGCGAAAGCCTCGCCAAATTCCCGAACTTGGCGGGCGGGTCGCTGGGGAACTTGGGGTGATGGCGCTCCTCGAGGCTCGAGGGATGCGGCGCGCCCGTCGTCGAGCTCCCAGATCAGCTCTTCGTAGCCTTGCGCGCCGGCGAAGCGCAGCCCGAACCAACGCGCCGCGCTGGAGATGGTCGGCCGCCCGTCGACGCGCACCGAGGGGAATTTGACGCGAAACGCGCTGCGCCACGGCGTGGTGTACGGAAAGTAGGTGAGCTCGATGGCGCCCGGTTTGCGGATGCTTTCGATCTCGGAAGGCGCCGTTTCGGTGCCTTCGTCGTCGATCAGCCGCACGATCCAGGCCGGCTCTTTGGCGCTGAGATCGTTCCACTTGTATTTGCTGGTGTAGAGCGAGACGTAAAATTGATGCCCCTCGCGCGCTTCGCCGAGCGACCGCTCGAGCAGCGAGTGGCGTTGATCGATGGTCAAGCGATAGTCTTCGGCGTAGCGCACCACGTACGCCCAGCGAAAATCCCACGACTCGTAGGTGGCGGTGACGGACAGCACGTTGTCCATCACGTTCACGTTGGTGAATTGTTTGTCGCGGGTCCAGGCCTTGAGCACCGTGTCGTAGTCGGTAGCGACGTACTCGCGCGGCCCTTCGTCGAGCTTGACCTTCGGCGTCACGCAACCGACGGCTGCGAGCCCGAGGCAGATGGCGGCGACGGCGTGTCTCATGACGACGGCTTCGCGTTTAGGGCGCGAGTTTTTTTTGCGCCGCGGCGGACGAGGCGGCCGCGGCCGCGTTCTCGCTGTGCTCGTTGATGACGCGCTTGGTATCGGCAAAAGTCACCACCGCGATCAAGGTCAGCAGCATCGCGAAACCGAGCGCGTGTACCACGACTTCGATGCGTGCGTTGGGCTTGCGGCGGGTGACGGCCTCGTAGCCCAAGAAAGCCAAGCGACCGCCGTCGAGCGCGGGAAACGGCAGGGCATTGAACCCGCCCAAATAGGCGCTGAGCATGCCCAAGAACGAGACGAAGCTCAGCCAACCCGCACTAGCGGCTTTCGACGTTTCGTTGACGATGCGCACCGGGCCGCCGAGGTCGGGCGGATCGATGCCCGCCAGGATGCGACCGAGGCCGATGATCGAAGTCTTTACGACCATGTACGGCATGATCAGACTCTTGACGCCCGCTTCTTTGAGCGTGACCGGAACGTTGGGGCTGAAGGGGCCGACGCCGATGCGCCCTTCGTTCTTCTCGTTCTTGGGTACGACGATGAGCTCTAGCTGCTGCTTGCCGCGTTGAATGTCGATCGCCACCGGCTTGCCCGGGTATTTGACGATCTCGTGCCGCATCGCTTCCCAGTCGTTCACCTTGGTTCCGCCGATGGCCGTGACCGTGTCGCCGGTCTGCAGCTTGGCGGCCTGGGCGGGACTCTTGTCCATCACGTCGATGATGGCTTTGTTGGTGGGTTGGGGGACGCCGCCCACCGCGAAGTAGATGAAGAACAAGACCGTCGCGAACAAGTAGTTGGCGAGCGGCCCCGCCAAGATCGCGAACACGCGCGCGAATAGCGAGGCGTTGGCGTACGACGACTTGTCATCCGGATCGATTTCCTCGAACGGATTCATGCCGGCGATTTGCACGTAGGCCAAAAACGGAATCGCAGCGACTTGGTAGAGCGTGCCGGTCTTCTTGCTCTGATAGCGTAGCAGCGCCGGCCCAAAACCGATGCTGAAGCGCACGACGTGCATGCCCGAAGCGCGCGCCGCCAGCAGGTGCCCGCTCTCGTGGACGATGATCAGGAGCCCTAAGCCCAAGATGCCGGCCAAGATGTGCAAAACGCTCACGCCGTCATTTATAGCGTGCTAGCCAGCGAACGGCCATGGGGGGTGGGCCAGGCCCTACAAAAGAAACGAGCAGCCCACCGAAAACGCGGGGTAACCGATGCGCATCGTCAGCGTGACCTTGTCGGAAAAGTGGTAGCGCCCGCCGACGAAGAAGATGAACGGGTCGACATCGATGGCGTGGGGGCCGTTCCAGCCGTGGTAATTGAGCGCCACGCCGGGCTCGCCGAACACCGACCAGTTGCGGCTCAAAAAGAAGTTCCACTGCAGCACGACCGGGAAGTAGAACTCGTTGAAGCCGTTGGCTCGAACGCGGTTGCCGCAGTCGACTAAGGGGCCGCCGTTCACGCAATAGTCGCCGCGCCCGTAGTGTGCGAAGTCGACGCCGAAGCCGATCGCGACCGAGTTGTTGATCGACGGCACGAAGCCGTTCCGCACCAGCGGAATCGATCCGCGAAAACCCACGCCGAAACCCGTGCCGCTGGCGTAGCCGGGCGGATCGATGAACCCCAAGACCAAGTGCGGCTCCGCCTCGAAGACGTAACGCGGGTGATCGCCGGGATTTTTGATGATCAGCGTGTCGGCGCGCGCTTCGGTCTGGCAAAGCGAGACCGCGGCGAGCGCCAGAGCTGCGCTTCCGAGCGTGACAAGTCGGCCCAAGCTTCGCGACTGCATGGCCGTACTATCGCCGGCTCCCGCCGGCCCTGCCAACAGCGCAGAAATTTGCAGCGCCGGCCGGCAGCCCGCGCGCCTGCCGCCTTTTCGCGGGGTCTGGTGGAAATGACGCCGCAATGCTAGGGAACCCGCCGCATGTCCGAGCCGAATTTGCCGAGCGGGGTCGATCCGTCCACCAATTTGCAGCTGCAAGGCGGCGCCGCCATCGTCGCGCCTGTCAGTGCATTTCCGGGCGGCGTGCCGGGCAACGCGCTGATCGTGCTGCCGCTGAGCAAGCCCTCCGACGAGCTGCTGGAGTCGATCAAGAAGGGTCCCGTCGCGCTCGAGGTCGAGCAGATGTGGAAGATGCTCGGCTTCAACGGTCCCGCGGTGCAGGTGCAAGATGCCGAGGGCAGGCCGATCGCCATCGGTCTCGAGGATCTGCTCGGCGGGCTGGACAAGCACTGGCAAGAGAACAAAGAGGACGTGAATCGCGGCCGCCTCTACGCCCAAGAGCTGATGAAGTACTCGCGCTTCGAGCAGGCCGAGAAGGTGCTCGGGCGCCTGGTCGCGCTCGGCGGCACTGGTGACGACTGGCTCGCGCTGGGTATCGCGCAGCTACAGCAAGACAAGTGGGACAAGGCGGAGGCGACGCTGAAAGGCGCGCAGAACCTGCTGCCGAAAAATCCCTTCCCCATGCTGCATCTGGCCAAGGTCTATCAGGGCAAGAAAGACGCCGCGAAAGAGCGCGAAACCATCGAAGCGGCGATCAAGATCGAGCCGAACGCGGTGGATGCGTGGGCGTACTACTACTCGCAGATTCGCCAAGCCGAGAGCGAAGAAGCGGCGGTCAAGGCCGTTGCCGCACTGGCCGACGCCGAGCCGAACAAGCGCACGGCGGCGCCGTACATCGCCCTGCAAGGCCTGTACGCCAACGAAGAGACGGGCCGCGACAAGGCCATCGAGTTTGCGAAGAAGGCCGTCGAGCGCAACGACGCCGATCCGCTGGCGCTGATTTGCCTGTCGGCCCTGTACGGCCAAGCTGGCGATCTCGACTCGGTGATCACGCTGCTCTCGAAGCACGAATCGAAGATGACGAGCGACGTGCGGCTGGCCAACAACTACTTCGAGGCGTTGTTTCAAAAACGCCAGATCGACCGCGTGACGAAGCTGCTCAACGCCTTGGCCGGTTCGCAGAACCGCGAGGTGAAGCAATTCGCCATCGAGCGTTCGCGCGCCGTCGCGCAATACTTGCAGCAACAACAACAGCAGCTCGCCGGCGCGGCAGGTGGCGCTGCCGGCTTACCCGCGCGCGGCTAAGCGAAAATTCGGGCACTTTCCGCCGGATTTGGCAGCCCGATGCCTGGTGTGAGGGTCCGCCCGCGCTCAGTGCTAGTCTCGAGGGCTCTACGGCGTAGCTCGCCTTTGTCATGCTGCTTCTTGCCCTCGTCGTACTCTGGTCGCTGTTCGTTTCGTTCATGTGCTCCGTGAGCGAGGCGGTCGTGCTCACCATCACCCACGCCCAAGTCGAGGCGCTGGGGCGTTCACGCGGGGCCGAGATTTTGCGCGAGTTCAAGCGCGAGATCGATCGGCCGATCGTGGCCATCGTGGCGTTCAACACCGTGGCGCACACCATGGGCGCGTCGCTGAGCGGCGCCGTGTATGCCAGCCTGTTCGGGGAGCACACGCTGTGGATGTTCTCGGGGGCTTTCACGGCCGCCGTATTGATCTTCTCCGAGATCGTGCCCAAGACGATCGGCGTCAGTTACGCCGCGTCGCTGGCCGTGCCGGTGGCTTACCTGGTGCGGGGGCTAGTCATCGGGCTCAGGCCCGTGCTCTGGCTCACGGGCTCGTTCGCGCGCCTGCTACGTGGTGATCAGCCAAATCCTGTCACTTCTCTCGAGGAGATCAAGCTCTTGGTCGCGCTCGGCCGCACCGAGGGAGCCGTGGCGGGTCGCGTCGCCGACATGATCGAAGGCGCGACGGCGCTGCGCGAGCTCACCGCGTACGACGTGATGGTGCCTCGCGCTCGCGTCGTTTACCTGTCGGGCGAGCGCGATTTGGAGCAGAACCTGCAAACCGTGCGCGAGTCCGGGCACAGCCGCTTTCCGTATACCCCTGACGGCAATCCCGATCGCTTCACGGGCATGGTGCTCGTCAAAGACTTGATGTTCAAGCTGCGCGAGACGCCGGAAGATCCAGATTGGAAGACGCTGGCGACGCAGCTGCTCGTAATCCCCGCTTCGGCGCAGCTCGAACGCGTGCTGCGCACCTTTCAAGAGCAACGCCGGCACCTGGCGCTGGTGGTCGACGAGTATGGCGGCACGCAGGGCATCATCACGCTCGAGGACGTGCTCGAAGAGATCGTCGGCGAAATCGAAGACGAAACGGACCGCGTCGATCAGTCGATCATTCGCCGCGCCGACGGCAAACTGGTGTGTCGCGGCATGGCCGAGACGCGCAAGCTGTTCGAAATCCTCGGCGTCGAGGCGGACTCGGACATGGTGACGGTCGCCGGCTTCGTGGCGCACCTGGTGGGCCGGGTGCCGCGCATCGGCGACAGCGTGGAGTGGCACGGTTGGCGCTTCACCGTCACCCGCGCGACGGCGCGCCGCGCCGAACGTATGGAAGTGGAACGACTTCCTTCGACCGAAGAGCGCCCGGCCAGCGCCAGCAAGCGCCCCCGCAGCGTTCCGGCTGGTGGCTAACGAGTGGCGCAGGGTTGAAGTTTTCCTCGAGCACGTCCCGAAAGCCCGGTGCAACTGGCCCCCACAGGCCAGTTCGCCACTGGCAGGAAAGCAACACGGGGGCGTAGCGATCGGCGAAATAGCCGGGCTATTTTCGGCCGATTGCTTGACGGTGGTCGTTTCTTCTCGGATGCTTTTGCCCGCGTTTGCCAAGGGGATACGAACAATGAAGAACCTCAAAAAGCTTGGACTCATCTTTAGCGTCGGCACCATTGCCGCGTACTCAATCGCGGGCTGCAGCAGCAACGACACGCCAACGCCCGCTCCGATCGGCGGCACCGGCGGTAGTGGCGTTAGCGGTAGCGGCACCAGCGGCACGGCCACGAGCGGCAGCGGCGGCACCGGCACCAGTGGCAGCGGCACCGGCGGCTCGAGCGCAGGTACCGCCACGGGCGGCGGCGGCAGCGGCACCGGCGGCTCGACCGGAGGCAGTGGCGGCACGGCCGCAGGCACCGGCGGCGGCGGCGGCGCAGGCGG
>Ga0307508_10005449_pt1 | contig 12096 bp, 8 predicted proteins | sample 9_EM_MG_FD_203089 | JGI IMG/M metagenome (GOLD analysis project Ga0307508, IMG submission 203089) | Populus trichocarpa ectomycorrhiza microbial communities from riparian zone in the Pacific Northwest, United States - 9_EM | ecosystem: Host-associated > Plants > Roots > Unclassified | place... | reverse complement strand
ACAAAAAAAAGTTATGAATAGTGGGGTGATAGGCAAATGTGAGTGGGCAAAGTATAACAACACAGTAAGATAATGTTTTGTTTTGTTTTTTATAGTAAAATTCATTTTTAAAAATAAAATGATAAATAAATTTTATTAATATCAATAAATTCACTTTTCAACATTTTCTTATAAATAAGTTCATATTTTGTTGGAAAATTATTAAAAATATCTTGTGTTTTGAACATTTTGATTACCAACATTTTATACATTGTAATTTACGTATCCAGTCGATGTCAATTTAAAATAATTAATTTTACAGTTCATACTGAGTCATTGCTTCGTCAACTCGATCAACAAAAAAATATCTAAAATATTACAGATTTGACATTATAAAGTTTTTAACACCTAATGAGTGCTTTAAAATATTATTCACAAAGACACCACCCTTATCATTTCTTTCACATCATCTCCTTCTCACTGGAAAATGGCGACTAGCCAGACCCTCTCTCTCCACTAGCCTCCACACCAACCCTCTCGACACTGCCTAATAGACCATCGTCGTCACACGACAACGCCCCCCTTCCAGCCTCCACTGCAAATACCACAAACCCACTCACCGCACCACCCCGTCACCACAAAACCAGCAATACCAACACAGCAGCCTTCCACGCGAGCCACTCAAACCTCCATCGTCAGCTAGCCACCATCAACTACGGTAGCTGCACCACACCAGGACCACGTCTAAGAAAGGAATCTATGGCTTTGATAATCTTTTCCCTTCTATATATGTTCACCTTCGAGGAGCTCAAATCCTCAACTAACAGGTTTGACCCCAATTGGAGATGGAGGATTTGGGTATGTGTACTTAGACAAAGCACCATCAAGTTGCACGTGTACCTTAATTTTCATGCAACGCGCGATGGAACACAAAATAACAAAAATAACAAAATAACCACTGGAATATATTTGGACCTAGGGTTAATTAGCACTTTTTTTAAAAAGTATATTAGAAAATATAATTGAACTCAAGATTATGATTGATTGATTTTTTTATATTAAGATGCCATTGAGAAAACGTATAATATATAAGAGTATATTAATAGGTTTTCCATTTCATTTGTATTTTCTAATGTGTCATGCAATTTCATTGAACCAATGATTAAAATATCATAAAACTCCTCCTTAATTTTTTTACATTACATTGATCTTTGAATTTTTATTTTGTATAATTAAACCTTTTTAAAACTAAATTATTATCCAATTGCATTATTTTTTGAGATGGAGAGTTTAATTAAAAGAAACAAGACTAAAATGAATAAAGCGAGTAAAATAGATGATGACTTTTAAAATTGTTTGAAAAGTTTATTTTAGTCGCTATTAGGTGACCGGTTCCTTTAATTTTAAAAAATTTAATTTTCATATCAGACTTTTATTTCCAATCTTTTTTGGGTGGGAAGAGAGAGGAGCTCATCGGATTTCACCATAGAAAGAAACTTGTCGTTGTAATGGTTCCTGCCATAAAAACAATTTATTTTTGTGCCAAATGATTCTATGTAATCAGCGAGGTCAAATTAGATTTTATTTTTTTATCTTGAAATTTCTTTAAAAAACAAATATGAACCTGGAAAGATTTTTTAATTCATATTGATTAAGACAGTTTTTTTGCATTTTTGAAGGTTATGGATTATGTTTATGCTATTGAATTTTGCTTTTCAACTCATGATAATTTTTTTGTTTAAAAACCTAAGCTTCTAATAAAAAAAGATATGCTTTCATCATAACATGAAAAAAAAACCATAAATAAGGAATGAGAGTTTTGATTAAAAAAATAATTATTTATTTATTTATTGATTTAAACGAGTAGAACTTTTATGAATATTTATTTCAATTATCTTAATTTTTTATTCAAAAAATATATTGTAAATAAAAAATATATGTTTTATAAAAAAAGAGAAACACATGAATAAGAAATAAGAGTTTTTACCAAAAAAATTTTAATCCAGAATTTAAATCATTAGATTTTTAGCTGATATTTATTTTAATTGCCACATAATTTAATTAAGAAAATTAGAAAGGGCCTCACAACACTGCATAGAAAACTGACTAGTGATATACTATACAATCTAATGATACAATGTTTAATTAAACTCTCATGTTCTTCATCATCTACTTTAATAGTCTCTTAACATTCCTTAAATTTTGAATTTCTTCTTAATGGAATTATAGTATTAAAAAAGGGTTTTTTATATTTGAATAAATTAAATAGGATGGTTTTTGTCCTCTTAAGCTAAAATAATCTTAATAAGTATGTGGTTAGATTAAATAAAAAATAATTTATTTTCTTGTTGGATTTTTAATTTTGTAACAATTTTTGCAGCATTAATCATAATTGAACTAAAATCTTTTTTTTTTTAACCAAAAAAGAAAGAAAGAAGAAGACCATACCTAAGAATCTGTCAGTTGCTCTGCCCACAGCAGGCCCAGCTCGACCCTTTAATTTCACTAGACCATCAGAAGAATGGGCTGGAGGCTGGAGTTGGACTTAGCTAGCCCAGGTCATCAGATAAGAACACTACTAGATTTTAAACCTATACTTTGGACCAGACCAGACTAGATCATCTTGTTCCTGGAAGTGGAACATGAAGCATCCCGTTTATTTTAACGTTAAACTTCCTTAATTGTTCCTTACAAAGGCATTCACTGCTTTCTTACTGCACTTCACCATGGAAACTACATCAGTTCTCCTTCACTCTAAAACAATTCCATTCAGTTTCACTATTTCCATCAACAACAGAAAAAGAAAACTCTCTTTCCGGCATCACAACAAACACCTTCAATCCCATTTATCAAATACCAGTGTACTCTCTGGTCAAAACCTTAAACCCATAAAAAACCCATTAAACCCTCCTTTTTCATTGTATCTATCAACTTCATCTCTGAAAATAACGGGAACCCACTTGTTATCTCCTCCCAAATGCTCATATTCCGGCGCTGTAAGCACAGAGGGGCTTCAGACCCACCAATTTTTAAAACCCTTAAAAAACCTCTCTCTTGAGAAACTGAAAGCTACCCTTTTGCAATTAACCCCTGTTGATATCATCAAGTGGTCTGCTATCTTATCGGCTGCAATTGCTGCCACAAAATGGACTGTGAATTTGGTAATTAACCCGTTTTTCTGGATGTATTTTAGCTGGACATGGTTGTTTTGGCCATGGTTTGTGGCTATATCACTTGCTGTTTATGGGTTATACTGCTTCTATAAGCATTCAATCGGTGAAGCTAGCATTTTTGAGCAACTTGCAATTGTTACATCAGTGTTCACTTGGTTAACTCTAGTCCCTCCTGCCCATTTCAGTGGATATCTACAAGGATGGCCTTTTGTGTTCTTTTTGGTGTATCATTATTTCTTCTTCTTCAATGTAAGTGTGAGGAAACGTTTGTATGGGGATTATTATGCACGTCCGCACGACCCCAAGTGGGATTTAAACCCACCCAGATGGTGTCGCCTTTTGTTCTGTGTTGGGGTCATGGCTGGGCACTGGCTTGCAGCTTTTGAAGGGCCAGAGCTGCACCTTATTCCTGGTGGGTGGATCAATGTGGGGATTTGGATTTTGATATTGGCAACTTTGCTAATGCAATATAATTCTACATTTTACCTTGCTAAGTATTCAGAGAAGGTGGTGGTGCCTTCTGCTGTTGTGCAGTTTGGGCCATATAGGTGGGTCCGGCACCCTATCTATTCGTCCACATTGCTTCTCTTTGTGACTTATTTCATTGCGCTTCGTGCACCTTTGAGCCTGTTGTTTGTGGTAGCGGTATGTTTGATGTATTATGCACAGAAGGCAAAAATGGAGGAGGGTTTAATGATTGAGACTTTCGGGGAGAAGTATCTAGAGTACATGAGTAAAGTTCAGTACAAGTTCATTCCTTTGGTTTATTAGGATGGCCTCCAGGTATGGATTGTTGATTTTTCAATGTGACCAATTTCTCGGATATAAGTAGTTGGATTTTTGAATGAGAAGGAAAAAAATTAGATTACACAATGTGCAATTTTATTATCGTTATTTATGTCTTTCAGCTTTTCTTCATGTAAGTTTTCAGAGTGCTTTGCCATGACTTTTTTTTTATTCATTACTATGCATCATGTAATTTGCATGAAAGAGTTATGGTTTTCCAGAGATAAGCTTGCTGGGCATACCATTTGGTCTGGGCATTTTTCTTCTTTTCTTTTCTTTTCTTTTTTCTAGCATTTGAATGATCAATGGTCATTTTTATTCTACAAAAAAACAAAAGTGATCATCTTTTAATATTTCCATGTTTCCTGCTTATATAATTGCCAACTTTGCCATAGCACAGTGCTTATTTGAAAATTTTGTTGCTCTAGCAGTTGGCTGTGTTGGCACTGCCCATGCCATTTTGCTGTTCTATCCGTCATTTAGTATTTGATAGATAGTTGTTAATAGCTCCGACTAGGGAATCAATTGTGGTTTATTTACGCATGCATGTTGTGTGTTTTTCTCTTGAAGCTAAAGAACACTTCTATTCTGGACATTAAAGTGGGTGGGTGTTGGTCTTTGGAGATCTTCAGCACTCCACATGGTGCCTTGCTTTGTCATGTATGGCCCATGGCTTTCAAAAATTTGAGCTCTTAGCCATTGTCTTTTGCCTATTGAGTTATATAGGGTTGTTTCAAGAAGAGGATAAAAAATTGAGTTTTTTAACAACCCCTGTTAAAATCTACAGTAAAGTGCTGGCAGAATGTTAGTTTGTGATTATTTGGATTATCAAATGTCTGTCGTTATTAGAACTTCTGATGTAGGGTAGGAAAAGGAACAGCAGATAACAGCAATCTAATGGCTAAAATTGAACAAAATTGAAGCTGGAACAAGACAATAAGGCATAGGGAACATAAAGAAACATCTAAAAATCTGAGTAGATTGATAAATAAAAAAAGATCATCTATTAAACTAACCCCCCAGCATCCTATCTATACTAATTAAAATTCTATAGCTTTGTAGGAAAAGGATTCCCTAGCCTTGTTCAACCAGAAAAAACACTTAACCTCCAAGGAAATATTTAAAAGTTCACTTGCTAATCATATGACCCTAAATTAATTAAATAAGCATTATTTCAGAAATAAAATAAAAACAATTTCAAAGAAAGCTCCTCCCTCAACTTGATTGCACTGTTTCCTTTGCTCTTTTTGATAAACTAAAAGGAGCTAGCCACGTCCATCAAATGGTAGAAATAAGGCAATCAATATTTTAGATCTTTGGGGATTTTCAGAAGATGCTTATCCCAAGTTTATGTTCCTAAAAATTTTAATAACACACAAAAAAATGGAAGTTTTGGAGTTGGTGTTTCATCATTAACAGTCCAAATGGTATTTTAGGAGAAATGTCATAGAACTTGCAATCACAATGATTTGAATCCTCTATTGGTATGTCTTGTCTAGCAAAGTGTAAGCATAGAATGGTGTGGCTAGACCTGCCTGGTGTGCAGTTGTGTTGAACTGATAGTGTGCCTAAGAGCCTTTAAATCTCCAATCTGTTGAAAATTTGCTTAAAACCAATAAGCCTCTTTTTTTCATCCTGTAACGTGTCATCTGATATATCTTCTGGAGATGACTTGCTTCAAGAGTTCACACTGCCTTGAGGTTATTGAGATATTTATGTTTGAGTTGGGGGAAAACGCTTAATTCTTTTGTTGGGTGTCTTTACTAATCACACATTATATTAAGAATGCAATTGAAAGACATAGAACCACTGCTTTGGAAGAATTGTGATGGTCAGCAAAAGTTTGTGTGATTAATACTTTCTGTTTTACATTCCAATGTTCCCTACTTTCACCATTTTCTTGCTTAGAGTTTGCATTAATCAAATGCAATTCAGGTTGAAGTCTCTGTCAGATATGCAGCATTATAATGCAGTTTCTTCCACTTGTGTAGATACTGAAATGAAAATGCTGGGAATAGTTTATTCTGCTATATTAAACCAGCTGCTATCCTGGTCGATAATGATGGTTAGTCAAGTCCCTTAATGATTTTAAGTGAAGAGCTAAAATAAAAATACTTGGATGAATTTGTAACAAGACAACAATGAGCATTGAAATTGATTATATCTATGAGGAACTACAATCAGCTCCTACCAGTGACGAGACTAGATGGTATAGGTTGTCATATCTAAGAATTTCCTTTATAATTAAAGAGTCATTCATCTCAAGGGTATTTATAAGCAATATGATGACGCAACTATATTACTGTTAGAAAATTAATTGTTCAATTTGGACACCTTAACGAAGTAATTTTCCATCGACAGAGACTTTTGAAGTCTAAAGACAAGTTCAGGTTTCTAGTTTTCTAATCTGGGCGTTTGCTTTACAAGTTATTGAGGGATTTCTTTGGTCATCATGTTTAGCTGTTTTCCCATTTGGGAGTCATCATTCATTTTAAAAGGCTAGTTTATTTAGCAGTAATAATTGTATTTAGGAATTCTTGATGAACAAGGAGTTTACCTATCTAGAGGTACTTTGCTTATTATATAACATACTACACAAACTTTTTTGTCATCAGATTCATGGAACGGTATTGAGAGTTTTTAAGTTGTGTTATAGACTTGATGCCTAGGGTTTCCCCCCTTGCTCGTCGATATCCTATCTTCTTAATTATTCCTTCTCACCTTCTACTTCTACAAAATCAGATCAAATTCTATCAAAGCATTGCTAAATCACATATTGACTGTTCAGATTGATCCCAAATCCTAAGTAAAAACTTAAAATTTCTATATTCTTGAAGCTGTCCTGCATAAGCAACTAAGCACAAATATGTAGCATTATGAATGTTATATTCAGCTATAAATTGTAAATAAATTGCGTCCTGCAATTCTAAATAATGATTCATTAATTTTCTCAACTTACTTTTTATGAGAAAGATGGTGTCGTGATATCATGCATGATGTGTGCATGTCAAATCTTTTGTTATCGAGCACATGTTGTTAGGAAATATAAGTGTTGTTGAATATGGTGTTAGGAAATATAAGTGTTGTTGAATATACTTCTTGTCTTCCATTCTCTGCTTGGAGTTCAGTTCCCTATTATCTAACGAAACCTTACTAGGACAAATACATTTCATTTTTTTCATTTCGACTGTCCATTGAAATTTGAAAGGATAGAAATTGTATGAACCATTTGTGATGTATGATAATTTAAATTTGATCCTAATACGAACTTTAACCCCATCCCTTTATGACTTGAATTGAAGTGTACTTGATTACAGTGCAGTTTAGGTGGCCGGTTGGGGGTTTCCTCTTCCATATAGTTAGTTATGAAGCATTGTTTTTGGATAGGATGCAGCAGTTTATGATTTCTGTAGAAACACCATGGAGCAAAGTTTATTTATTTTAGGGTCACCTCATTGACTTTTTAGTAGAAACATGTGTATCTCAATCCAACAGGGACGACTTGTTGTAAGACACATCTTGATGCCTACAACACCATGGAGCAAAGTTTATGCAGTATAGGTGGATCCTTATCTTTTTTATGATCTACAATTCAGCTGGAACTGTTATGCCACGTGCTGAAGCTGTAGCATTGTGACGCGGACTGCATTCTCTTACAAGCCTACATCTCACGGAAGCTGACCCAATATCCCCTATAATTTGATTGGTATATAGATTAACACTTTAAGTTCAGTCCCAGAAAAAGAAAATCTGGGCATTGTGGAAGCCAGCTCATATGCACATGATAATCAGCTCATCATGATGAGAAGCATATCAACTAACACTTGCTTTGCACCACGTTGTAAGCATGCGGTTGAAAAATTCAAGATAGAGCAAGAAATATATCACTTGAAAACACGCAGGTTGTTTTCTTCTGATGGAAATCATTCTAGATCTCTTTCTTTGATGTTTTTCCATTATCATGCAAATAGGTAACTGGTCTTCTTTTGGCTTCATATACCTGTCGAACTTTCCGTGCAGGGATGTCCAGGTTTCCACACTTGCGTTTATCGCCTTTCGGTCTCTTTTTAAGGTGTATGATGGGGAGGCTGGCAGGCATGACTTGTCTATGTTTTGCGAACGTGTTTCTTGGAAGTTTACCAGTTTCAGTCCCACCTATGTGCTATAATTTAAGTATTTTTCTCCATGTGCTTCCTCGTTTCGGGAAGTTTTTAGAAAGTTCGTACAAGTGTTGTAGCCCAATTTTGAATTCACCAAGATTTTCTTAAATGTTATTTTATTTCTATTATTATTTATAAAAATCCAAAAAATTTAAGAAAAAAGTTTAAAATTCAAAAATATATTTTTCTCGAGTCAACCGTCATTTTCGATCAAAACCGATTCCACCGGGTCAATACGGGTCAAATCATGTCGACCAGGGTAAAAAATGAGTTTTTAGGCCGTTTCGAGTCAAAACCGTCATTTTCAATCAAAACCGAGTCCACCGGGTTAATACGGGTCCAACCATGTCGATCGAGATAAAAAATGAGTTTCAGGCCATTTTGGGTCAAAACTGTTATTTTTGGTCAAAACCCGGTCCACCGGGTAGATACCCATCGAAAGTTTTTTTTTAGTGTCTCAACATAATTTTTGGTCATTAAAATTGATTTTTAGCTGTTGAATCGGGCTTTTTCTAATAATGATTTGAGTTTTTTTTTTAATTTTACCTATATAAATATTTATTATTATATATAATAAAACAAAATTAATAATACAAAATTTATCATACTAGGTGGGGGCAGTTGCGTCAATAATAGGCGGAGTAGCTGTGACAATGAAATTTTTCTTTAAAGCAGATTCATGCTAAGTGCATTAGATTTATGTCCCCTATTATTGGCTATAAATAGCCAGTTACAATTCGCGAGAGGGGAGGGAGGAAAAAAAAAAAAGAAAAGAAAAGAGTTTATAGCCGGTTACAATTCGCCAAAGAAAAGATTTTTTTAGTTTTTATTCGCGAGTGTAAGATATTGATTTAAAAAAAAAACAATTTAAAAAATACCAAAAATATCCTAACAGCCACCTTTGATTTAATAGGATACAATAGAGCTTACCACACTTAGATTTAAAACCAAATCCATCTCAGCCCTTAAAATAATCTGTCATTTGATCCTGTTGTGCCACGTCACCAGGTGTACCAATCTCTCAGTACACCGCGCCATACCAGATCACAAATCAGCCCATCCGGACCGTCCAATTAACTTGCAGATCAAGCCAATCACAGCCGTAGGATCAGTTCATCAGCGATCACACGGTTCACAACCTTCAGCTGCACCGGTGTGCCATGCTCGCGTTCACACCGTAGCAAAATCTAGGAGTCTCTCTCTCCTCTCACCGGCGATTCTCTCTCTCTCATCCGATCTCTAATTGCCGGTCGTGTGAAGCCTCTGAACCACCACAGAAAGGTTTCTAGCCTCATATAAAGCAAAACCTCGGCCTGTTTCAGGGTTTTATCCTCCCTATCTGGCCGGAAAAAGGCTGCCAATTTCGTCGGCCACCCGAAGCTTCAAACCGACGATTCTCCCTCATCAGCCATCAACGATCGTCGAAACCACCGTAATCAGAATCCTCTCCGTCATATCTACCTGAATCAACCATTTTGTAGCCGGAAATATCGCCGGAAAAATTCACCACCTCCAACAGTAACCGCGCGTGAGCCACACGCGCCACCAGGGCATTTTCGTAATTTTCCGAGAAATTCAAGGGTATTTCAGTATTTTGCCTATACAGTGGCACTCAGGTAATTTTTTGGGGTTCCTGATGGTATTTTTGATATTTTTATATATATAAATGCTTGTAAATTTTCTTGCATGTAAAAAAAACACAACAAAAAAACCAAAAAAATAAATATAAAAGGAATAACGACGCGGGTCCAACACCCATCTTATAATGTCATCGTTTGTGGGTCCAAAGCCTAATTCTCAAGTATGGTTATATCTATTTCTCAACAATATCAAAATAATTTCTGTTTTATAAATAAATATTGTTTGTCGACACGTCTATTTTTTAGAAAATGACCGATGTCAAAAATTTAAATACCAAATATGGATTATGTCTATTATTTCTTTTGGTAACCCAGACGTAATTCTCCTTTTTAGGGACAAACGTCAATATTTTAGACAAGTCTCCTATTATTTAGGGACTGATGTCACTTTTTGACGTATCTCCTATGAATATTGTCTGTCGACACGTCTCTTTTATTTACAGAATAAGGACCGATGTCAAAATTTTAAATACCAAATATGGATTATGTCCATTATTATTTCTTTTGGTAACTCAGACGCAACTCTCCTTTTTAGGGTTAAAACGTCAATATTTTAGACGAGTCTCCTAGTTATAGGGACTGATGTCATTTTTAACGTTTCTTCTAATTTTAGAGACCGACGTTAACCATTTTTAAAAAAAGAAAATTGCAAATAAGCTCAAAATATAATAGCATTTAAATCAAATAAAAAACACACAAGTAAGAGTAACCTTTCTCTTGAAAGGATGTTTTAAGGGTGGTGTCTACCTTCCGTTAATCATAACTAACCCCGTACCTGAATCTCTGGGAATAGTGTCTAATTTGGGATTTCTAGTTCCCTCAAATTACTAGATGGCGACTCTAAAATCTTCATTTTCCCTAATCGACAAAAAACCTTTTTGTTAAATAAACAAAAAGCGGAGCCGTCGCCCGACGTCGTGTATCGACACCAAGTGTCATTTTTAGTCTTGTGATAGATGGGAAGGGGCTATGATTTTTACATGTTATTTGGTATTCACTTCCTTCACGAAATCTTGTAGCCTTGCTACATATGGAAATAGGGATATGGGTTTTAAGTACTTGCTTTCCATAATTCAAATATGAAATTGATATATAACAAATTAGTAAAGCTATATGGAAACTTCCATTTTCCTTTGCTCGTGTTCTTCTGTCTGGGACATGCTAATTCGTCTGAGAGACCAAGCTCTACTAAATACATTTTTTAAACAAAAAGCCCACCATAAAAGTTATAATATTCATAAAAAAAATCATCCAGTCATTACAGGAAGAGGAATTTGGTTGTTTTGGGTCTTGGTTGATCTATATAACAAAAATTACGTACGAGGAAACAGCTAGAATGTTTACTTTGACTTTGGAGATGATTTGGTTTTGGTAGCATAGTGGTCGTAGAGGTTTTTTTTGAAAGTTTTAGTTCTTTTGTTGTCTATACTGAACGAAAGCCTGAAAACTTAGAGTTGAATCCTTGTAGATGGTCTCTGGGTTTTAAATGCGCATGCAAGTATCCCAAACTAGTATAGCCTGCAAGTCTCCCGACAGTGGAAAGGTGATCTTACAATAAAGGACATGCAAAAATCATGGGGACTGCTGCTTCTCTGGACTTGTAATATTGTTCTGCATGATGGTGCCTTCTCATTTTACTAAAGACATCATCTGGTCCATCTGTGCTTTTGATTTGATTAGGGCTAGCAGTAGCTGTGATCTGCATACATCAAGTTCTAGTGGCTAAAACCACTAGAACTTCGCCTGTTGCCTTTTTTTTATCATAAAAGTTTTCACAAAACGTTTTTCAAGATTTTAACCAGTCATGCTAACTTTATCATTTTTTTTAACTTTTTATGTCGCTGTCGATATAGTTATTAGTTCTTCTGTTATTACTCTCTATTTTCTGTTTTTAAAAGTCTATTTTACAATTTTAAAAATAAAAACCAAGAATAAAAAAGGAGATTTTTTCTTAACACACATCTTTTCTTTCTGTTAACAGATTGAGATTTTTATACTAGATTTTAGAGTCATTGTTTGCTATAGTGTTAGAATTTCATAGCTATTTCATGTGGGGAATGCTTTCAAATAAGATTTAGAATATACTCTTCGAGATTTACTATATTTTTTTTAGTTGATTTAATTTTTTTTTATTTGGTTTGAACTCTTTTATTATTTTTTTAACTTTGTTTATAATGGTTTTTCTAGTATATAAGTTACGTAAAAGAGTTGTGATATTGAGTTTTGATTAGAGAAAATATTAGAGTAATAAAAATTTAAATTAGGATTTTTGTTTGTAGCTATTGTTGTCTTTCTTGTATTGTTTATGTCTGCATCAGTTGATATAAGAACCTTGTAATTTCTGATGGTTAGTTGTTG
>Ga0307508_10005448_pt1 | contig 12097 bp, 9 predicted proteins | sample 9_EM_MG_FD_203089 | JGI IMG/M metagenome (GOLD analysis project Ga0307508, IMG submission 203089) | Populus trichocarpa ectomycorrhiza microbial communities from riparian zone in the Pacific Northwest, United States - 9_EM | ecosystem: Host-associated > Plants > Roots > Unclassified | place... | reverse complement strand
AAATTCTTCTAATTTATGACCCACCATATATCTGTTATATAAACAAGTAAATTCTCCTTTCTATTATGGATAACAATAACATGGCTGATCATTGTGAGTATAATGGTAGATGTTAAGGGCCATGTTACTACTAATGTTTTTCTGTCTCTGTGTTAAGTTTATTTATTTTTGTTAATAAATGATTTGCAACAAAAGGTTTTTTTTTAGAGAACGTGTGATAATTAATTTCTCTTATTTTTTTAGATAAAGAAACAAATTTTATTTTCTCTTCTATTTACTGCAGCGATGAAGAATCAAATTATCACTATATTTATTTTCTTTTCTACTTCTTTTTTCAAGTGCAGGATAACCCCAAGAGGTTGCGGGTTTTTTTTTCTTCCAATTGGGGCCCTCCCCTCACCACCCCTATGAGGATGGTATACAGGGTTTATAACTACTACTTTTATTATATGACGTTTACCTAGCCAACATTTAGATTCACTTTTACCCAAATTTTTCTGGTTCACCCCAGCATTTCTACTTGTTTGACTATTGCTGAAAGTTTTTTAATATTAAACTAACCTTCTTATAAGGTAATTTTAAGGAGACTGAAATTTTTTTTTTCTTACAATCAGTTTCGCTGCAACTTTAGCTAATTATCCATCCCTTTCAAGTGTGATTTCTATATTATGTATGGTAGTGTCTAAGAGCATATCAATTGAAGTGATTCTTTTTATTTTGATTAATCAAAATCTCTTCCCAAACTGTACAAGCTTCTTTCAAAGCAGCTCATGCCAAGTGGTGGCCATGGCTCAATGTCGAGGTAGAGCCACATCCCTCGAGTGGTGCTCTAAGTGCCGAATAAACCTCATGAGGAGGCAGCTAGGAGTTTAATTCAAGATCAAACTAGTTTTATTCTGAAATGTAATCAAACAATGTTTTTGGATAAAAAAAAAAAGAGGTAAAATGAGCTGTGCATCCTTCTCTTAACTTTGTCCTTTTTGTCGTTCAAATTCTTCCTGAAAAAACTGAGCCCCCATTCAATATTGTAAACCCGATATTTTATTTGAACTATAAATAAATTAATTCAAGTAAATTGCTTTCAATCGTCTTTTACAAAGTACATTATGTTCTTCAACATGTATAACCTTGACATGGTTTAAAGTTAAAACCTGACTCTTAACCTATTGATTTTTTAAAAATAAATTAATCAAAATAACTTTTCTTTTATTTTTTTTAAATTACCTGGATTGACCCTCAATTTATGATTTGAATCTTCCTGAACTGGATTTTACCACTATACTTTTAAGTTAAAAGAATGACAAATTCATATGGTAAAAAAAAAAATAACCATGCAAGATGATGGACATAAATTACATAATAGATGAATGAAGGGTATCGAATTGAAAAGAAAAAAATTTGGAATAAAATTTTATGATATTTTATATTTTCTTCTATATATCCATGTAAAAGAACAAAAATTCTCTCCAATTTCTGTCATAGAGACAAATAAAATTGTCTCCATCTTTGCAAACTTAACACATTTGATTTCTCTATCATACATGTTTCAAGTGTCATGTACCCTAAACAAAACGCTACCAAAAAGAATAAAGATGTCCTAAAATTCCCATGCAATATTAGTTAGTAATTTGAAGTGTGGTCCTTAACTTAATAGATTATTATAAAAAATAAATTTTTGATCATAACTCAAAATCAAAAATAATTTCGTTCATAGATCAAGCTAAAAGACCTCTAAATTTCTCTTAAAAACTTAAATTTGTTTCACCTTTGTCGAAGTTTTGGATGTTTTCAAATTCCAAAACTTAAATGTAAGTATCTATATAGTTAGAGGACTTATTTGAAGTTTTCCCAACATTGCTTAACTCTGCATTCACTACACTGCAAAACTGCTTCCTTCTTAAGTTGCCCTGCTTCTCTTCCCTAGTGAAATAAAAATGGCGACTTTAACAGGAATTACCCGAAGCTCTCTCAAAGTTTTCTCTCAACCGCAACTTTATCCTCAACCCCTACTGTTCTTTTCCAAAGGATTCTCTGCTAAAGTTTTTGTCAAAGGTATTCTCCCTCCCTCCCTCTCTTCTTTCAAAATTTTAGCTCAAGTGTTTGCTGTTCTTGTTGGAAACAATCAAATTTTATAACACCCAACAGAAAGTTAGCATTCATTTCTTGATATCATTAAGTTCAATCAGTTTACTAAAGAAAACCCAGAATTTTCTATCCAAATTTGTGATTAATTGAAGCTGGATTTTTAGGATTTCACTTTTATGGAAGAATTTGGAGAAGGAGAAAAAGAAGGCATTTTTTTTTCTTTCAAAATTTTAATAATATATGCTTCCCATTTGAATGTATACCAAGGAATTCAAGTTGAGTTTAGCAACAAAGATGAAGCGCGATTTGGAACTTCTTGCTTTCACTTCACATCTGCAGAGTCTGCACAACCCAGTTTACAGGTCTCATTTTTGTCCAACATGACTCAAGGATTTGCCTGGTTTATCCACTTCTTGCTTAGCCTGGCTAGCTAGGAATCATCTTTGTAGTTGAGTTAATCTACAAGCCCTAAGTTTTACACTTCAGTGAAAACTTAAATGTACAAATTTAGAATCCTTGTCTCGTTTCCAAACAAATTTAAAGAGCAAGTTCGTTTGTTCTAAACAATTGTTCTTGTTTCTGCTTAAGGTTGAATTACTTTTCTTCAAATTTGTCTGTTCAGATAAAAAGATCCTTGAATTGTACATACGAGGTTCATGATATTCTGCGATGAGCTTTGCTTTACTTTGCTAGCATGTTCAAGGATTCCTTGGTGCTTGCCCACATAAGTTTTGACTTGCCTGGGCATGTTTGTTTACTCTATTATACCCATGATGAGCCAATTTAGCTACTTTCGGATTTGGGCTGGGGCGGTTACGGAGTATGTGCTCTCACAACTCAATGGAACCTTGTTTTCGAACCAGTGAGATCAGTCACAGGAGGTCATCTTTCAATTCCGTGTCTTTAAGTGGCAGAAGGATGTGTTTAGTTTTATGCTGGCCATCTACCTGTCTACAGCAACCCTCTTATAGCCAGGCTTCAATCAAATATAGAAGCTGTGCCGTTGCCATATGCCATCTTTGCATGCTATTCCTGTTGCTTGAACTAACAGCTTTGCTGCAGGTTTATCTTTCTCCAGTACAGAGAAGAAAATAGCTGAAGCATTTTCAGAATTTGGAGAGGTCATTGAAGGTACAACTTGATCCTGCATTTAACCTTAAAAGGCTCGTTTCTTTCCTGATCATTGTTAACATTCTACCGCCCCCCAGCTAAAATAGTAATGGACAAAGCCAGAAAGAGACCTAAAGGTTATGGGTTTGTAACCTTCGCTAAGAAGGACGCCGCTGAGAAGGCTTGTGAGGGAATGAATGGGAAGGTAATTGCATTTCTTCTTATGTCTCCATTCTCTATACTGCCATACCAAGAATAACAAATGAATGCTCGCAGCTGCTAGATGGACGAGCCATTTATGTGAGGTTTTGAATTTACTAGCGCAACGCCGCAGGAGCCTCCGTTCAAAGACGGATACTTTTTTTCGACGCTGGATTGCTTGTAAATTGAGATTAAATCTCTCGGTTAACAATTTCAAGGATGACAAAAGGTGATCTCGCTCAAAATCAAAGAAAATTATAATTTTAGTTTCCAGCCCTTGGTTTTTGTTGTTTTTTAATTCCCTAACTTTTTTTTTCTTCAATCAAAAAATGCCTGATTGCAATTGTTGCGAGGTTGATATGGTGGTATTAGGTGCTATAAAAAAAGTTACCTTGAATGGATAGCGATGATGGGACACACATAAAGACCAATGCCAGCAGCTGCATTTATTTATTAAAAAACAGTGTAAATTGTGTTTTTAAATTTTTGAAAAATTTAATAATTTATATATTTTAGATTGTTTTGATATGTTAATGTTAAAAATAAATTTTTAAAAATAAAAAAATATCAATAATATACATTTTAATATAAAAAATTATTTAAAAAATAACCATCACGCTAAACTTAAAACAAACAATTAAGGTCGTGAAATTGAGAAATTTAATTTCCAGAGGAAACTGCACGAAAACCTCAGAAAAAGGCCACCACGAAATCATGTTCCTCTACAAAAATTGCTGGCTATTGTATCTTGTTTGAAACATCCTTTACCAAAAAAATTTCTTCATCCTACGTTAACAAATCTCAACTCATTCAGTATAATAAAATTAAAAAAAAAAATCCTCCTAGGACCAAAATTAAACTGATCCCCCGTGATTCCGAACTAAACAATAACACACTGCTAGTAGTAACCAGCAAACTCCTCCATGGCAGAGATTACATTCTACGCTACATGTGATGCTCTTCAACAACAAAGATAAACAGCTTTGGTGCACTGATCCCGGCTTCATTTATCATGCTGTTTTCACCTACGAGAATTTCATCATTTGCTGTCATGCTGTTTTCACCTTACGAGAAGGAGGCCGTCGGAATAAACTTATAAGATCGTCAAGACCCTGTTAAACAGCATCATTGGAAATTCAGCTTTTTAGTTCAGCTCATTCGCACATGGTTGTGAAGGCGGTGTAGCCAAAAAAATGTACATTCAAAAAACAATGAAAGCTTGATAAATTGAGATGAGAGGGTACCCTTGTTGTGATGACAAGGAAAGTGAAAAGTATAATCAAATATGACCCTAGCACTAGAAGCAACAGCAAGTCGAATGTTACGCTAGCAACCTGTAACAACACATTTGAACTGATTATCATTCAAGCCAGTGGAGAAATTAATAATTTAGTTCGTACAAGACAACAGGTGCAATAACATGGAAATAAAATGCATCTCAAAGGTCAAAAGAAAATTCTGGTTAGTAAATACAACAAAGATTGTGCTGTAAAGGGCAAAAATACCATGGATAAATAAATGTTACAAGGGGATTTCCTAGATCTGGTAATACGTAGGATCTTAGAGAAAGAAATTTGGAGACAATTCTATTCTTCAGTTTTTTGCCAAGTGACTGGTCTCAGCACTTGAGTTTGCATCCATGCGATTATCCCAGCACTCAAGACTTACCAATGTTGCACCAAAAATTGACCCAGCCAAATCAATGCATGAACAAAGCAATTTAGGTTGTGATTGTTATAGTTTGGAAAATCAAAGAGAGGAAGACAGTGAACTAAAAAGTGATACCCACATATCATTCATTAAATACGTTCTCGAGACACTTGTGTTCAGATACATAAAAAAGACGTCTTTTCCGACAAAAAGAAATATCCAGCTATGAAAATGACATAAACAGAGAGAGAGGGAGAGAGGCATGTTAAAAAAAATAATTGCCAACTGGAGAAATAAAAAGTAAGAACCTGATAAATATTTAGTTTAGCTTTAGTTGAATCATAGAGTGTGAACATCCCATCAAGCACCTCATGATGCACATTTACTTCATGAGTATGATCTTCTAGTTCCTGCAGAAGGACAGAAACAAATCAACTCAAAAGTAAACTACAGAAAAAACTGGAAGAAAGGAACTTTAATGTTTTCTTTACAGTGTTACGCTGCAGCCTAATAAAACCCCCAGACCCCAAACCAAGACACCAAATCAAATTTCTCAGTGGGAAAAAATAACAGGTCTTTTCCAGTTTTTTAAGTAGTATCATCAAACATCTCTGAAGCACTTATACAGCATCTTCCTGTGTTTTGGATAAATTGGATTCCAGAAGTCAGCATTGAAGAGACCATCAGACAGGGAAAAAATATAGGTGACCAAGAACAGCTTGCATAAAAATCAGTCTGATAAAACTAGTACTTTGAAATGATAATGACATCCGCATGAACTCTATAGAAGGAGCATCCTTAACATAGAGAACAAAAATTAAATGTTATTTCATTTTCTGTACTGGGGGAAAAAACAGAGAGAGAGAGAAAGATACATGAAGTGTTTATTCACATTAGCACATGAAAGAAACAATATTTCTGCACCTACATAGATAAAAGTTAAACAGTTGCCAAACAGAAAGGAAGCTGGCTGTAACAAAAGAAATTTGAATATTTCAACTCAAATTAGCAATTTTGGAAAATATAAAAGAACGTAAATATCCTACACAGTAGTCTGCAGTTAACAAGGCCTCGCACAAATTTGAGCAAAAAGCACCATTGACCATACAATAAAGAAAACCATGAAAATAATAATTGTCCAAGAACATTTGCAAATAATAGACCTTTTTCAGTGCCATGACAAACGGATCATTCTTTGTTAGAAATGGCACCACTCGAGGTGTTTTTGACAAAAGATCCAACCATGATCTTATGTAAGGAGCATTGACAGCCAAACTAGTGTCGTCCGCAAATATTTGAATGTTCTTCCCTTGGCAACCATAGATATGCCTCTGTATGACAAAATAAAATATCTCAGAGAACACAAAACTAAAGAGGTTGCATGATCCAACAATTTAGCCATTTGTAATCAACTTGTTCCTGGTATGAAAATCCCGACACAGTGCCCCATCATATAGTTAATTCTAATATTCTGAAACCCATGCATGTTAGCAGCATTTGCACATGTAAGCACACAGCTGGTGCCTTGATCTCACTCCCAGTGAGTGCTACTTCACAAAATTAGTCTTCAAACAAATGAGTGACGAAGTCAAAACTTCAGTATCAGGATCCATCACAATGCATTAAAACTTATTCTAAGGTGTGTGACCTTACCGCAACACTCTCAGCAACTAGCTTGATGCTTCTAACTATTGCAGTTTCATTAATAAAATGTCTGTCCAGAGAAACAAGATATCAGTATTGCGGAAAAATATAAGATCAGCTATATTTTGTTTATAAAAGAGGTTCAGGTTAAAAAACACAACCTGCTATCAGACAGACCTCCGGTGCTTTCTAAAAGTTCAGGTGCTGTCGATAGTTCAGAAAGGGTAGCAGCCGTCACTCTCAGCTTTGAAAACTGTTCGTGCTCCCAAGCTACCTACAGCAGGTCAACAGCTATATCACCCAGACTAAATGAGAGCATCAAAAGTACAGTGTGTTTGAATCAATTAAACCAAAATTCTAGTAAATGACAAAGAAAACCCCATCCATAATAACAAAAAAGGATGCATACACAAAGTAAACTGATGTCAGTCATCACGATAACAATATGAAAATATTATTTTAAGAATAAACAGCTGGTCATCTAACACACAGTTTGCTCTATTATGGCTATGCCAATATCTCGTTAAATGATGAAAACCATCGATTTCAATGTTCAATACAATTCTCCAATGTTTACCGTTTAAGATTGACAAAAATATTTTTTCTTGAACCAGTAAGCTAGAAAAATGTTATGGTTCAAATTTTCTGGTAAAACTGACTTACTCGAGGATTTGAAATATTAATTTTCTTGTGCTTGAGACCAACTTCAAAGCCCAGTTCTTCTGCTACAGTAGAGAAACCCTACAGAAAACTCAATGGGTCAAACCACAAAACATAGTAATGCTACCTGGCACAACAGAATAACAGCCCTGTACTATTTAATGTTTCATCAGCTTACTTCAAAAATTTGTTTAATAAAGGTATTCTCAGGAGGCTTGGACACATGAATCCACAATTCATTATCCCATGAGCCAATACTATTTAAGCAAATAGCATAATCGATGCTCTCTCGTAGACGTTGATCAAAGCTCCGAAGCCACTTCCAAAGCAAAAATACTAAGATAAGCAAACCAGAGCAAAGAAGTAGATTGTACAATTAAGTTCATAGAAAAGATGATAGGATCTATGCACCTTGTGAGTTCCATTGTAGTTATAAGGTCCGCCGGATGTTAGCCCAAAAAGTAAATTATACCGTCCTCTTGTCTTTGGGTTTGAATAAAGAAGAGAAAATAGCCTAGCTAATTCAAGAAGAGCCACAACGCCACTCCCATTGCTATCACTCCCAACAGATAATGCCTACACGTGTAACTACTTTCACATCATTACACAGTGCATACAAGTTGCAATAGTTTATATCGAATATAATTTACATACAGGAGCAGTTCCAAAAGTATCATATGATGCTACAATAGCAATAGTTGGAAGTTGATTTGGATCTCCATCTGCTTTCAGTCCTGGCAACCACCCCTGCACAATTTAACCATCATTCAGTTTACAAATCATCAGCACTAGCATGAAGAAGAAGCTCAGAGACCTCAGAAAGATTTCCCAGATTACAAACACGAATAATAAAAACAGCAACTAAATTCATTAATAAGGGTGTCTAACAACTGTTAATATTTCTCTGTGCTGAAAATAGGATGAACTATATTAATCAGAATTACAATGCTGCTAATTGTCAACACAGAACTTTGAAACCAATATATGATTTGAATTTGTTTGTCAAGTAACATGCTTTTACACCTGAATTTACATTCTGCTTTTGAAGTTCCCAAATTTTAGTCTTGCTTGAGCACAGTTTGCACAGCCATTAACAAAAGGTTGTATGTTAATCTATAGGTTCCAACACATAATTGGTTAACTAAATTCATTAATAAGTGATATTTAAACAAATACTGTAATGGTGTGTGCTGAAATATTCATAATATCTATTAAACCTTACACGGCAGAGGCCAGAACACCTATAAACCCAGAGCACATATCTTCATCTTGTCTTAAGTTCAATATAATTAAATAATGTTTGGAAAGAGGCTAGATTAGTATTGACAAGTGTTCCTGGGCTTTTGTGATTCAATAATGTAGCTAAAGATAACAGAGCAGAGACCGGAATAATAAATTCTTGAGAAACAATGTGTATATCAAAGCAAAATACACCTTAAGTTACAAAACTGCACTGAAATCATATACAAAAGGTTTGTTCAGCATCAGCATTGATTTTGATTGCAATACATTTGAGGGTTTCTAACAAGTGAAATATATCAATGATGAGATGCTCATGGCATGCAACAAATTCCAGTTCATTATGTCTAGTCATTTCTAATGGAAAGAAGAGTTGAAAGTGGACCTGAATGTTTGTGATGCTGGGAGATGCAATTCTCTTAGGTTCTGGAGCAGAGACAACAAGCTTATAGCTGCAAAATTTCCAAGCAAAAATGAATGCAAGAGCCCATCAAACATATTATCACTCTCAACATAAACAAACAAACACACATGTAAAATCACATTTCGTGGGCATGACCAACCATGAGTTGGAAATATGATATATTTAATGTTCGAACCAGATAGCAACCAATACAGGAAGGAATTGCATGTTTTTTATTTATATAGAGCATCAATATCATGGGTTAATCAGCAGGGGAAAATAAAAATTAAACTCCAAAATAATGAAGCATGGGAGAAAAAAACATGACAAGAATAAGTTCATACAAAATGGGTCTTGTTTGCACCAATTTCTGGCTCAAGAAATTGAGAAAATCATTACCCTACAAAAAGAAACTAAACTGAACCTCTGTCCTCCCTCCATGAAAAGTTCACCTTAGGATTTGAGCAACTTCCCCTCAACTCATATTACCATCTTGTAGTGCTTAAATCTGCAGTGAACATGCAAATCCTGTTTCACCTACTTACCATTTTCTTTGTTTCTTTCTTATATGTTCAGAATAGATTCTCTCAGGAAGAGTATAATTATTGCTCAGATATTCTGATTCACAAAACATCATAGGTTACATCCAGGATTAGAAACCCAGAATTCTCAAATGATGCAAATTTTCAAGAAACGACAACAATGGGGTACCTATCCAAACTCGTTTTAGCATGCTGGATGTATTATTTTCTGTGCTGAGGACATAAAACTTTTAACCAGAATTCTCACTTTCCATAATAAAGTTAGGAACTAACCCGCCAGTCGTCGCAGTAGCAGGCTGACCGGAGACATCACTCCTCTTGACATCAGCCAACACAGCATCAATGTCATCGTCCTCAAAAGCAAAATATACCGGATACTGCACCAAAAAATGTCACAACAAAGACATAATCACCCAAACCATTTCAAATAAAATGATAAAATATGCTAAGCATAAGCATATCTCCTCACCAAATTCGTTTTTTTTTCCCTTCTCATTTTAGTTAAAAATAACAAATTAGACCAACCTCAAGAACAAGCTCAAAAATGTAAAATGGGATCCAACAGTTTCCTGCATAAGCAATTCTTATAGAACACGCAGATTTTAAGCATAATTTTTTCCACTCACAGGTATATTGGCATGAATAAGCAATCGTTCAAGCTCCACCAAAACAGTCTTCATCAGCTCCTTCTCACGAATTTGATACTTACTCTCCGTCGCGGCTTCTCTATTTTCAAAATTAAACATTTGCGGCAGCAAAAACAATAATCCTCCAAGAGGCTTTCTTTGCGAGATATATTCTGTCATTAAATCAACCAATTTAATTACTTTACTAAATTTAATTAAGCTCTAAGGTCGATTGGAGAAGCAATTTGACCTTTAACGAAAGTGATGTTCAATTCGCGAACAGGAATGATGAGGACAGTGCGAGAAAGATCGACGCCTGCTGCGAAATGCAAGGAGCCGGCGTGGTGGTTCAGGGTGGCGAAACGAGATCCGAAAGGAACGCCGGATATATCGTATTGGATTAAGCGGTAGACGTCGACGACGGTGGCGGCGTCGCAGAGGTCGACGCAAGTGACAAGGATGAAGACGAGAGCAATCATTGAGTAGATTGATTCTAGCATTTGACGCTCCCGCGGATTCTTCGACGACATAGTTTTTGGATTTGATTGCATTGGATCTGATCTAGGGTTTCAATGATTGATCGATCTGTGAAGAAGAATATAAGTATCTGTAGTGTTTAGTTTAGTGTTTGTGATGATATTAGTAGAGAGAGAGAGAGGCTTGTTGACTGCTCGTTGTTCTGTTTAAAATGAAATTTGATTAGATATGGAAAAACTCAAAGTAGTCCCTCTACTATGTATAGTTTTTTAGAATAGTCCTCCAACTTTTGGTTTCATCAATTGGTTCTCCATCTATATACATTTCATCGCTTGGATGTGATCCTTTTATTAAAAATTGGAGATGACCACCTTAAATGTTAAGAAATTTATAACTTGAAATTATTGTTGTTAAATTTCAATATGACTTTGGAAAATTTGGATTCAGAGTTTGATCGTTTTTAATTAAACTAAACAAGTAAACCAGACTTGTTTGACATGTTTAAGTTTTTTATAATTTAGTTGACAAGATCAAATCTGTTCCAAATTCAATTGAGTCAATATCAAGAAAAATAAGATAAATATATCAGTGTTATTAAAAATAATTAACCTAATAATTTAAATTTTATTTAGTTCATCTTTTAAAATAGATCTAATAACGATATTAAAATTACTTAATTGTTGTTTTTTTTAATTAAGATAAGTTGGGATATATTTAGCACAATTAAAGTAATTCTATGTTATAAGTTTAGATATGTTCATGGATGTATTGAGTGCGAGGGGAAATGGGTATTTTAACTTATAAGACGTGGGGAAATTAGGGTTGGTTGGGGAATATGTGACTAAGATATATACTATTTAATGCAATCTTTAATTTTTTTTAAAAAATCCAGGGATTTGATTGGGGGGAAATTGTATATAGATGGAGGAAATAATTAGAATTGGTAACTAGAGGTTCCAATCGAGAAACTATGTATAATTGGGGGATGACATGATGCATGTCCAAAACAATTGGAAATAAATTGCCGTGGCAGTTTATTAACAGGCACAATAGTTTAGTCAATCATGAAGCATGAATTAAATTTTTAGTTTTTGTTGTTATCCATGTTACATTTCATCGCATCTTTTTTTTAATTTTTTTTTTAAAAAGAAGATTACATTTTTTTTAAAAAAAATCAATAATCAAGTTAAATTTTGATTAATTTGATAATACGATAAAAAAAAATTAACCTAGACAAAGCCGGGTTAGTATGTGAAATTTGTCACTTAGACACAAGATATGTCAAAATTACGTGTTTGTCATACATTCTATATCATGAGGCCAGAATAATTCGATAGAAAAAATTGATGATAAATAAAAATAAAACTATAGAGGTTGAAAAACAAATGTAAACCAAGATATTTAATAATGCAACACTAGTTATTTACTCGATCGTGTTTAATGAATTTGTCTTTTAAAAT
>Ga0307508_10005447_pt1 | contig 12100 bp, 13 predicted proteins | sample 9_EM_MG_FD_203089 | JGI IMG/M metagenome (GOLD analysis project Ga0307508, IMG submission 203089) | Populus trichocarpa ectomycorrhiza microbial communities from riparian zone in the Pacific Northwest, United States - 9_EM | ecosystem: Host-associated > Plants > Roots > Unclassified | place... | reverse complement strand
GATGACGCCGACGACGGCGCCGTGTCGCGCTTGCTCGTCAGCGGCAATGACGAGATTCAGATTGGCGTTTTCGGCCTTTGCTCCGCGCAAAAGGCCGACCAAATCGGGCTTGGTCGTCGGCTTATCGTTGAAAAAGTAGGCGCCGTCTTTGGTGATAGTGACGACATAGGTCTTGCTGACCGTGTCGTCGGACGACGCAGTCTTCGGTAGCTCGACCTTCAGGCTTTGCGAGACGATATAGGTGGCAGACACCATCATGATGATGAGCAGCACCAGCACGACGTCGACCATCGGCGTGACGTTGATGCCGACGATGCCGCCGCGACCGCGTGACGAAGAAGAGGCTACGGATGCCATGGGTGCCTCAGGCAACTCCTGCGACTTGAATGTTGCTCTTCGAGTCGGCGTCGCTGCGCTCGACTGTCATCGGCTTGGGTAGGTCGGCCTGTTTCGGCTGGCTGTCAGTCGCGGACGCGAGCGCCTCGGGCCCGTGGCCGCCGACGCCGGCCTTGAGGTAAGCGCTGATCAGCTTGGTCAGCGCCAGCGACTCTGTCTCGATCTCGCCGATGCGCTTCTGAATGACGTTGTAAGCGACCACGGCAGGCAGGGCGACGAACAAGCCGACGCCCGTTGCCACGAGCGATTCTGCGATCGCCGACATGACACCACCCATGGCCGACGTGTTCTGACCGTTCGAGCCGAGCGCGCTGAACGCCATGATCACGCCCAGCACGGTGCCGAACAAGCCGACGAAGGGCGCGTTGTTGCCCAGTGTGCCCAAGAAGTTGAGGCCCCGCTCGAGCTGGCGTTTGGCGCGGCCCAGCGCCGAGTCGACGGCATCTGCCATGGCCTCGGGGCCGCTGGCCGCCCAGCGCAGGGCTTCGCGAGCGATGCTGGCTTCGAACGATTTGCTCTTCTCCAGCAGTTGGGCGGCACCAACCAGGTCGTCGGCGTCGAGAAACTTAGCGAGCCGCCGGTGCAGCTCGTCGATATTTTCGTGACGGCGCCGAAAGAACAGAAAGCGCTCGACCATGGTGGAAATCGAAACCACGGACAGCATGAGCAAGACGTAGAGGATCCAGGAGCTGCCGAGCAGCGCGACCTTGAGTAACCGTTCGATCAACATCGGAATGGCCTTTCGAAAACGAAATTCGTTCAGTGCGCGACGAAGCTGGTGAGAAACGTGCCGAGCTTGGCTCCGCCATTGGCTTGAATGGCTTGCAGCTCGCCCGCTTGACGAAAGGTTTGTTTGACCGCGAATGTGTCGGGCACTTCAGCTGCCGCCGCGACCTGCAGCGAGACGTCGAAATGGACGCTGTCTTCGCCGCAGGCGTCATACAAATTGGCGTAAATCAGGTACGTTCCGGCCGCTGGCGCCGTCTGGAAGACCAAGCTCTCGCGGAGCCCGCCGCTCGGCAGGCAGTTGGCGAAGGCGTCGTGATCGATGAGACCACTTCCCGAAGCGCCGAGCTCGAGCTTGCCGCTTTCGTCTTCGACCGCAGTCGTCGGATGCTTGGGGTCGACTAGCTTGCCCGTTGGAGTGACAACACGTAGATCGAGGTCGACGGGCGTGTCCCAGCTCAGGCTCACGGCAAGTGCCGGCGGCGAAACGGTCGGATCGCAGGCGTTGCCGTTGTCTGGCACTTGCGGAGTCAGGCACAGGTTGAGCGCGGCCTGCGTCCCGGAGCGCCCACGCGCATCGAGCGCGGCGAACAGCAACTGGTGCAGCCCAGGCTGGATGTTCTGCCCGAAGGATGCCCGCATGCGCCATTCGAGCTCACCGCTGTTGACCACGTCTGCGCTGCCAGTGGGCACGAGCCAATAGCCGCTGCCCGCGTCGGCAAAGCGCGCGGCGACCGCCAACGCGTCGAGCGACGCGCGTCCACTGATGGCACGGCTCGGCTCGCCGATCGGAATCAGGCTGTTGGCTAGGCTGACCGACGTGACGCTGGGTGAACGCGGCTTGACACCTGCGTTCACCTCGTCCGCCGTCAAGGGCGGCAGCCCCGGCAGCTCCGCGCCGCGAAACTGCGCGTCTTGCACCCGGATCGGTTGCTCGAGGCCTTCGGTCGCCAACTCAGCCGAGCAGCCGAGCGAGCACAGCCAGCCCGTCAAGGACAGCCCAAGTTGGGCGCGACGCAGCGGCCTCACAGCTCCACCTGCAGTCGCAGGGTCCATTGATCGTTCTTGGCGTCGGTCGGCACGCCAACGTTGTCGCGCGCCAGGTAGTCGCGCACGAAATCGTACTGGAACAAGAGCCGCGCGCGATTGGGCAGCACCAAGCCGGCGAGCGGCGAGAACGTCCGCACCGTTTGCGTCTTGGGTAAAGTCTTGGCCGCGCGCGTTTCGGTGATATCGGAGTTCGGGTCGTAGATGGCAGCGCGAAATCCGACGACGCCGTACCGAGTGAGCTCTTGGGTGAGCGCGACGTAGCCACCGGCCTGGCGCGCGTCGAGCGTGGTGGCCACAGGATCGGACGGCAGAAAGCCGCGGTCGTAGTTGGACGCCACGAACGCTTCCGCCGAGAGCCGCGTGCGGCCGAGCGCAGTCTGGAGGCCGGCCTGAAGATCCAGGCCTATCGCCCAGCGCTCGAAATTTTTCGAGGGGGTCGCCGCGCTGCCGGGCAGACCGACGAGCTCGCCGGGTTGCGCGATGCCGTCCTGGTTCACGTCGTTCCAGATCACCGTGCTTTTGCTGGCGTCTTGACCCGCGTGAAAGCCCTTACCGACCGCGAACGAAGCGCCACCGCCGACCTCCAGCTGCTCGGCGATCACCTCGGCTCCGAAGCGTCCAATCACGTCCTTGTTGGCGTTAGGATCGTGGGGGAACCCATGCTCATCGACGGGCTCACCGTTCACGACGGCGAGCGCATAGCGCAGGAACGACGCCGCTCCGGAGAGCTTGGCACCGGCGTCCATCTCGGTTGGGAACAGCGCACCCGAACCGACCGAGCGCTCCATGAACCAGCGCACCCGCGCCGATTCCGCCAGCTCGTAACCGAACGGAATGTCCAAGACTCCGACGCTCAGCATGACCAGCGGCGGCTGTTCGACGGGGTTATGACCGCGATAGAATAGCGAGCCCTCGGCGCGACGAATGCCGACTTTCGGTCCACGCACCGTATTGGCGTCGAGCTCGAGCGTTGCCGAGGCGTAGTCCCAGCCGCGGTCGATGCGGAGCCGTGCCCGTCGCACCAGAAACTCGTCGTGGTTCAAGGGCGTGCCGCCCTGCTGCAGCTGATCTTCGGAAGATTGATCGTGTTGAAACTGCGACTGCAAGTAGCCGCCGATCTTCAAACCGCGCGGGATGGGTCGCGCGTAGGCGTGGCGTTCCAGATTGACTGGGCCTTCCGGCGCCGGCGCCGGCGCCGTGAGCGCCGGCGTGCCCCCTGTCGGCGCCCTACTGGTAATCGCCGGCGGCGTCGGCCCCAGCTTTGCTCGAGCGGAAGCCGCCATCGCACTGGCGGTCGCTGGCGCCGCTACCGCGTTCGTCGGAGTCGCTGGTGCCGTCCGGGACGCGGGCACTTCCAGGTCGTCGTCGGGACCTGGCGATGCTGGCGGATTCTGCGCGCTCGCCGTAGCCGTCAGCAGCATCGCAGCGAGAGCGAGCGGCAAGATGTCGCAATTGACTCTGAACAAGGAAAGATCCGCGAATGAATGACCGAGCTCCCGCCGCAGACCGCACCGCCAAACGCTGCCCAGCGGCGGCTCGCTCTTCGTTCGAGAGCGGGGTGACCAGGGTGGAAGGCTCGCTCGGGGTTGGGGTGGACGGTTAGAGCGAGCTCAATTGGGTAGGGCCGGAACGCTTCCGTCGGCTTTGAGCAGCGGCAGCCGGTCCTTGTTCGGGAACGGTTCGCAGTCCGAATCGACGCAGCGGTTCAACCACTGCGCGACTTGACCGTTCTTGGGACAATTGAAGCAACCGTCCGCGCCGAGCTCCTGCAGCGTGCAGACGGGCGTCGCCGGTGCTCCTCCGGCGCCTGTGCCGCCATCGTCGCTTCCAGCGCCAGGTGAGCTGCCACCCTCGCTGGAGCTGGTGCCGCCCTCGGTGCCGCTGCCGCCGCTGTTGGTGCTGCCGGCCTTGCCGCTGCCGCCGCCACGGTTAGCAGTTTTTCCGCTGCTGCCCGCCGCGTCATGCTCGCCGGCAGAGCTGTTGCTACCACCGCCGTTCACGTCCGGTGGCTTGGCATTGTCGTTGCTGTCGTTGCAGCCCTGCGCCGCTGCGAGTAGCAGAGCGAAGCTGACGAGCACGGTTCCGAGCTGCTGACGTTTCAAGGTTTTCATCCTTCTTGCTCGCCTTTCGCTCGGTAGGCTTCGCAGTAGCCAAAGTTGCAGCTCGACGTGTCACCGCTGCACGCCGAATCATCGGCGCACGGGGTGCAGGCGCTCGTCACGTTCGGATTCGTGGTGTGCTCGAAGTAGCAGCCGCACGGCTTCGGGTCCGCGTAAGACGAGATCGCACCCAGCGTGCCCTCGCGCGACGCCTGCATGGCGCATTGCGGAATGTCGCCCGCCAGAATCGTCTGCTCGAACGGGTTGACGTTCGTCCCATCCGGCTTGGCTTTGGCGCTGAACCAACCGAGCAAGTTCTCTACCTGGGCGTCGAGCGGTTTTCCGGCGCCGTCGACCTTGGTGAAGTAGTGGCCCGGCGCCCACAGGTAGTATTTCCCGCTGCGTACGTTGATCTTGTCGAAGGCCGCTGCACTCGAGTCCGGATACACGCCGCAACTCTGCCCGTAGTGTTGATAGGCCAGTGTCTTGATGGCCGAGCGCTTGGCATCGGCAGCGCTGCCGGAAACGTAGCCCAGCGACTGTCCTGCCAACTCTTCCGTGGTCGCGTAGGTCGTCACGGCGTTGATCACGTCGCCCTGCGAGCCTTTTAGATTAGTGACGTCCGGCCATTTGAAGCCGGCCGACGGCACTTTGATGGCCGCGGCGAGCAGCAGACTCGCGAACGAGTCGAACTGCCGTTTGAAGACGCCGGTACCGTCCGTCCACGGCGCCGCTTGGCCGGTCTGACCAAAGCCGTACACGAAGTACAGCGCCTCGGCGCTGATCGACAGCTGGTTCGACTTCTTGTCCGTGATGATGTTCAGCGTTTGGACCGGGGCGGGGAAGTCACCGACGCCATCGGGCACCGCGCCATCCGGGCAGAACGCGGCGTCGTTGCCCATGTGCGAGAACGTGACCGGCTGACCGCCGACGCGAGCGTCGCAGCGCTGGTCGGCGTCGTTCACCGCATCAGCGATCCAATAGCGGAACTGCCCCCTGACTTTGCCGCTGAGAAAAGCGCTGTAGCCAGCGCAGGCGCCGAGGTCGTCGTGCCAAAAAATCGTGGTGCGCGCGTCGCTGTGCGTTGCATCTTTGGCAATCGCGAGGGAAATTTTCTTGAGCGTCGCCGTTACGGCGCTACCGCCGACGCCAAAGACCTTGTTTGGCAGAACCACGTCGTCGCAGAGAATGGCGTGCGCCTTACTTGGAAGTAGCAGCACCGCGCCCAGCGTGAAGGCGCAAGTCAATGTTGAGCTCGTCTTCAAAAGCATCGAATCCTCCGGTCATGAGTGCCCGGACGCCCCTCGGCGCCCGAGCACGGTGCTCCTTCCAGGAATCGAACCTGGCGCGCGTGGCTTTGCAGGCCTGCGCCGTCCCAGACGGCAAGGAGCGTCGAACCTATCCGCCGACCCGTTTCCAGGCGACGCCCGGCGACGACAGCTCGGCTAGCAGCAAACCGAATCTGGACACGCCGCAGCGGGCCAGCAGCAGCAGTCGCTTGTGACGAAGCTTGACTAGCTTGCGAGCACGCCAGACCGCGCCGTGACTGTTCACAGCGGTCACGACGATCACCAAGTCGGCACGCTCGATCAGCGCCTCGAGCGTGCCGGCGCCTCGACCGGCTAGATCGCCCGTGTGCCATTCGATCGAATGACCGGCGCGCTCCGCGAGCTGCCGATATTGGGCTTCGCTCCGGTCGAGCCCGCCGACCAGGCCGATGTGCATCATCAAACTCCGTTTTCATAAATCCATCGGAAAAATAGACTAATAGGGCAAACAAGACCCGGCCGAGACCGGTGAGCGGAACCAGCGCTGCGGCGCCGGCCCCGCTAGGTACACAACGGCGCGCAATAGCCTGGAAAAGTCGCCAGCAAAAGGCGACTTTCTTGAGGTGCAGGCTGGCGACGGCTCATCCGTAAAACCCTAGCTGCTGGGTATACTGATGCCAGGCGTCCGCTATGTCAAGCGGCTTTGTAGACTAAAGCAGCGGTCCGCGTTCGGAAGCCCTTTTACGCGGGCAGGCGGGCGTCAGCCGCCGGTCTTGGTGATCGAGCGCAGTGCCTCGAGCCGAATCATGACGTCGGCGCGCTGCACGGCTTGCAGCTTGCTCGGGCCGACGCCTTCCACGCAGAACGAAGCGACAGCGCTGGCGAGACGGAGTCCGCGACGCATGGAAGCGCCGTCGAGCGATCCGGCCGCCGCCAAGTAGCCGAGCAGAGCGCCCGCAAAGCTATCGCCGGCGCCAGTCGGATCCACTTCGTCTTCGAGCGGATAGGCAGGCGTGAAGAACACTCCTTCGTCGTCGAACAGCATCGCGCCGTACTCGCCACGCTTCACGATCAAGCGCTTCGGGCCAAGCTTGCGCACCGCCGCCGCCGCGCGACGAATGTTGTGGATGTCCGCGAGCTGCCGCAGCTCTTCGTCGTTGATCATCAGCGTGTCGATCTTGGCTAGCACTTCGCCAAGCTTCTTGCGCTCGCCCGAGATCCAGAAATTCATGGTGTCGGCGGCCACGAAACGCGGCGCCTTGACCTGTGACAGCACGTCGAGCTGAAGCTGCGGCTGAATGTTGCCCAGGAGCACGAACGGAGAATCGACGAAGCTGGGCGGCAGCTTGGGGCGAAAATCCGCGAATACGTTGAGCTGCGTGTCGAGCGTTTCGCGGCTGGCCAGGTTGGCAGCGTAACGGCCCACCCAGCGAAACGTTTTGCCCTTGGCGTGCTCGACGCCGGCGCAGTCGACGTCGCGTTCGGCCAGCTCCTCGAGCACCGTCTTCGGAAAGTCTTCGCCCACCACGGCGACGATGCGAACGGGCGCGAACAAGCTAGCCGCATAGGCCGCGTAGGTAGCGGCACCGCCAACCACGTCTTTGGCGTTGACGCTCGGCAGCTCCAGGTCGTCGAACGCCATCGAGCCCACGATCAGGACAGAGTCTGCGGTTTCTTTGCTGCGGGTTGCGTACATGGTCATGGTCTCGGACTTTCAGGGGCTGTGCTTGCGCGCCGCGTTCGCCGTCGGTGCTATGAAGAGGGAGAACGGAGGCGTCCTTCCGCCAGGAACTGTTCGGCGAGTGCCGCTACGCGGCTGCGGCGGCACTCTTCGGCTAGGAAGATCGAGGTCAACTTGCGAGTGGCTTCTTCGAGGTCGGCGTTGACCAGCACGTAGTCGAACAGGCCGTAGTGCTCGATTTCGCGTTTGGCAACGCCAAAACGCTTTTGCACGGTCTCTTCGTCTTCACTGGCTCGACCACGTAGGCGCTCTTCGAGGACTTGCATGCTGGGTGGCAAAATGAAGACCGCCACCGAGTCAGGCGCCGCGCACTTGATTTGACGCGCGCCCTGATGGTCGATGTCGAACACGATGCCACGGTCGCCGCGGCGGCTCTCGATCTCGGCTTTGCTAGTGCCGTACAGATTGCCGTGGACCTCGGCCCATTCCAAAAACGCTCCGGCTTCGATCAGTCGCTCGAACTCGGGGCGCGCAACGAAATGATACTCCTTGCCGTTCGTCTCGTTTTGCCGCGGCTTGCGCGTGGTGTGCGAAATGCTGAAGGTCAGGCCTTTGACCTCGGCCAGCAGCCGCGCGGTCAGCGTCGTCTTGCCGGCGCCGGAAGGCGACGAGATGATCAGAAGCAGCGGCCGCTCATTCGACATTTTGGACCTGCTCCCTGATCTTTTCGAGCTGACTTTTGATGTCCACCACCAGGTGGGAGAGCTTCACGTCTTGGCTCTTTGAGCCCAGCGTGTTGGCTTCGCGCGACATTTCTTGAAGCAGGAACTCGAGGCGCCGGCCAATCGGTGTGGCGTCGCCGAGTAGCGCCAGGAATTGGTCGAAATGGCTGGCCAGGCGCACCAGCTCTTCGGTCACGTCACTGCGATCCGCCATCAGCGCCAGCTCGGTCTCGAGCCGCCCGGCATCGGGGCTCATCGCCGCTTCAGACAAGAGGCGGGCGACACGTTCACGGAGCCGCGCCAGTTGGCGCTCGGCCGAGCCGTGGCTCAGCGCCTTGGCCCCGTTGGCTAGCTCACGCAGCGCAGCCAAGCGCTCGCCCAGCTCACGGGCCAGCGCTTGCCCTTCACGCTCGCGCATTTGATCGAGGCGCCCGAGCGCGGCTTCGAACGCCGAGGTGAGAGCGTGCTCGAGGCCGTGCTTGCTCGAGTGTGACGAGTCGACGAGTAGCTGAGGCACGGAAGCAAGCACGGCTACGGGGACCTCGGTGCCCGGCGCCAGCTCGTCGCGCAGCCTGAGCAGGCTTTCGTACACGGCACGAGCTCGCGTCGTCGAAAAGCGCGCCGTGCCGGCGCCCTCGTCCAGCCTGACGCCGATATCGAAGCGCCCGCGCGACAGCCGTTCACGGGCAATTTGTTCCACGAAAAAGCCGTGCGCGGCCAGCTCGTCTGGCATCCGCACCCGCACGTCGAGGAAGCGGTGGTTCAGTGCGCGCAGCTCGCAGGTCAGCTTGTTGCCGTCGAGCTCTGCCTCGCCGCAGCCGAAACCGGTCATGCTGCGCATTGTTGCATCCGGGACTAGAGGCCCTTGCGTCGCTTGATGTCGTCCATCATGCGCCGGTACTCCACCTCCCAGACAGCGGTGCCCTCTTTGACGTGCTTGATTTTACTGCGCACCTCGGCGTCGATCTCGACGTCGATAACGGCTTGCTTGCGTAGCGGATCGCGCAGCTTGCGTCGCAGCTCGAAGTCTTCGGCGAAGATCTCTTCCACGTTGGCGGAGTGCATCAGCATTTCTACGAGCTGATCGAGCAGGTAGTCGATGGCGTCATCGCCCAGCTTGATCTTGCGCTCGTCAGCCAGGAGCTTCTTGATGCGTCCGAGCTCGCTTTGGGGCAGGCCGCGTTGGGCGAGCACGTCTTTGGCTTTGTCACTAACCTCTTGCTCGTCCGTGATGAACTGGTTGAGCACGGCCTGGACATCGAGCTCGACCTCTTTGGGCGACTCCGTCTCGATGTCACCGGCTGAGGTGAGCGCATGCACCATGAGGTGCGAAATTTCAGGGACCTTGGCGCTGTGCAGACGCATAAGGCGCCCTAATTACCTTAATTTCCGCCGCGCTTACAGCGCGAACGGCACCGCTCGTGCGAAAAACACAGAATCAAAACAACAGGGAGGCGGGGAGGCGGGGAGGCGGAACCCGAGATCTTGGGGTTTGCGTGCCGCCAAGCTCCCGCAAGGTCGTCTACGAGACGATTCTAGGCGCCGCGCGAAAAAAACAAGAGAATCTCTGCTCGGAAACTCGCCGCCTCCCCGTCTGCCTGTTGTCTGCGATTCACTGGGGCTTTTTGGGATCACGGGCGCCGAGCCGCAAGCGACGAAAAACGGCTTCGCGCTGGCGATGCTTGTAGGCGTCATGGCTCGCCTCGCCGGTTTCGTTGTGCGCCTCGCTTTCGGCGTCGAGCACTTGGAACTCGCACAGCATGTACACGATTGGCCCGAGGTTCTCCGAGCCGGCTGGCGCAAACTCCATCAGGTGGGGCGGCACACGCACCGGCACGTCGGTCACGTATTGAATCACGCGATAGTTTGGCGCGCTGAAGCGATTGTCGCTGGGCAGGGGACCGTCGGGATCGCCTTGGAACTGCGGCACCAGCTGCGCCAGCACGGGGTTTTTCAGGCAGTAGCCGCGAAAGTCGAAAATGGAATTGGTGCTCTGCTTGGGCACCACGTAGTTGAACGGGAACAGCTGCTCGGTCAGGTAGTTGAGCACTGGGAGCACGTTGTCCGGCGTGCGCGTTACGATGCGAAACCTGAGCTTGTCGTAGAGCGCGGCCGCCGTTGCTTCGGGTTTTGACAGCAGCTTGGTGTACGTCGAGTCGAGGTTCTTGCGACCGCCGACGAACTCGGTGATCGGAAAGCCTTCACTCAGCATCGTGCCGACGACGCGATACACCTTCTCTTCCACCAGGTGGAACAGGTCGCGGTCGCTGACGGGCAAGCGGAAAAGCAGCTCGCGGCCGGCCATGTGATTGATGATCTGCACCACCTTGAGGATGGTGCAGGCGCACACCTGCCGATGTCCCTTACCGGAGGCCAGTAGCAGCAGCTGCTCGACGCTGGCTTCTTCGACCGGCTTGGGGATCGCGAACGCGAAATGACGCCGCAAATAGCTGACGGCCTCGCGCTTGATGTGCTCGATGAAAGCTCGGTCCTTCGGCTCGTCCGGCCTGAGCTCGTGATTTTCGATGAAGCGACGCGCTTCGGCTTCATCGATCAAATTGAGGCGGTGCCAATCGATGACCGAGCCGCCGCTCAAAATCAGGCGCAGCGCCTCCAAATCGTGGAGGGATAGATCCTCGAGCCGCTTGAGCCTGGGGGGATAGGGCAAGGAGGAAATGCGCTCGCCTGAGCGCGGCGGTTCGCTGTCAGGAGCGGTCAGTGTTGCGTCGTGGTGGCGCCGCTCGCTTGCGGTCGACCGAGCGCGAGTGTGCCGAGAAAGATGCCGACGGTTACCCCGAGGACCGCGATTTGGGCTCCAAACTGGCTACTAGCCAGAAAGGCCACTGGAATCGATGCTGCGAGGTACCACGGGGAAAGCTTCATGCTCAGGCGCTCCTAAGGTTCACTTGTGAGGGTAGAGGCTGGTGGGGGGCGGTCCCGCCACGAGACAGAGCAGCGACGGAAGGTAAGTGGATGTAGGATAAGGTGCCACAGCACGCGGAAGAGGGGCAAGAGTTAGTCAGGTGCACGAAGGCGTACAAGCCCCAATCGACGCGGCACGTTATTTATGTGGGTATTTGCCAGCCGCTGGCGCACCTGCGCTTGCGTCCATGCAAGCGCGGACATGCGAAAGAAACCCGGGGTGCACAAGGACCCGTTTTGGCTCGAGTTTTGGTAGCGTCAGCCGTGTGCCTCGTCGTTCCTTCGCGCTCGCGTGCGCCGCGCTCATCGGCCTTGTGCTCTCGACGAGCAGCTGCGGCGACGACGGTCTCATCCCGACGACGGTCGCGCCGGGTGGTGACTTCGTCCAGGAGGACGTGGTTTTCGACGACGTGTTCTTCTACTGCAAGGTCGAGCCGATGCTGTTCGAGCGGGGCTGCGGCTCGGGCGTCGCGGGCAAGGATCCGGAGAACGGCTGCCACTTCAGCGTGACGAAGTTTCGGCTGACCGACTATATGCCCCACGTGGGCGACAGCTGCATGGGCGACACGCTTCCGCCCGGCGTCGCCGTACCGACCGCCGCGCAGCAGAACTACACGGCCGCGCAGGCGCGCATGAAGCGCGATCCGAAGCTGGCTCCGTTGCTATTGCGACCGACGGCGCAGGCCACGCATCCGCGAAAAATCTTCGAAGCCAATAGCCCCCAGGCCGATGTAATCCGGCAGTGGGCCACGCAGTCTTCCAGCCAATGAAGTACGCGCTCTTCGCCTTCTTGATCGCGTTGGGCGCGCCCGCGATCGCGCACGCAGCGGACGACGACGAAGACGCCTACGCCCGCGTGGTCGTTGCTGAAGCCGAGCTGCGCGCAGGGCCGGGTGTGTCGCATCGCGTGATCTATCGCGCCCCGCGCGGTGAAACGTTCTTGATTTCGTCGCGTGAAACGGCTGGTTTCTGGCTGCAGGTGACGTTGCCGGACGGGCGCACGGGCTACGTGCTGGGCGACACCGTGGAGCCGGTGGCGGCGGGCGACGACTCGGCGGAGGGCGCGCGCAAGCCGGGCTTTTTCGCGCCGCCCGCGCTGCAGGACGCTCACGCCGGTTTCGCGATGATGGCTGGCATCTACGATCGCGCGGGCTACGTCGAGCTGCGCCCGGCTTGGGTGATCGCGCCTGCTATCGCCTTCGAGCCTTACGTCGGCTTGGCGCTGCAGAGCGATAG
>Ga0307508_10005445_pt1 | contig 12102 bp, 12 predicted proteins | sample 9_EM_MG_FD_203089 | JGI IMG/M metagenome (GOLD analysis project Ga0307508, IMG submission 203089) | Populus trichocarpa ectomycorrhiza microbial communities from riparian zone in the Pacific Northwest, United States - 9_EM | ecosystem: Host-associated > Plants > Roots > Unclassified | place... | reverse complement strand
GCCATGTTATGGTTTTTGACCGCCCAATTTAGCATTGTCCACAGATCCCTGGTTTGCCAGAAGTGACATCATCACTTACCCCGCAGTCACATCGTGGTCTACTTGGCATCTGTCTCTCAGGAGCAGGCCCGACAATCTTGGCTCTCGCAACTCACAATTTTGAGGCCATTGCAGAAGGGGCTCGTGCAATATTTGCGAAAGAGAATATCCAGGTGGACTGGAAGTTACTCGAAGTTGTTGGCGGAAGTCAATGTTATCCAGTAGAGGCGAATTAGATAGAACTAGATGAACGTAGAAAGTGTCTATTACTGGTCATACGGTGTCGTGACATGCATGCGTCGTAGGTATCGTGCCTCCGGGTATCCTAAAATCTAATATCTCGTTACTTCTAGCCCCTTGCGTTGAGACAAACAGCTCTCATGGCGACAAGGGATGATGAGCTGCCATCGAATGGTAGGTCAACCGTGAACATCACATCGCTGCGGTCACTGTTCAAGTAGACTGGCAGTGTCACCAGGTTGCTCTGGCCAGTGGCGTCCTCGTCCTCTTGCACCCAACGGATCTGAGATGCGTTCAAGTGAACTGCCTCGCCATCGTTGAGCACAAGCTTCCCAGCTTCTGCATCCCACGCAGCTCCCTCCAATGTCAAACCTGAACATTGTGATTAGAGAAGTCGAACTACTAGAAAACCGCTCTTTAGAACTCACCATCGACGATGAAGGCTCCCGGGTTGCTCATTTGACCAATGTCTAAGCGCAAACTCAGTGTCTCCAGACTCCAACGCTTGCGATGCGCTACAGTCTGCCGAGTAGCTGTAATGTACGCCTCTGGGAAGAACAATCCTCCAAGCCAAACTTCGACGTTGGATAAGGACTGCTGCATCGTCGTAATCCCATCCAATTGAGCCAGGCGACGAGCAAGATCTGGAATCCACTCCGACACTGACATGGCTTTGGGAACCTTGTATCGTCTCCAGTGTGTTGGAATAGTGCCTAGATCATCTTAGTTTGGTTCCAATCAAGACAACGCTGAATTCACCTTTAGTCAGAGCGCTCATTAAAGCACGGAGGTGATTAGTCTGCTTCAGTTCACCCTCGCAAACCTTGACGACATCGGCAAGGTCCTTGCGAACATGGTCAAGCAACTTGCGTCCGATGGAGCCTTCCCGGAAGAATAGGCGATAAAGTGGATCTGGGTTGTCGCTGGATTGTTTGGGTAATATATTCAGGGACTGGATGTAAGCGTCAATAACAAGTCAGTTATTGCGAAAAAAATGTATTCTTACCGATGGGAGTTGAGTCAACCATTCGCGACAACGCTCGTGCAGGTTGCGCATCCACGCGGGTTGCTCTGAAGACTGACTCTTGGAAGGACTGCCAGTGCTCGGAACGTCATCCTCGTCATCGGCCAGAGTTCGCATCTTCCGTAGCTTGCTGAGAAGCTCGTTACCTGTGACAAGTGAGCTTGTGTGCGTCGAGCAAATCCCAACCGAACTCACCTTGAGCAACAGCGATGACTCTTTCTGCAGTGGGCGGTAGTGTCAACCATGATGGCGGCTCGCGGTCTGGTAGACCTTGTACCCATGATAAGAAGTGCTCAAGTTTAGTGCCGTCGGGAGCTTCAAGAACCTGGCTACTATTGATACTGGGCACCAGGTTGAAATCCACATTGTAAGCAGCCGGAGTGAACAGTTTATCGACGAATGCATCGAGAATGCGTTGATCAAAGTCGCTATCGATGCGCCCACCATACACCGATTGTTTGATAAGTGTCCTGAGCGCATCCCATGGAATCGTGGCAGGGTCAACATTAGCTCTCCCTTTGGCAATGGCGTTGAGCCAAGTGTCGATAGTGCCAAAAGCAGAGGCCATATCGGAGTCGTTGAAGTCGTAGGTTTGGCTCCACCCCAGTGGCACATATCGCAAACGTTCTTGTACAACGGCATGGAACCACGCGAGAAGGAAATACAAGCGGACCTTCTCTGCAGGCCCTTGAGCAAGGCGTTGCGGGGGGATGGATCTCAGCGAATCGAACAAGTTGGCCTTTATTCCTGGTGGAGGCTCGTTCATGATGATACGAGACTGTCGCAAGATGTTGACAGGAATGGATGGGTTGGCTTCCATGGTCAGGAAAAGGCGGAAGTTGCGATGAGGATTGAGGGTTTGTAGCTTCTTCTCCAACTGTCCTAGCCATGAAGGAGCCAAGTGAACGTTCTTGAGGAGGACCCATGTCCCTTGTCTCGATGCTGCAGCGATCGCTTGATCCGCAAGAATAAAGCCCTCCTGAGAGCCCATGGCAACCGAGGAAGATCGCGCTCCGACAGTTTGGATAAGATTCTCAACACGGTAGCTAGCATCATAACCGGTCACAGATACCAGGGCGAGTGGGGTTGTAGCGGGAACCTCGTTTGCAACCATTGCGCCGAGGTCGAGTTCGGACGACAAGTCATTCTGGAAAACAGTCCTAACGTACAATGCGGTGGATTGCAAGAGACGGTCAGGTCGCAAACACTTGACGATAAGCATCGAACGAAGAGCCTCCACAGCAGCTGCTCAAATGTCAGAACGCGAAGAACTTGTACATGAGGGACACGTACGTGTACTTGGCTCCCAAGGTAGAGGTACGATCGTTTCAGGGTTTGCGGATTGTAAGAATGGAACCCAATCTTCGGGACGCTCGAGAACATTGCTAAGAACAGGTTTGAAAAAGCTTTGTTTCGCATAATCTTCGAGGTGCATCATCTGGTCCGGGGAGAGTACATCAGAGACCGGATGTTCGCCTGAAGAGGCATTTGGCTTTCCAACGATTCCCTGACCACTTTCGAGGAGGAACTCGAGTTCGTCGGCGACATCCTCAACACCTCGCAGCTTCACTTGTGCCAAAAGTACAGCGAGCATGACGTGGTCACGGTGGAGCAGAGCTCTCGAGGTTCGCTTGTATACGATCAGGAAGAGGTCATTAAGTAGGACTTCCCGCCGTCTGTGGTAGTCGGTGACGTTCTTCAAGTTAGGATTATGGTGGAGCACATAGTCAAAGATGTCGAGGAAGAATCGAAGGGAAAATTGATAAAAGTGGTTGACGAGGTTGAGTTGTTCGAGAATGAAGAACACGGAACTGCAGGCTTGTGCCAACGGCAGATATTCAGTAGTCACTTGCTCAACTTCCTTCATGACGATGTCCGTTTCCTCCACCTTGCGTGTGATCTCTGCAGCTTCCCGTTTGAGCGTTTCCAAGGTACTGATGACTTTGTCGTCATCAAGAATGTTTCCAGTCGAATCGTTGAGGGCTTGCAGGAGTAGTTTTTCCAGCGTTCGGAGGCGAAGGCGGAATTCGCCTTGGGCTTTCATGAGATCCGTTCTCTTGCGCTCAGTATCAGGCCGTTCCACTTTGAGTACTTGATCCAAGGATTGACTTTGAAGACTGCTACGCGTCATTGTGAAGTTGACGAACGTAACTCTACTGCAGATGTCGGGGGAGAATTCGATCGACGGATCCCGAGTCGAGAGGAACATTGTAAACGCAGGCGAGAAGTCAATATCTTGGTTACCAATGCGGATGAGAACACGGCCACCCGTTCTGCGAATCTCCTTGTTCAAGACTGCATTCAGGATGGGATCCAAATGCTCGACATCTTGGATGAGAATGGGGTTGCCGAATCGCAGAGCGCTCTCCAGAACTTTGAGGAATGCTTCATCGAGGAAACTTGTGACAGTGATCTTGCGGTCTTTGTACTCATTGAGCAAGAAGGTCGTTGCCTGACCAGTGGGATCGATGATCAATGGGTAACGGTTGAATCGTTTGAGCATGATTGCGTTCTCAGTGGTCAGGTTGTCAGCTGGAAGCGACTTGGATTGCCAGCTCAAGCGATCATCCGCAGTCGAGAGGTACTCCGTCAAAGAGAGCTCCGGTTTAAACTTGACGTTGGCTTCGAGGAGGTGGTTCGACCAATCCTGCCACATCACCTCTCGGTAATGCTGGTCAAAGAAACCACCGTACGCAAGGAATGCTGCAGATAACAACACATCACCAACGATGGTGCTCATCTCGGCATCGAAAGTACGACTTCCAGACTCCCATCGTCCCTTCTCCGAGGACAAGCTTTCGAGGAGCTTCATGCTACGATCAACCTTGCTCTGCACTCGCTCCATCTCCGATTTGATGGCTTGCGTTTCCGAAATGAGCAGTGCATATTCTTCCTTGTACTTGGCAATCTTCGCCTCTAGTTCAGCAACGATGGTGATGATTTGGGCGGCTTGCTTCTTCGTGGTCTCCGCTTGTGTCTCGAGGGATTGCACCTCGTTACGTAGAGGCTCGACCTTGTCAAGAATCTCGGAGAAGCGAACCTGCGCAAGGACCCACTTGACGAGAGGACCGCAGGCCTTACTGGCGCGTTGGACAGTCTCAAAGTTGAACGATGGCCGGCTCAGGAAATCCTTCTTCATGAGCTCACGGAGAGGCTTCGTCATTTGGTTGTTGGTATCGAAGTTGACGATCCTTTGGATGAAGTCATCCCGGCGAATGATACCTTGAACCGTACGCCAGCTATCGATCTTGTGACCAAGAATCGTGCAGACAGACTCCATGGCAAGTTTGACGGCTTCCGGTGGATTGGCCATCGTCCTGACTTCTTGCAAGTGTTGCCTCTTGATGTTACTGACAGCAGCCTGTGCTTCCAACACGGCAGGCTCTGCGTCTGCGAGGTCAGCCATGACGACAGCACGACGTTGAGCGATGTGTTTGTCCTGCTCAACCAAAGCAGCCTGGATTTCGATGGACGCCGCCTTCTTCTGTTCAGCCTCCTGCTGGTCTGCAACCATGCGCTTAAGCTTCTCGTTAGCTTCTGCATCCTTGGCTTGAAGTTGAGAACGCTTCGTTGCAAGGCTCTTGCGAAGCTCCTCGACCTGGGTCACCGTGTCCTTGAGTTTGTCGAGACCAACATGAAGGTGACGTTGCTGTTCCTCAAGTTCGTCACGCTTCTCGTTATAAAGCCTGACATAATGATTGATACTGAAGAACACCGCTCAGGTCAATAATTCAATCTTTATGAAAGACTTACAAATCGAGGTAGTGCCGGGGAGTAACATAATTGTAACGACCTTGACGACGACTGATGCGCTGGTTGATCTGGTGCATTGACATATGCACGTAGACGAGACCATTCACAACGGCGGTGCGATGAACGGGGGGCATGAAAAGCTCGCGGTAGGCGATAGGGAAGTGGACAGGTGGGGAATACGAAGACAGGTCCAAGTCCAACGTATGGGTGAACTCCATACCAACTTGGTAGAATGCCTGGTCTGACCAATCACCAAACCAATCGAGAACACAACGGTTGAACAAAGCAGGCGACGTGGCGGCGCGAGACGCGAGACCGTTTTCTGGGGGATTCATGGTGAAGACAACATGGAGATTCTTCGCAACTTGCTGGGTGAACCACCGATACAATTCCTCGTGCGAGTCGAGCATAAGCCCGTCCCTTTGCGACCCTTCCTTACATGCTGTCATCAGAGCAGCATGCTCGTCACCCTCGAAGAGACCTGGCACCTCGGCGTTTGCGAGAAGTGTATTCATGCGTTCCAGGAAACCCGAGTCAAGCACGTTGGATTCGTCCATGATAAAGCAAATCTTCTCGCCCTTGCAACCAGCGCGTCTTAGCACGGTGCGGAGATCGTCATCGAAGTCATCGCCAGTATACTTGTTCGAAACCTTGATTTGGAAAATGCTCAAACCATTAAGCCAAGCAACGAAACGAGAGAGAGTCGTCTAGCAGCATCGTCAGCCTTGTTGTACAAGCATATAAGGTTTCACTTATTACCTTGCCACTGCCACTAACACCAATCAACAACAAGTGACCCTGAACTTGGCGGAACACTCGGTCGATCCTGAGGACATGATCAAGTACGTCGTTGAAAAGAACAAGAGGCACATCCAATTCTTCCTCATAGAAGACGCGCAGACGAGCCTTTGTGTACTCGCGGAGAGCTTCTCTGTCGACGGGAATGTAGTCTTTCGATGTCCAATTTGAGAAGAGAATAGGTCGGTTCAAGGCTTCGTCGCGATTGATGGTCGGGAAGTGTTCCATGGCAGCAAAGTCAATGTGTTCGTCAGTCCACTGCTTCTCTTCCTCGGTGACAAGACGGTCTTGAAAGAGGCGTAGTGCTTCATGAGCCCAGACGCGCACCAAGCCCTCCACAGATAGAATTTCCAAGGGACGGATGGCTTCATAGATACCCCGTACCCACCTCGTAAGCTCGCGAGGACTGTAGACATAGTGTGCTTGAATATCGGACGTGAAACGTTTCTGCGAAGCGAGGTAGAAGGAGACCATTGCATCCGTAAGAGGTTCGGCGTACGCGCGCAGCGTTGGGACGACCTTGAGAAGGGCACGGTTATATGTACCATAAATCTGCTTGAGTGAGACTTCTCCTGGATAATCAACCATGACGAGCGGCGCATGGCGGAGGAAACGATGACTGAGGGGAACACGCCCTGGGTCGGTGGGCGGGTTACATGCACCGACGAATTGAATACGTTCGAGTTTAACCCACGACATGTCGCCTGCACGCCAGTACCCGCCGCATTCAACCAATTGACGCAAAAACGAGATGACGCGCTGGGTGCCGTACTTGTCTTGAGCGGGCAGGTTGATTTCATCACAGAACACAACCAGCCAGCGGCCAATCTGAACTGGCGCAAGGATGACGCCGTTCGGAGTCTTTCTATACTCGCAGTATTGCTCAAACGTCTTGAGAATAAGCTCGGGCGTAGTGGCACTGGAGAAATTGAGGCCAACGACTTCCATGTCAGGGAGCTTGCGGAGGGCACTGAAGAGCGTCATGGTCTTCCCTGAACCCGGAGGTCCACACAGCATGAGAGGCTTGTGCTCAGAGAGCCATGAGTATAGGACTTCCTCGTGGCGCACGGTATCCATGGTCGGGACGACGACATCGGCCGCAGTAACGGAGTGTGCGTCGATTTCAATCGAAGGCACCTTGGACTGCCAAGCAATCCAATCCCCAGTGGCAATCTGTACATCAAAATCGATGAGGGACGCTTCAGCAGCCATCGGTGGTAAGTCGATGCCGGTTTGTTTCCGCAAGAACTCGCCCATCTCCGCACGCAGGTCTAGCTTGGCGTCACCAGAGAATGCCCAAATGATGCTGACAAGCAGGCGTTTGGTGACATATTGTTCAACCTTCTCGAGGGGAAGTGGGAAATCCGAGTGTTGGATGTTGTACTCGATAATGTTACGAGCGGTCTTGTTGAGCAACGAGAAGAGCGTGTGAAGCGCACGAGTAGTCGTGAAGTCCATGATGTGATCGATGGATTCCGCAAATTCGAGAGCAGAGCTGACGAGCTCTCCGTCCGCAAAGTAGCGCTCGAGGATGCTAGCAATTTGAATTTGGGTGGCGAGGTGGGTAGAGCCCGGAGTTTCGGCACCGAGGATGTCAGCACGACGCCCTGGTACATCCGCAGCATCGTCGTCATCCGCGTCCAGGGGTACAGATGAAAGAGCGTTGAGGTAATGGCGATAAACCATCGAAGATTCAATGACATCCTCGCTGAACCAGATCATACCACACCGACTGACAGTAGCGAGCGTCGCATAACGCAAGTGCTCGACTTCGAACATGATGCGGACGTTGGGGGGCAAGTTCAGACGCTCTCCGTTAGGGAGCGTAAGCAGCTTGTTGTCATCAAGAACACTAAAGATTGGTGAGCCAACCATTCCGGCACTGAGCGAATAAACTGACCTATTCAGGTTCTCAACCCACTCCGGGTCGACATCACCATCGAATATAATCCAGTGTCTCTTCGAACTCTCCCCACGTACATCGTCCACAATCTTACGCAAGATGTGTGTGAACAGACCATCGTTCCACTCGCGTGTAGTTGGGTCAAGCGTGCCGTATAGTGCGTCCTTGTGGATTGCTTTAGGATCAATCACATACGGAACTCCTTCGATGCCATCGAGTCTCTCCAGCGCTAAGAGAAGGACTTGCCATGCGTTTGTTTTGCCAGTCCCAGAGGGACCAACCATCATAAGACCGTGTTGAATCTTCTGGATCTGGTACAGTTGGAGAATCTTGGCAATCCACCGCTCGCCATCCACAAGGCGCCGTTCGGCACAAACTTTCAATATTTGCTCGCGAAGCGCCTCCAAGTCGACGGGAACATAGTCCGTGCCAGGGAAGACATCTGCAAGTAAGCTAAAAGCAATTCAATTTTTATCACAAGAGGCGTCAATGCCGTCGTCAGTTCTCACCTGGTAAGCAAGGGTACATCATCAGCGACCAACTTTGGCACAATCGTCTCCGTGACACTCTGGATGACGATGATCTGCTCAGAGACGACATCTGAGAGCCCGTTGACACTATCCGTGTCCTCCAACCTGGCATTCTGCAGGCGTTCACGCTTGAGAATACCTGCGCTGGCAAGCACAGCCTTAAGTGCACGCAAACCAAAGTCATAATGAGGTTGTGGCGAAAGCTGCTCGTCACAAAGGTTAAAGAAGGGTACGATCTTGGACGCGAGGGATTCGGCTGTTCGGAAACCTTGAGAGAAAAGCATGACTTGGGCGATGAGCTCGCGATCGGGCCTTGTCATTGCCATCCTGTGGGACTGGTCAGAGTGGTTGTTTGCATAGCAAGGAAATGAACGCACGGTCGGAAAAGCTTTGTCAAGTTCGGTGGTAAAGTCGACCGTCCAGCGTAGTTGGGGTTAGTGGTGATAAAGATACCTAGTCTCCGTGCTTAGGCGGGCTTAACAAAAGTTTCGTAGATGAACGTACCGATGTTCTTGTTGATCTTCAGACTCTTCCCAACGAGCTCAATTTCGATATTGGGATTCTTGACAAGAGCAGCTAAACCTTGTTGGATGCTCTGCACCTGTTGTGAGACAGCACTCAAAATACGCTCTTCCAGTCGATTGAACTCGTCAAAGCACCCCCACGCTCCGACCTGACAGAGGCCAACAAAAATGCGTCCCATGGCCTGGAAATCGAACGTCTCGTCGCAACAGAATACCAACACAAACCGACCGAGCTGGACACCAAGAGCCTTGACGGATTCGGTTTTTCCTAGAGTGAATGTCAGAGAACGTGCCTACTGTATGAGGCTCGACGGGAGTACCTGTGCCGGCTGGGCCAAATGGAGAACCACCGAGCTGACTGTCTAAAGCCTGAGTCAGAGTGAGGTAGACCCGATCCGTCAATGGTGTTTGCACGAGGCGATCTGGAACTCCCAAATACTCCCAACCATAAGGGAATGTCGCGTTTGCGACCCGGATAGCTAAACGGTCAAGAGGATTGTCGGCTGATCGCTCCAAGTAGAAACGCATTTGCGAGAGCCACGTGAAAGCCTTGGCGTCGGTAACGCGTTGTTGGATAAGTGCGCGCGTGACGTCTCGTTGGTGGACGAGCTCCGTGATAAGATGCTCACATTTGCGACGAGTGACAGGGCTAAGCTCTCGTAAGACGATATCGGCGAGGAGGTCAAGAGCCTGAGAGATTGTTTCAAGCGGTCCTTCGGGGAGATTGCCTGATTCCAAAGTAGCCTCAACAGACGTGGTCCATGCAACTTGAATAGCTAGCGTGACAAGTTGAGCAGGATACTTCTCCATCCAATCCATGAGTTGATCTATATTAAGCGGGGATCTGGTACCGTAGAACGATTGCAGTTCGCCAACGGCATCACAAAGTAAATCGGCCAAAGAAAGTCGCATCAAGGATTCCAGTCGAGCAAGCCAATCATTGATCTTGGGATAGTCTTTCAACAGGATTGGCTCGCTGAACTGGACTTCCTCCCCCTCGCGTGAAGCCATGCCTTGAATTTGGGTCAAGTCGTCGTCGAGCTTGATTGTGGAAATACCGGCAAACATTTTCTTGAGGTGCTTCATGATGCGCAGGATGTCCTTGCTGTTACCGATGATCTCTAGCAGGTCTTCATCACCAACGAAGTAGAATCGAGGGAATGATGATCGCTCGCGTTCAAGGTATTCACCAAGAGCCTTCTGGATTTTGTTTAAAAGGTCGGCGAGACGCTCCAAGCTCTTTTGTATTCCTTGGATGTTCATGACGTCGACAACGAATGGTGACTTGTACACCTTCTTCATGACGGTCAAAAACTCGGCGTTGATGTTTTGGAAGCGGGCGCTCTCCACAGGGAGAAGATGCTTGATGTCTGCGCTCCCAGAAAAGATGCCCTCCAAATACACCCATTGGCGCTGAACATCAATCCAGACATCTTTCACAAAAGTGAGCAGCTTCGTCTAGAGAATATGACAACGCTTCTCTTACCAAACAACACATGGATCCTGTTCAGTTTCTCTTCCCATGAACCAGCCTTTCACAGAGTTAGTGCGGAGACGCGATTTGTATTGGAACAATACCTCTTCCTCGAAGACTAGGACAAGTGAGCGAGCTTGGTCATATTTCCTTTCAGGGTTTTGTGAACGTACCTTTGTAGTAAGGAGAAAGCTTCATCGCGGTCAAGGAATTCAGATTCTCGCTGCACTTGGTAAAGAGCTCATCCCAGCCTCTGATGCACGACATGAACGACATGTCGCAAGCGAAATAGCGGGCGAATCGCACCTAATAAGTCGACATTTGTTCTGGTAGTTCACCAGATCTAGAGTGTAGTTAGTCCAAGTTTCCTTGACTTGCTTAATGTATTCTTCGAGAGCCATCTGCGCAAGCGTCAACATAAAGTAGGTAACAAAGCAGTGGCACATTGTACCTCTCCCTGAGCCTGTATGATGACCTCGCGTATGAGAGATTCGTTCTTTTTCAAGTCCAAGTCGTAAACATTTCCCAAAGTCATACTACGTACACGTATCAGAGGAAGGAGAGAATAGATGGGCGAGTCACTTACACAGGAAGACTAATTTGCGAGGGCAGCCGCAAGACTTTGAACAACTGCTTCCAATGTCTATCTTTCAAAGCCTCGGACTTCAAGTCGGAGATGACCGAGTTCGACTTCAAAAGTCCCCTAAGAACGTCCTGGACGTATTCGAACGCTGCATACTGCCGCATGCGCGTCGGCATGTCCTTGGTCGAGGACAACAGTCCGTCAATTTGCTGCCTCAACTTCCTCGGCTGTACGGTGGCCCATGACATCTCTCTCAGCTCTCCAATCTGGCTCCAGACGCCAGAAAGTGCCGTCCAGACGGCCTTGAGATCCTTTAATTCCTCAAACACGGGTTCTAGGCGTGTGTGACGCGTCAACTCGAGGTCGAGTGCCTCTTTTGCCCTGCATACAAGGTCGTATTCCTCCTTGACGCGGTTCAGCTTGCCTTCAAAGACGTTGATGGTATTCATGGCGGTGTCTGCACGCATACTCCCCTGCACCGGGCGTGTCTGCTCCCATTCTGCGAGAATGTCGTTGATCTTGTTTTCCACGATCTTGTCCTCTGCGACGATCTTGAGCTGGAGACCAGCTGTGAACAAAGATCTACGTGAGACACGGGAGACGAGATGGGAGACGGCTGACCGAGCTGCTCCTGGATGGAATCATTCTTGCGCTTGAGGATCTCGTTGTATGCGCTCCATTCTCCCCGGAGTTGATCGCTGTAGAGCCAGTCCTCGGGGAATTGGTATCGAAAACGTTCGAGGGTCTTCTCGCCGTTGGCGCAGAGTTCGATCATGGGACCCCATGTCTTGGTCTTGCGCTTGAGGTCTTGGACAAAGGTGATGAAGGTGACCGCGGCTGCGGTGGAGGAGTTGGAGACCTGTTTGCACGTGGTGAGCGGTGCTGCGGGGCACAGGGAGGAGACGAGCACTCGCCTCCATGCTTTGGTCGTGAAAGCAACCCGTCGAGCGGACGCGTCCATTTGACACTCGGAATCATGTGGGAACTCATTAGGTAATCAGCGCAATCGGGTCGCTGTCGACGCCTCGAAAGATTCGAATATTCAAGTTCACTCGCCAGCCATGTCCGGACGTCAACAACGCGTGATGGTTCAGCCCATCGTGCGCACGGTCTCTCCTCTTACTTCTTCGCGCTGACGACCCCATCCAGAATGTTATCTTCAAAAACCTGCAGCAGGTCTCGTCGTGCAGTTGCTTTGTCGCGCTCATCGCTGACCTACGCCATCTACAGAGGA
>Ga0307508_10005444_pt1 | contig 12102 bp, 9 predicted proteins | sample 9_EM_MG_FD_203089 | JGI IMG/M metagenome (GOLD analysis project Ga0307508, IMG submission 203089) | Populus trichocarpa ectomycorrhiza microbial communities from riparian zone in the Pacific Northwest, United States - 9_EM | ecosystem: Host-associated > Plants > Roots > Unclassified | place... | reverse complement strand
AGATACTAGGGGCTATGTGTACTTCAATTTGCTAAGCATTCTGACCGTGGGAATAAGGTGAAATCTCAAATATCGGGTCAAATGTCTTGCAACATATAGGAAATGTACATGGTCTTGCATCCAACCGATTTGGTGCAGGTCATCGCCTGGCATCCTCACTTCTGCCAGTGAAGTCCTTGGAGAGGCTGGCCTTCACATTCACAAGGGCACTGGTAGTGGACATGTCATTGTTGTTGTCTATCTCAGGTTCAGAGTCGCTATCCAAAGAGCTGGGGCTCTGAGGGACAGGGGGAGAAGCCGGATGTAAGGGGGAAGGGTGAGAAGTCAGAGAGTCTAGGCATGCTGCAGTGAGAGCTTGCTCAAAAGCAACACTATTGGATGAAGAGGGTAGGGAGAGGGCATGAACAGTGGGTGATGGAAGAAGGGAGGTACGAGTAGGGTGGGCTAGTGGTGATGGTGGGGGGGCAGGCAAGTTTGAGGAGCCAGGTACATGCCTTCTCAGGTTCTGATCACTAAGACCTGAAGATGAGCTAGGATGAAGTGGGTGGTATACTGGCTGGTGAGAAGGAGACTTGGACACAGGAAAATAACCAGGGGTGGAGGGTCCACTGTTTTAGAAGGGGAGGAGTCCTCTTCATGGGATGCAGTGAGGAGAAAGGAGAGGTTTATCCAGTGCATGGTGGAGATGGTCTCGTCCTACTACCAGGCGGTAGGGATGGAAGGCAGTTAGTTCTTTTGTTAATGCTGAGTGTCGAATCTAGCCTTTGGATGCAAGTGAGATGATGAAGCAAGAGTTTTGATGACAAAGGATACTCAAGTCCTGAATGTGAATGCTACTAAGTTTGAAGTCCCATCACACATGAGTGAGAGGGAAGAACACAGTGAAGCATGAGTGGATGCAGGGGAGATCTCTCAAAGGGGGAGTTCCCTTCGAGGTTGGGCTAGATACCATGCTGGATTGCATACATAGAACTAACTAAAGAGACATTACAGTGAGAAAGGCATCTTATATAGTATGGAGTGGACCCTGCAGGGGAGTTCGAATCAGGAACACGGAAAGGCAAGAGGCCAATCAGAAAAGATAGACATTCATATAAGTAAGGGGATTGGCCATTGTCCAGAAAGGAGAATTGGCAATATACCAAAAGAGAAAAGACATATGATGATTGGCTAAGAAGGAGTTCTGCAAAAGAAGAGCAGAACCAGCAAGGGTGGAACTTCAAGGATGTGAAATAGGAAGCTAAGAGGAAAAGAAGACAGCATCGGAAGCAATAGAAGAGAAAATGGAATCAAACATATTGGGCTCATATCAGTCGCCTAACAACAAGAGTAGCTCCCATTTGCTGCTCTCATCCACAAAGGAGATTCCTGTAACAATAGCCATAATACAAGTAGGGGAATCTGCAGCTTTCTTATAATATTCTCCTATTTTACAAACATCAGGATTGAAAGCAGATTAAAAGACCTAATACTTGTCACTGTAAATTCTAGCAGACCAAGCTCTTTCAAGTCCCTCTAAAGCAGGGATACCAAAATGTAGAGTAGATTTGTTCTCATTGAAGAACCTATGCTGAGCCTTCTTTGAGAACTGAAATGTAATAAGACTACTAATCCTTTAACAATGAAAGACTTACTGAAAGCAAGTTCAGGAAGAGATGCACACGGTCCCATTCCTCAGAACTTAACTGAAGAGCATCAATCTTGGCATGTTTAGAGTGCTCTTTCTCAGCCAAGCCCATTTTATATACAAAGGTATCCATAAACTGCAGGATTGATCAATAAAATAATGAGAGAATCAATTCTAAATCACTTACTTCCTTGAGGGACTCTGCTCTATGAAGCATTTTATAGGTTGAAAACCAATATACTTTCATATCAATCAAAAGCTGTTTGGTTCTAGAGGAAGAAATGTCAGCTTAGGTCTGAATAGTTTGGAAGAGCTGTTTGCACTTTGCAGAGGATCTCTCCTACTTGAAAGTGAGAAATACAGTAAGATGCAAAACTATTGCAATGCCTAACTGCAACACAGTGTGCGAAGCACACTGCAATCATCTGTGGGAATTCTGCTTAGGTTTGGTGGAACCAAACAAAGTACAAACTATTGGCTACACCTTGGCCTCTGAGGTCATGTGATTTGGTTTACACACTATTGAGATACATTTATTTCAAAACAGCAATACTATTGCAATAGGTTTGTATCTTTTAATCACACAAGTGATATTTCATTGAAATCAAATTATATTTGATTATATTTGGTGATACAAACAATGATATACATGTAAACATTATGTCTGAGTTTGAAACAGGTCACATGCTTCTTTATTCCCATCATAACTATTATAAGATATCTTTTTACTCCTTAAAAAACCATTACTCTTTTGTTGGCTAATGCAGGCCACTCTCCCCACACCATTGCTGCTACTACTGGCTTTTGTGTGTCCACCATATCCAGGAACTACTACAAAGAGCATTTTGGGTTTCCTAAGGCTATTGAAGGTCATTTACCCAAGCTTTACTCTATGAATATTCACCATTCCATTTTTTCTATTGCTTCTAGCAAGACACAGAATGCTGTCCAGATGTCCAAAACATCTACAAATGTTGTCAAGAAGCCCTATGTACTAGCACAGTGTGTCAGGACTTAAATGAGACTTGTATAGAGATTATAATCAGGTCCAAACAATTCCTCCTTTGAATGCAGTATTACAAAGTGTGTCTAAATGATATCTACATATGATCATATGGATTGCACTATGGAGGATTGACAGAACATAGTATGGTCTAATAGGACACAAACACACACCAACTAGAGTCAGATGGGCATAAATGGATGTAACAAGGGCAAGCCAGTAATTTAGTAATAGCCTAATACAAGAAAGAGTGGATGATATAAAGGTGTATGACTTGGCAGGGAGCTTCCTTTGCTGTCATTATTAATGATTGGGCCAATGGGGACCTTCACCATTAGTTTTTGAATGATAAACTATTGAATATCCTATAAGATTATGACCTTAATCCCCCTATCTTAATTTTTAGTAGAATAATAATTTCAAGCATGTGTGTGGGAAGGTGAAGCAGTGGCTAGAGGGGCATTATTTTTGATCTATGGTATGGCCTGCATAGTATCTTGACTTAAACTCCATTGAACATCTCAGGAAAAAGACTTGCAAAACATAAATACTCTCCTTATGGAATTCATGAATTATAGTAGAAGATTTAAAAGAATTAGAAGGGGATACCAGTTGAGGAGTGTCAGACATTAATGTGAAGCATGCCTAGAATGATTGGAGCAGTACTCAAGGCAAAGGAGGTGATATCAAGTACCAATACCTGATTAATGTCAAAAGGTGCAAAACTATTGCATTGGTATTGCTGTGTTGAAATGGCCATATCTCCACATCCACTGGGCCAAAGCACATGACCCAGGGACCAATGTGTAGCCAAGGGTTTGTACTTTGTTTGGTCCCATCAAAGCTAAGCAACATTCCCACGGATGATTGCAGTGTGCTTCACACACTGTGTTGGGGTTAGGCATTGCAATAGTTTTGCACCTCACTGTATATGAATGCAAAAATATCAACCATACCTTGACAGAAATAGCTCTGACAAGACCAACCTCATCTCTAACATCTTGGCCAGCCTCAGATGTTTGGTTGGGAGTCTTTGGATCATAGAAAGGGGACTTGCTATAAGTTCCAATTAAAGCCTGAGTTTCCAAGTTGATGACATGGGCAAGACAACTAATCAAGATTAGATCTGAATGACTGAAAGAGAAAATTACACTTACTTGATTCTGTGCTTCTTGTAGTCATACACTTTCTTGGTTGTAGCCAAATAATGGATACTAAACTCCTCAAGCATAGTACCATTGTTTGAGGCATTATCACAAGTGATATGCCCCACCTATTGAATAGTTAGCTCTGAGCATATACATGTATTAATCATATCTTATGAACAATACCAGCATGCTCAACAATCTTGAACAATGCTTGTCCAAGTTTTTTACCATGATGGGCATTATTGAGGAGAGTAAACCCCAACAAAGCTGACTCTCACTTCCAGACTGTTGGAGAGGCCTCCTCAAACCAATGAGCAGTCACAGCAAAATATCCATTGGTATTACTTGCTTGCCAAGCATCACAAGTAAGATTCACCACCCCATTCACAATAGAACTCTGTGGATGATGGTCAATACATGATCAAAGAGCAAACTCAAACTTACATTCAGGCATTGACAAAGCCCAACAAGATTTTCCTTGAAGAGATGCATAATCTCAATACAAGTTGCCTTTCTCCCAGGTATCTTTACACTTTCTGTTGCTTAAGAGGCAACATTAAGCATTTCCTGGAACTTATGATGCTGAAGAGCCTGAATAGGCTAAGAAAATCATCAAGATTTGGATTATAGAAAGGGTAGCAAAGGACAGATGACTATACCTGATCAGTGACAACAAGCCACTCCAATGCAGCACGGTGAAAAAGGTTATCTGAATACTTGACAACCTTTAATTGCTCTCAAAGATGACTATCAAGATGGATCTGTTGCTCTTTGACTGCAGCCTCTTTGTGCTTCTCGATGTCTCCAGGAAGTCGAGACTCAAAGTTATTCTTCAAAGCCCAGTTACAGTAAATACCCTATACATCTCATGAGTATTATAGCTACTCTACTATATACAACAATGCACCAAGTGTTTAGCCTCATAGTGGCAACAGCATGTTGTGGGCTCATTTACTATTGTTGAGCTCAAGCATAGTTAGTCTCAATAAAACATCCTTGGTTATTAATCTACTGGCAGGTCTCATAGTCTCAGTACTTCTTTTCAGATCCATTGGTACTTTGCTTGGTGTATAGTGTCCCAAAGACATGGTTAATGTCCTGAGACTTCCTTTTGTGGGCAGGAGCTGTCAGAATGGACAAGCATGTGTGCCACCAATCACGTCCTAACATGCTACGCGAGTGTACCACAAAGCTCTGGACGCCACTCCATACGACGCACGCACAGCCAAATGCATTTCATTGCCTACACACTTGTTCACATACCACACATTTTAGTTTCTATTCAGTTGTTCCTATATTCTTCATTTACCCTGTTAGATAGATTGTTTGTGCCTATGAGTATTTAACTGCACCATTTGTAGTTGCCACCTCAGTCCATCTGCCCCACATTCAACTGAGGTGAGCATCCCTACCTAGATAATACTGAACACTTATACTTACCCATACACAGTGCTCTGTTTAGGTGAATATCATATAGTCCGTCTGCTCCACATACAACTGAGTGCTCTATTTAGCTTTTCAGATTATGAACCCTGATGTTTTGTCTTGCAAACCAAATCTTGCACTCACCAATATGTCCACCGTCCCTGTCACCACTGATACACTCCCCAGCAATGTGCCCAAGCTTGATGTCAAGGGCACGAACTGGTTGATTCTTGCTTTCCATTTCCAGACCACTGTTGAGGCCAAAGACATGTGGGGTGGGGCCACTTCAATAGGATCATGGCTAAGCCGTCATTCTCCAGCCCCATGTCCACTGACGAAGCTGAGGAATACAAAAAAATGGTGTAAGAACGAGGGGATAGTAAAGCATTTGCTTATCCAATGAATTCCCGACTCAACAGCATTAAAGATCCAGAAGCTGGACACTGTGAAGGAGATGTGAAGAGAGATCAAGTGGGAATATACTGAAAAGGGGGCTTATGCACAAATGGACCTGTGCACCCAGTTCCTTGAATCTAGGATGCCAAAAGGAGGCAATGTGTGCCAGTTCTTGGATGACCTGCACACTAAGTGAGAAGAACTAGCATCAGTAGGAGTGGACATTGACAAGAAAGATTACTGTTTAATCATCATCCAATCTCTTTCTCTGCATTTCGCCAATTTTGCTTTGACTCAGCTTGCTATTGCTCGTCTATATGCCACCTCAAAAACAATCAAACCTGACATTCTGATCTCACTCATTAGTGAAGAGGCAGAACGGCAGAAGACAAAGCATACCTCTAGGAGTGATGTGAAGGATTGTGATGAGGCGATGGCTGTGATGTCATCTTCAAGGTCATGTGGACATGGATGAGGATGTGGATCCTACCACAGAACCCAGTTGAAGCAGCTGTGCTGGAACTGTGGATCAGATCAGCACTTAGCTGTGAAGTGCGACAAACTGCCTAAGGAAGGCGAAAAGAAGTCGACTCACTTGGATAGCATCCATGCTGTGATAGATGACACTGCCTGGAGTTTTTGAGAATGATGACTCACTCCATGACCTGATGTCAATGGAATCAGACAGTGATGATAATGAAAATGTACCTGGCAGAGCGCAGGGACTCTCTGACGACAATGATTGGTTCTCAGTCACTGGCGATGATAGCCTGTGGGGCTGTGGATGGGATGATGAAGAGCTTTGAGTGCATGAAGCCAAAGACAAGATGTCTAGTGGCTGCACTGGCCCTTCACCCACCGCCGAAAAGGACTTGGAGGACGCTCTTATGGAGGTCAGCAATCGTCAAGAGGATATGTGCCATGTCAAGCTGTATGACTTGGGCACCACTCGTCATATCACCCCAGATCATGACCACATGCTGAATGTTTGGTCAATCCCACCAAAGTCATTCACTGCTGCAAATCAACAGAAGTTTAGCACTATGGGTGTGGGCAACCTGATTATCAAGATCCCCAATGGGGCAGAGATCTTGAAGCTGTATGTAACTGAGGTGCTGTACTCACCTGAGGTGGGGTACATGCTCATGTCAATTGGTCGTCTATATGAGCTGGGGCTCTCAATGACATTTGCAGATGGCTACTGCACAATCCACAATGCTGATGGAGAAACAATTGGGCACATACTGCAATCATCAAAGGGCCTATATTGTGGCATACATGAGGGTGAACATGCTGCTGCTACAATGGAACGACTTACCATCATGGAGTTCCACCACCAGATGGGCTACATTGCGCTGTCTGTTGCGTGACGTCTAGCTGAGCAAGAACTGGTTAGTGGCCTTGAAATTGACATGTCAAAGGACAAACCTACCTTTTGTGAGTCTTGCATATATGGCAAGGCAACTTACAAACCCATCGTGAAGGAGCATGAGGGCCCACATGCTGAATCAATCAGCAATGTTGTCTTTTCCAACGTTTGAGGTCCAGTACCTGTCACAATGCTAGGTGGCAAGCACTATTATGTCATGTTTACAGATGACAGTACACAGCTCACCCATTTTTGGCCACTGTGGCAAAAGAGTGAAACCTTTGAAGCATACTGAGGATTCGAGGCATGGCTGGATAGGCAGCTAGTGGCGAAAATCAAGCTCCTCCACTTGGATTGAGGGGGAGAATACCAGGGAAAAGAATTCATACTTTATCTGGAAAGGCAAGGGACTGTGCAACACCTGACTGTGCATGATACGCCACAGCACAACAGTATCGCCAAGTGGCTCAACCAGACCATTTTGGAGAAAGTCCATGCAATGTTACATGCAAGTGGACTACCAAAGTTCCTGTGGGGAGAGGCTGCACATCACGCAGTATGGCTGAAGAATCGAACACCCACCAAAGTTCTTGCCGGAGGATCACCATATGAGGTCGTGCTGGGCAAGACACCTGATTTGAGCTGACTTCGTGAGTGGGGATTGCCTGTCTTTGTAAAAACCGGCACTGGCACCCAGCTGGGAGGACATGTTGAGCATGGTAAATGGATGGGAATCGATGAACGTACCAAAAATGCATGCCACATGTACTGGCCATTGAAGCGCACAGTAACCGTTGAGTGCAACATGTACATACTTTGACACTGCGCTGTGTGCTGTTCAGGGGGGAAGAACCTCCTGTTTTGAGCACCAGCACCTCAGCACACCTATTCATTCCTGTCACCACAGCTGACAAATTGTCTGCCATGTCAGTCAAGCTGTCACCCATCCATATTGCCACACAGCCACTGGCAAATTCCACCACTCCTGACTCTCCACTATTGCCACTAACGCTGCTACCATCACCATTCACCTCACCTCCATCAAAGCCACTCAATCTACCTGATGTCGAAGACGAGTCCCATGCCAAGTGCACCTGCAAGCTGAGCTAGCAGATCCTCGATATCATCTATGGCAAGGCCTCCACCACTGCACTCCCTCATGTTGTACAGCCACCCAACCCAGTAGTCGAAGAACTGGCCCCCCAGTTGACCATTTTTCAAGGCGATGAAGTGGCTGAGCAGATGCTCGCTGTCACCAATGACAGGTACGAGCAGGAGTATGACGAGCATGAGCTCACCATGCTTGTCAAGCAAGCCAGCACAGCAGCTGAAGCCCTCAAGCCTACCACACTCACCAATGTGAGGAGATGCCCCGATTGGCCAAGATGGAAGGGCAGCATTGGTGAGAAGTTGGACACATTCAAGAAGGCCAGTACCTGGGAACTCATGGACCCCCTGCCTGGCACCAACATTGTCAGATCGAAATGGGTTTTCTGCATGAAAAAGGATGCTGCCAGAAATATTGTGCCCTACAAGGCATGTCTCATTGCCCAAGGATTTTCCCAAGTCCCTGGCATCAACTATTCAACATGTATGCCCCTGTTGCAAAGCTTGCATCAATCTGGACTGTTCTTGCTCATGCTGCATGCCAGAACCTTGAACTGCACCAGATAGATATGTATCAAGGGTGCATACCTCAACAGAAAATTAAATGAAAATGAAGTCATTTACATGTGTCAGCTGCCTGGTTATGCTGACCTGAACTACCCCCACTGGGTGTGCCATCTACGCAAGACACTCTATGGACTAAAACAGAGTGGTTGCCGTTGGTACCAGCAACTAGTTGAAATCCTGGTAACCAAGCTTGGATTCAAACAATGCGAGGTCGACCAAGCTGTTTTCATCAAACAGGAAGGAATGTCCCTCATGATCATTGTTGTGCATGTCGATGACTGCACAATCACTGCCACCACACTCACTCTAATTACAGCCATCAAGTGTGAGCTCAGTCGCTTTGTTGAAGTGACTGACCTTGGTGAACTCCACTGGCTCCTAGGTATTGAAGTCACACAGAACCGAGAAGAATGCACACTTGCGCTCTTGCAACAAACCTACATTGATGCCATCCTCCACCACTTCAACTTCAACGAACTGAAGCCCATCTCAATGCCTATGGAGCCAAGCATGAAACTCTCCACCAGTCAGTTGTTGTCTACCACTGCTGAATATGCCGCTATGCAGAACATCCTGTATCAGAAAGCTGTTGGATCACTCATGTACGCAGTGCCCAGGACTTGGCCAGACATCTTGTATGCTGTCTCACAAGTCTCACATTTCTCCTCCAACCATGGCCAAGTGCACTGGGACACCATTTGGCAAATTTATAGGCATCTGCTCGGGATGAAGAATTTACAGCTAATCTATGGAGGGGGAGAGAAGGAGCTTGCCAGGTATACTGACACGGATGGTAGCGTCATGGAGGACCACTGTGCCATTTCAGGTTATGCTTTCCTCATAGATGGTGGAGCCATATCCTGGAGCTCAAAGCACCAAGAAATTGTTTCACTCTCAATGACTGAGAGTGAATATGTAGGTGTGACACATGCCACAAAGGAAGCACTGTGGCTCTGCATGCTCACTTCCAGCCTGTTCACCCCACTCTTGCAACCAACAACTCTTTTTTCAGATAACCAGTCAGCAATTGCACTCGTGAAAGACCACCAGTATCACACATGTACCAAGCACATTATTGATGTGCATTTCCACTTTATTCGCTGGATCATCGACGACAGCAAGATTCAACTCATCTACTGTCCCACTGGCGACATGGTCACCAACATCTTCACCAAGGCACTCCCATTGCTGAAAGTCAAGCACTTCACCGTCGAACTTGGACTGCACACAGCTTGAGGGGGAGTGTCAGAATGGGCAAGCGTGCGTGCCGCCAATCATGTCCTAACATGCTATGCGAGTGTACCATAAAGCTCCGGATGCCGCTCCACATGACGCACACACAGCCAAATGCATTTCATTGCCTACATGCTTGTTCACATACCATACATTTTAGTTTTTATTCAGTTGTCCCTACACTCTTCGTTTACCCTGTTAGATAGATTGTTTGTGCCTATGAGTATTTAACCACACCATTCGTAGTTGCCACCTCAGTCTGTCTGCCCTGCATACATATGACTGAGGTGAGTATCCCTACCTAGATAATACCAAACACTTATACTTACCTGCATGCAGCACTCTGTTTAGGTGAATATCATATACATAGTCTGTCTGCCCCACATATGAATGAGCGCTCTGTTTAGCTTTTCAGGAGCAACATCATCAGCAGCCTCAACATCAATGTCCTTGAGGAATCCATCCTCATCAACTTCATCAGCATCATCTGAGATGTGGTCTACAGTTGAATCTGGCATGCCCATAGCAAGTAGATGAACTCACCGGTCTGTTGTTGTACACAGTGAGGGCATGCAGTGCACTTGTAGTTGCCATGAGTAGCTGCAGCTGTATAACAAATGGTAGGTTAGTATATATTTCATGGTGCATGCTGCACAGACAGCTCCTCCAATGTGCATTGTCAATTGGCATCATGCCTGCACACATGCCAGCAGTGCCTAACTCACCACGTTGCTGGGTCAGTGCATGGCGGGTGCGATCAAGAGCATCTGCATGATGAAACTATGTCAGTAACAGTGCCCATAAACAAGTAGCACACATGGACAATGATGATGTTGCTTGTTGTCTCTCAGTGTCAATCCATCGTACAACTCATGTCCACACATGTGCAGATAGTACTGTAGTCAACTTACCACATTGTTCAGCATCCTGAGGTGGTGTGCAACAAGCATGACCATGAGTGTCTGTGAGATGAAAACACATGAGTGAGAACATTAACAAGCAAATGTGGATGGCAATAACTAGTACTCACCGATGGCCCATGTATTATCATTATCCTGAGTGGGTGCATGGCAAGTGTGGGAGTCAAGAGTATTTGAGAGATAGGAACAGGTCAGTAACAATGTTGGTGAGCAAGACTCACGCAGACGACACTGATAGACCATGGTAAGCCGGCATCATCTGCAAGTGCCCAATAATGGCTGACTTACCCATATCAGGTCATGCTGCTGAGTCTGCATGTTGAGCAGTGTATGTGGGATCCAGCGTGATGTCTTTGAGAGAATCTTAAGTACAATGCCAGTATCATATTAACAAGTAAACTTGTGGATGCACCTTGCTGATCCACACTGTGCATGCAAAGTCAGATACTCTTACCATTAGGTTGCACGTGCACTGCATGTGTTGCCTTTGTCATTTTCAGGCAGCCTGTAGATAGATAAATGTCAGTATCATATTAACGGATGAATTTGTGCACACACGGTGCTAATTCATACAATACATGCATTGGATCTCCCCTTACCATCATGTGGTGTGCACGTTGGCATGTGTGTCGGCTTTGTAGTTTTTGGACAGGCTGTGGATAGATAGCAAAAATGTTAGTGTAAGACAAAAGATAGCAGGGAGGACTTACTATCATGTTCAATTACCTGTGTTGTGACATTGGGGTTGTCATTGAACCGCTTCAGGTGCTTGAACACTGCAGAAACAGTGTTAGTACATAGTATTTATAAGTAAAAAAAGAACTTGTTACCACCCAATCTGGTGGTCTCAATGTCATTGTCATTATTGTCATTGGCATCACTGCTAAGCAGGTCAATTGTGGGTGGATTTGCTGAATGCTTGCTACTGGTTGTATCTTTGCAGTGTGTGAGTGTGTTGACAGCATGTTTCTGGTAGAAGAGTTCTGGGCACTTGGTGTTGGCTGGATCTGTAAGCCAGCTTGCTAATTTGAGCTGGTGTTTCAGTCAGGCACTAACATGAGTACCGCTGAGAATCTGGGCCATATTAGCAACATTGTTCTCACTGTGGGGATAAGTCTGACTGTGTGGTTGAATTGATGGCAGGTTCCAAACAACTGTATAGTTAATAATACATATATGGCGAGAATTACCTATCAAATTGGGCACAAAGCCATGGCTTTCTGGCCTGGCCCTGGCCTGGTGCACACCCAGGCTGGACCACAGACCACTATGAAGCCACCATCTTGGCCTGGCCTGGGCTAGTTGAG
>Ga0307508_10005443_pt1 | contig 12102 bp, 13 predicted proteins | sample 9_EM_MG_FD_203089 | JGI IMG/M metagenome (GOLD analysis project Ga0307508, IMG submission 203089) | Populus trichocarpa ectomycorrhiza microbial communities from riparian zone in the Pacific Northwest, United States - 9_EM | ecosystem: Host-associated > Plants > Roots > Unclassified | place... | reverse complement strand
GAGCTTTTTTTAAGGGTGCATGCCACGTTTCACCTCCACCTTCCCTTTTTGTCATCCTGCAACGTTACTGGTTACCGTCGCCATATCAACCAAGCCGAGCCACGCAAGCCGAGCCACTTTTTTGCCCGGTTCCCCCACGTCTCTCCCTTCAAGTGCCGCAAGCCTGCCATGGAACACTCTTCTCTGCCCAAGAAGGCTAGCGACGGTTTATGCCGTCAGGCGCCGGATATTTTATCAATTCCAACGTCCTTGACGGGCATTGCAAGTGGCCTGTAGGATTTTTCTGCGTTGCCCTCGTGTTTAACGCAATGCCATTGATTCAAAAAATAATTCTACGACTAAAGCCTTTAGATCCTCCATCTTATTTGCATCGTGGGGAAATGCTTGTACGCTCCGGAATTGATCGCCAATTAGCAACCCTAAATTGATTTCAATACGATTTGTGTGAGGTGCGCGTCACTGTCTTCAGAGAGTTGATCAACCAATCGTGGGATCACGAGCCAGCACGTGATGCATGCGCTTCGGTGCACAGGTGCTAGTAACTGCAGCTCAAGCGAATGTTCCGATTTGAAGTCGATCATAGACCTCGGCGTTATGCCCTCGTGATACACCTGCGGAGCGCTGTCTAGTCAGCCGATCTGAAAAACTCGCCTGCCTTGGAAAACCGCTCTTTCCCCACCGTCGTCACCGCCCGCCTTCAACCTCCCGATTATTCTCGTTTTGTTGCCCTCCGCTTTGTTGTCAAGTGCTGCGGCTCACCATTCTGGTACAGCTCTCTTATCGCGCCTGCCTGGATCGCGATCCCATTAACCAAGGACTTGAACTTGATTCGTCGCCTTCTTCGAGATCGTCACGACCCGAGTCGAGTCATTGAGCCTTTGTGCCGAACTAAAATGCTCTTTGTATTCCCAAAATACCCTCCATTATCGATCATCCTTTTGAAATTTTTACACTTCTTTTGCATCGAAGCTTCCCTTGCGCGTGCAACTCTCAGATCTCTGTCGACATGGCTTGTTGCTATGGGTCACCCTCATGGGAGTATCTGGGAGCCAGGGCGACGTGTCTGGTCCATCTATCTGTGCTACCAACGACACAAAGGCTTCGGAATGTTTCTCCTCCATTGGTAGAAGTATTATCATCCCTGGACACTAGGCCCAATCAAGCCGCGTGTGCTCCACATCTATCTCCCTTCCCTTCGAATTTTTCGAATCCTTCTCATGTTTGCCGCTGTCCGCAAAGGCCAAATGCGTGGCACGCTGATTTTCATAGCGTCTTCGTGGTCAGACTTCGATCAGAAAAGCCACGTTAAATCCCTGGAATTCCACCAAATCATTCACCCATACTCTCAAGAATCCGCGCCTGACCCCCTCTTCTCTTCGTTTTCATCGCCCGTCGCCCTCGCCTTACTGTACTCCACGGCCTTCCTTTCGTTTTCATCAACTTGCACATCTTTAGTGTGTTAGGTGGAAATACGACTCGAATCCGGCATCTCTGCGCTGTGGACTGCGTCCACAGCTGTACATTCTAGTGCTGGTCACGGACATCATAAAATGTTTTCAGACTACAGCCGTATGCGGGACAGCACAAATAGCGCCCAGGTCCACCGTAGGCAGCAAGCCAACTAGAATGAATCATTGCAGCTTACATTTCACCAGTATACTCTTCCTGTGCACTTCTGATTCTGAACGCCATAGGGGTGTCGAACTTCGAGCTACGCGGCGGCTGTTGCAGCGAAGAGTTATTGGCGCAACAGCAACCGGAAGCTCTCTTCTTCCGCTATTCCGCGTTCAGGTACCCGTCGCAGAATAGTTGGACTCATGTCTATAACAGCTCTCGATGCAGCGTTATGAGTGCTCAACACCCCCCCCACGGATCCTGCTCTTCACTAGTGCAAGACCTGGGGACCCTGTTCTCCGGCCTCCCTCGCCCACGCACGAGATCGGCAGTCTTCTCCGTTCCAAACGTCTCCGCGGATCTGTGGTGGAAATTGAGCCCAAAGTTCCTCAAAAAAAAAGCTGCTATTTCTTGCCCGTTCCACCTATGATTATCTAGCTGGCATACCCACACCTGAAGGCCGATGCTTGACGTTGGGCACCGTCACGGTGTGATCTGTATTGCTACTCAAAGTAGACCCAACGAACAGGGTCCCCTTTCTCACTTCAGTTTCACCAAATTGATTCAGTTTGCCGGCTGCTGGTAATGGCGGTTGTTCTTCCAAACTCGCCTTTTTAATAGCGGGAGTCCCGCACGGAAAATGCACAAACTCGCTTTGTGCGAGGATAACGTTACTTAGTCAGTATTTTCACGATCTCAAGCGGGCCTTTGTGGATCTCCGGGATAGAATTAGGCCATAATATTGTCTGATAGGAGAGCTGCTCTACTTTGGTTGATATCGCACTAGATTTCGGTCTGTTACCGTTGAAACCTAGCCGCACCGTTGATGTCGTTTGGAGATATGAATGTCATGATCAGTATCATATAATCCGGTCCTCTTGTCACTTGCGCAACGCCTTTGTCACCCCGCTGCTGTCTTCATCTTGATTCGTAACTGTGTCTTCAGCGCAACTCATACTAGTAGTCCGCCTACTTACCAGCCGCGAAAGGGAAAACGGCGTGGGAAGCCGGTTTTGTTAGTATCTGATGTGACTTGAGGGGATGAATATCACGTGTTGACTAGGAGTCATTTGTCTGTGTCTGTGCGTTGTGCCCTGGCTCGAACGTTGATGTGGTTGTTAAGCCTTTCATGCTAAAGTCTTGCGCTTCAGCGAGATGGAGAAAAAAAAAGTCGACCTTGCAATCGCGCCTTGGCCCTGGCAATGCGTCCGTCCGTCGGTGCGACCGATGCGACCGATGTTTCTTTGGTCTTTGGCTTTGGAGGGCCGGAGGTGTGGTGCTATATATATCTGACATTGCCTATCAGGAATATGGTCAATCGAATCCTCAAGGTCGGCATGCCATAGCTCATATGTCCACATATCTTCAGTATCATGCAAGTCGGTCCTACGTACTTGTCAGCTCACCTATACTTATACTCACACATAACTAGGACACCAAGAATTTTGGAGACGAAACCCTCGGGCCACGAAAACCTCTTGCTCCCTTGTATGGCACTGTAACCTACCCATCGATTTGCATGCATGAATACTGACTCCAGATTTATTATTTTAACACGTGTGATATCACCCGGGAATAATATTAATAATGCTAGCTCTCTCTGGGCACGAGACCGTGAATTTTACCACGCACAAGGTCAAATGGAAATTTAGTGCACTACTACCACAGTACTAGGCCGCTGAAACAGGCAGTGAACTTTGTTGCCGCCCTTTGTGAAGCCAACAGGACGGGCCAAGTCCCCTCAGCAAGGAGTGGTAAGCAGGGGCGCATTGACACTTTCTGTTTTCATTGTCGCATGCTTGACCGCGGAGTGACCGTGGAGCTTCTGAGCGAAATCTTCGAATTTGCCTGCCAAAATGTGGCACATTCTGTCTACAAAGGCTTGTCTATGAGACGCAGGATCACATTGGGAACCACCCTAGGAAAATCGCGCGATCTTTGGCATTCGCGCAGCTTCCCGTGACCATCCGTGATCTTTGTGGCCATCGGAATCCTGTTACAGGTAACAAAAAGTCTTCAAAAAACTCAAAATTCGTCATCATCCGCGTTGGGCAATGGAGGCAAAACCACATACTCATGTGTGTATTTGCTATGTGTGAAGTAAAAGCTAAGGAAACTAAACACGGTGTCCCCCAATGACAACGTGCGCGATATTTCGGGTGAATCGTTATATTGAACACAGACTTGAGACTGCTCTCGACATAGAAGATACCTCCCTGGTATCCAGCCATTATCCTGCACATCACAATTGCACATCGCTATCGGACAACTGATGTCTGATGAATCAAGGGTTGGAAATTTCTCACCTATAAGCGGACGCCGTTTCTTCATAAGCGTTGAGATTCCAAAGTCAACAAGTCGCAATCTCCCATCCGGGGAGCGAAGGACGTTGCGTGCTGCAATATCTCCATGGCAGATTCCTGCGTCTTCAAAAGCCTGCCTAAATCGCCTATGGCCGCACAAACATGTCAGATCCGAAACACATTAGAGATGATTGATCATCCATACCCAACTTCTCTCATCAGCTCGAGATCATCCTGTGGGAACAAATCACCCATCCCCACAGGCACACCTGCATCTTCTAACGCAATGGCATACCAACCTCCTTGACAACTGGCATATGTCCCATAATATCGTGGAACAAACTCTGCCAAACCCAAAAGTGGGAACACTGCCTCGTAAAACAAAGACTCACGAATCACGGATGCTACATATCGTCCACTGATCATCTTGAATATAAGCGGACTATCTATGCCCTTGATCTCCGCACGCCACGCGCTGCAGGTTCGCCCGCTGCCGATGCACTCGAAAAGCCTAACGGACAAGGAAGCGGGCAAGGGTTTTTGGGGATGAAGTGAGTATAGAGGCACCCTCCGGGTATCAACAGGCCAAGATTTCAGAAAAGTACGGATTTTTGGTGACAGTTGAGTTAGTCCTGTTGATGTAGGTGCATCCTGTGGCTTTGAGGCGGTGGCAGAGGGATATGAACTCGTTCCGAGGGAAAGATAGTTGGGTGAATAAAGTAGTGCATTAGGTGGATCCTCAAAGAGAAAGGTGACGGGTAATGCGAGTCGAGGAGTGCTTGAAAGTTCTGGGTGGTCATATGCAATGCGGAGCTAAAGGGCAAGTGGATTAGCGTATAAAAATCATCGAGAATAGATCGGTTTAGTCACCACTGCATTGGCCATTACACGAAGCTGAAGTCCCCCCCAAAGTGGCTTCCCAAAAACGTAAGAGTTTGCACAGACACTAGCTCTGTTACCGCCCACCCGTCCAGGAAAGATTGTAGAGCTGCCCCCCTGGCTTTCGCCGGACGTCTCGATGTAATCATCCCCGCTATCATCCTTGCCATCATCATCACCATCGTCAGGAGGGCCAAGAAGGTCAGCAAGGATAGGAGGTGGTTGTAGCGGGTCGATTTCGAATCCAGGAAGTTTGCAGCATGCAAATGCAACCAGGCAAGCAATGATAGGGGCAGAAGCGAGCCCATTAGGGAATCTATTGCGGAAAGCATCAGGGATGTCGTAAGAATGGTCGGCAAACACCGAGAACAGCGGTGACGTTAGAATCCACGTTCCTCCACCGCCCGGAAGACGGCCTGCCCAAAAGCGGCATCAGGAAATAAACTATAGGGCGAGAGAAACATTGTGGTCTCACCGAGCTCCGTAATTGCGAACGCATGGCCTGCATAAACTAGACCGAAGCGAGAGGGGATGGGGGCAGTCGCCATCTGGAGGGACAACTAGAAAGAAAAACTCGATGAGTTTTGCCGACCGTCAACCGTCTGGTTTACTCGCTTTTATGGCAATAGCAGCTGAACCGCGGGTTTCTTGCTGTGAATTCAGCAGGAATACCTGTTGGAGGCCATCGTTGCCGAAATGAGCAAGAGCAACTTCCGTCTGCTTCCACTCCATGCTAACTGTAGAGGAAAGGTATGGAGTGACGCTTATTGTCGCCATATTGCAGTCCCCGTGCTGCAAGTAAAATTGTCGAGGCGTGTTGCGCTTTACGGAGGGAGTGCTGTCGTCGGCGGCCTGAAAAATCGCCTTTACTAAAATTGCGGCGATCGTAACGAAGTTGCCGCCAATATGAGCAACTTCTTGCTCGCTGTCTGCATGCCCGTCTGAGAGATCGACAGATTGCACCTGAGTCAGAACTTGAAGTTGAACATCGGGGAGTGGAGGGAGTTCAGGCAAAGCAGCTAAGCCACGTTGCAGACCAGCGAGTGCACGCGGGAGAATTTGTTGGTCGATCGGTAGTAAGTGATCAGGGATAGAGCATCGTGGTTGAATATGATTCGGGGGGGGGTCGGTTTGCAGTGTAGGTTGCGGTGCCGGTTGCCCCAGATTATATTCTCAACAGGTAGCCCCGTCGCAGATGAGCCAACTTTGACGATTGCAAGCACTAGCACTAGTCATAAGACATGGCGGCGCCCCTCACATGGGATAACCTTCTCACTTACAAGTTCCTCAACCCTCCTCCTCCTTTACACCCAGGCTGGCATTCGGGGCACGTGACTTAAATTGCCGAGCGAGGCTGCTGGCATCGACACGTCGGTTCCACCACCGTCGCCATCGCCGTTGATGCCTTTTCTTCGTGACCTGCTCGCTGTCTGCTGCCATCTCCCCCGCTCTTTTTTCGGCGCGTTTAGAGCTCAGCGCAGTGGTAGAGTTGGCCATGAACAACAGGTTCACAAACTGTTCACAACTTTAGGGTCATGACCTGCGGAAATTCGTGTGAACGTTTGTGAACCGGATGAGGGGTCCACTTCCCCATCTCGCAGATTTCGGTACCTTAGCCAAGGCCAGTTCTCACAACCTGCGCGTCGATGGTGACGATGACAAAATCTTGTTTATTAGTCGTTTCAGGCCGGGCCCCTCCTCGGGATACGCGGCGTATTACGCGCCAAGAATGACCTAAGTAGGTACCTAGGCAGGCCGAAAATAAAGTTAAGCACGGTGATAATGATAATAGCGGTTGGACGTGCAGCATCTTCTAGCAATGGTGGCGTGCAAGCGTGTTGGGTACATGTATATGATACGTTGCGGGTTATAGTGGGAGATGTTAGTATGTCCGAAAAGTGCAGAAAATAAAGGGCAGTAGTAAATGTGTCAAAGTTCCTCTATGCTATAAGTGTCTGTGGTGATCGGAGTGCGGCAAAAAAAAAAAAAGTGTGAGTGTGAAGGCAGATATTCTGAAGGCGTAGGGGGCGCGAGAGAAGTAGTCCATGCGGATCATATGAATGCCTTCTTCGCAAATGCGTTGGATACTTCTATGAACTCCGCGAGACGGATGATACCGTCGCGCGTGCCTAGCCGAGTGTCTAGCGCTCGGTCCTTGTTGTGTTGCCCCAGGGTGTGTCGGAATCGATCGTAGTACTCGCATTCTTGGGGGATGTGTCATCTGCTCTGGAGGGCCTCGCCGCATAGGCGGTACGTCGCTTGATATGGCATGCCTCGTGCGTGCTTGGCATGTGCGTGAGAATGTTGCGCGACCGAGTTTGCGGAAGCGTTTTGTGGGATCGAGCGGTGGTCGGTGGTGGTCGGTGGTCTAGCTCTGGTGGTCTACCTCGGATGGTTTTCAGTCACACAACCTCGCAAATGTCACATATTGGTCACGACTCGGACAAGATTTCAAGGGGCCCCTTGGGAAATTCGTACTCGGGCACCCCCGCACGCGTTCCTCCCACGGGGGTATGTGTATTATGCGAGGGGCGGTGGCTCAAGTCCGAATCCGAAATTAAGCAAACATTGTTCCAAGTTTCGATGATTGACGTGTGAAACAAAGTCTATGGGGACTGCACTTTCACTTTGCGTAAGTACATACAGATGTAATGCGAGGGATAAAAATTTTGTTTCTACGCGTGTGCGCGCACCCTGCCTCCGCCCTGGACACCACCTGTCTCCGAGCTGAGGTTGACTTATCGGTGCCTTCCCGATGGGACCTTAATCTGTATGCATTGCATTACATTGCATGTTGAACCATGACTAGGCGACTTATAACACGATTGCACCGATGGCGTTCCTCAAGCTTAGTGCCTAGTTAGTTGTGTATCTGCTATCTCTGGCCTTGTCTTATCCCGGGCACCTACGTGTCAAATCAGCTCACAACGAAATGAAAACAATCACGGGGGATTTACCGCGAATTATAATACAACCCGAGGGATTCTGCCAATGATATCGGTAAAGTCGTTCTGTCTTGATTAAAACTCGGGCTCGTTAGTCCATTATGGCACGTGGCGGCCTGGTGCGTATGCTAGGCGGTCTGTCCAATGTTTACAAAATACCTGTTTCATACCTCGACTAATATAATATATGGAATGTAAGGGTCACGTAAATGCGACGATATATTTATTACAAAGCTTGTGCATAGCAGTGATGTTCGGAGTCACCCTTGCAGGAGGGTACGGAAATGTCTATCCGCCACCAACACCGCGCCTTCTATGAGATGAGCGCTACCGATTTCTTGATTTCTGTCGTCCCATCGCATACGACAGTGCGTCTAGCCACAATGGCCTTTGAGACGTGCACAATCATTAAGTCACTGAGGGTTGCTCACCTGTCAGACGCGTCTCCACGACTGATTTGAAGTTCGAGGCCAAATGCGACGGGTCTTGCAGGAAATGTGATCAGAACGGCGAAACTGAGAGCATCCGGAACACTTTTCTGCCCTGGAAGCGAAGAGAAATCCATCTCAAACATTACTCGAGGAGAGACATTCTTGAACCGAGTGCAGATCACTTGATGGGTCTCAGACCAGGTTCGTGTTTTCCCAGCAGAAATTCCAAGATTAAGGCTTGGACCGGGTGGAAATCCTGACATCCCTCCTGCCACTGTTACCGTGGTTGAGTCACCGCGCTGGACTTCTGGGGGCTTGGAATGATCTCCTCCCGGTCGATTTGGCCATACATTCTGTAAATTATGATGGGCGAGTAAATCTTCCAGTAAATATGGTGTACTCACAGAGATCGCCAACACCCCCGTATCACTGCCATTAGGGCGTCCAGTATCCTGGAGGTTTCCTGTCAATTTGAAGTTTTCGGGTCTGGCTCCTTCTATCTGGAGGCGAAACCCAAGCACGGCAGCCCATTTGTTTCCCACTTCGACAAATCTGAAATCGCGTCACACCCACGAATTCAGATAGGTAGACGAGTACAATCTGCATAGTTACTCATACGAACTTTTGGTGAGTTTGGAGTATTTCGACAGTGACGCTCTTTGGGGGGTTTTTGCGGAACAATGACTTGATTCCGGACGATGGCTTGATCTTGAGCGTGAGGGTACCGATGGATATGTCCGCTTGAGTGAAGATATTAGTATATACGCAGAATCTTATGGGCTAATCATACCATCATGCCCGGCTGCAGCTATAAAAGAATCATCCCTTTGGTTTGGAGTATTATGTACTTGTGAAGACGAGATGCGTTCATCCTCGCGATTCCGGCCAAGGGGAAGCACTGCGGTCTCTGCTCTGGGAGATGATGAGGTACAAATACAGCTGTTAGATTCGCACCTAGACACACCTTGCTGGCGTATATGAACTTGATCCCAAGACCCTTTGGGTTCCATCGGCAGCATTGCTTTCTTGAATAAGGCTGGTTGAAACATCACCTCCAAAATCGTAACGATTCCCTTGTATGAGCTCCCGTATCTCTCGGGCAGCATCCTTCGAGGAGAATTCCCGAATATCATTCACATATTCGGTGATAGCTGTGCGGATGGATCTCTTTGGTCCGTCGATATACGCCTCAAGCACTTTATTGATGAGAGCTTCGCTTAAGGGAACCTTGCCTTGCGTCGTCCTTGTTTGATGAAAGATCGTTCTCAGGAGCATGGTGAGATCCATCACGTAAGTCATGAGTTCTAAGACAATAGTCTTTTGTCGCGCAGGATTTTGAAGTCCCGAACTGGCCCTACAACAGTACTGCGTGAGTGGAGCAAGAGTAACGGAATCAAGTGTTCACCAACATGATGTCGTGCGTTTCTCCTGATTCAACACTACTTCTCAATCTCGACAGCCAGCCCTCCCTAAATAAGAGCTAGAAGCAAACTCGTCAAACCGACTCTATCAGCCTGAGCTAAGGCACACTCACGCCTCCAGGGTCCTCGAAATTCCAGATCTTGACCAAATCTTTGTGCACCAGTTTTAAACGGATCTCTAAGGGATCCTCGCCGTCAAAGAGCCTTGGCCCGTCTACAGGCGTCGCCTGCTCTCAGTATGTTGTTCACAGCGAGGACGACGGCATGACAACCTCTTACGATAACGCTGAAAAGATAATGTGTGAGCTTCACCTTGCGGCGAGCGTGTTGCTGGACGCACTCGATTGACGATTCAATCTTGATATCAGGATTTACCCTCTGTGCAATTGACCCCGCCAACGCTGCGCTATTATTTACAAGTGGCCCGAATTTTTCTTCTAGGAGCTGTTGAGTAATGTGGATAAGTTCCTGGACCAGTTTCCCGTGCGGCGCATTCACTGCAAGCTTGAGTTGAGCACACTTCTGAAAGTTGGGTGCGGGAGAGTCTTACCAGAGACCACGGCATATGGAAACTTCTCTGTGCCCGTAAGTTTGTTAAGAGGAACAAGGCAGTTCTCCTTTAGCTTTTCTTCAACTTTTCTCTCGACAAGAGCGTTGACTTCATCTGCTGTCCCTTTATTGCCGATAACAATCTCCTTGCGGATATTGCGTTGGAATTTGTCAAATTTTGTAAACACCATTACCACGGGGACTAGGGGAAATTTCAGAAAGTTGTCGACTCAGACAACGCGCGAAATGAAAACAAACGGTGTTTATTATGATGGGTAAGTACTTCCTCATCAGATCTTTCGAAGATACTTTGACCAACCAAGGAGGAGCATAGCCTTTTGACAAGCGAAATTTGTAGAAAAGGATGAAACCGGATAACGGACTGACGGGGGACAGAGCGCACCAGATGGCGTGTAGCTGATCTTCGAGCTTTGGCTGCTTGCGACGCCCTTCAATGAAGTTTCGTACCGCATCGTACTTTGATGTATTAAGTCTTTCAAAGCCTTCTGAATCGTGGAGGATGAACATGTCATTATTCGGTGAGATGATCTCATCTTCAATATTGTGTTTGCCGGCACGTTCATGCTCCACGCGCTGCAACGTTCCACCATTCACGTTGCGCAGTTCAGTCATTCCACAAAACCGCCGAGAGATGGATTGGCGAAGCACTTACAAGATCCACCCCAAAAGCCTGACTGATCAGCGATGTCTTGCCTGCTGCAGCCTAGAAGTTCGACGAATAAAGAGTGTTCGAATTCAAGGTGTTCGGTGTGCACTGGACCACATGACCCGAGAAAATGCAACAGAACGGCTACCTTGCCAAGTATCAGAAGTCGAAACCTGTCCGTTTAATTAGCGCTGTGCATGTGCCGCTACCTGAATTGGCGAATATGAAGTGCTCCTTACCGCGGCGCTTTAACCGTCTCGGGAACTGCAAGTCCCTCACTCTCACAAGTCGTGTCCATTCGTCAGTCTGGCAGAAGAGATCGCCGCTTTTTGAGTAGGTCGGACGAAGGCAGACATGCCTTATTCTGGCGTGTCACGTGCTGATATTGCTGCGCTGAACCACATCTCCCGATGGCAGACATAACAGAACCATTTCAAGAGCTGAATCTCGGCATCGCCAACACGGACGGTGACGAACTGACAGACGCCATCACTGATCGTGAATTCATAGAATTTCGCCAGAAGTGTGGACGCTTCCGTGTGCTTATCATTGGTCCTCGGAACTCGGGGAAAACGACGGTATTGGAACGATTGACTGGAGACAAAATAGAGCGCGCCGAGTTCAAGTCGCCAGAAGGCAATATAGTGCGCGGTTTGATGATCGTTTGTGGGAAACAACCCTCACGTACCTGCTCATTTAGATCAATGGGCAACTTGAGGGAACTATGGACGTGAGTCACGGGTGGATGATTACCATTTGCCTCCTGAACCCGCTGTCGCCGTCCTTTTTGTTGTTGCATAGCGGGGCTCGCACGACATCCGCAACGAAATCACGTTCCCATCCAAGCCTGGCTTCGTGTTCCATGACTCAGAAGGATTTGAATCTGGCCCTTCGTCGGAAACTGGGGAAACAGTGTTGACCTTCATCAAGGATCGAAGCAGCGCAATCCGCCCAGATCTACAGCTTCATGCCATTTGGTGCGTGCGTGCAATAACACACGGAGCTCTAACTCGCAATGTATGTGAATATGGACCTATCAACAGGTATTGCATCCCTCTTCCTGATACCAGAGGCCTTTCCGAGAATGAGTTACAAATATTTGAAAGATTCGAGTCTACAGGTCAGGCGCTTGCGGTCTTGAGGATCCGCACACAAGCTCACCTAGTCCTTCACCCCAAGTGCCGACGATCGTCGTTTTCACACAACGCGACAAGAAGGTTGACAGTCTGCTCACCGACCTTATGCCCGATGACGAGTTCACCGAGCTGGATATCAAGCGCCTGCAGCCTGTTG
>Ga0307508_10005442_pt1 | contig 12102 bp, 12 predicted proteins | sample 9_EM_MG_FD_203089 | JGI IMG/M metagenome (GOLD analysis project Ga0307508, IMG submission 203089) | Populus trichocarpa ectomycorrhiza microbial communities from riparian zone in the Pacific Northwest, United States - 9_EM | ecosystem: Host-associated > Plants > Roots > Unclassified | place... | reverse complement strand
TACAGGAGTATGACCAGTCTTACCGGAGCTTGGGAAGCTTACCGGAGCTAGGAAAGCTACCGGAGCATCGGACGCTGGCAGGGGTTACCGACGTGCTCGCTTAAATTTTCACTTTTTTCCTGATGCACATACCAACCCATACTCAAATCCCCATTGATAAACCTACTCATATTCACACGCACGACAATACCCAAAACCCTACTCATACTCACACCCCCGATGACACCTATAAAGGTCCACCTAGACCGGACAACACCACGAATAATACCAACACCAAACACTGACAACGAAAAACGAAAATAATGGAAATACCGGAAAAAGAGGAGGAAAAAGAAGAAACAGGAAAAGTAGAAGCAACAGACGAAAAGAAAGAAGAATTGACGAGTGGAGGAATCGGGAATGAAGAGAAGAAAGAGGAAAAAGAAAAGGAGCCAAATTGAGAAAAAATGGAAGGATGGAAGGCAACGGACAATTTCCTGCCCGTGGGCGGCATTTTACGAGGTAACCCCTTTTGCTGTCTGCCCCCGGGCTTTGGCATTGGATGTCCCCCACTCCCGGAAACATCACAGAACGCTAATATGTCAACGGAGATACCAACGATAATTCTGGAACGGCCCTCTCAGCTACGCGGAGATGGCAGAAGCTTTCTACGATCGACACCACTCCACTGCTATATGAGAGCCGGACAGCTTTGTCCCATGAAAGCACTGACGGATCCGTGCTCCAACGTCGGCCTCATGGATCTCGCGCTATTTCGGCGAGGATACCCGGAAATTGGAATACAGAAAAACACGGCATCGGTATCAGGAGTTGGCACGAATAAGACCTCCAGATACGCCATCGTCCCGATTCAATTCGATTGTGTGAGAAACGGTGACACACGCGAGAAACTACAGTCTGACATAGAAGTACATCTGATAGAAGACTTCCCACCCGGACTTGTGATAGGAATGGACTTCCTATGCGACTACGGAATGGAGCTCAATATTGCCAAAAAGATCGCAAGCTTTCCAACTGGCCGCACCACCAGATTGGCTTTGCCGCCAAACAAGAAGTTTTGCAATGTCAAGGTGCTGTGCCGTAAGAGGACGACGGTACAGCCCCGAACGATCAAGAAAATAGAGATCAAGGTGTCCATCACCCCCAGGACGGACTACACGTTCAGCCCCTTCACGGTGGTGGAAAAAGGAATGCCGCCGAGCCCCCAGATGATGCACGCCATCATTGACAGTGGCACCAAATCAATGATGTTCTCAAATTGGAGCGAACACCCGGTTGTTATTGAAGAAGATCAGCAACTGGGCACAGCGCAACCCGTCCTGTTCGGATGTTGGTTCCACCAGATGGGAAGCTACATAAACTGGGACGACTTGAGCACGCCAGGAGCACCTGCATGCAGCAGTGAAGGATTGGCAGTGATCCCAGGCGAACAGAAATGCTACCATGTCGAGCTGAGGGAGTCTCGGCCGATGTCCGACTCTACCAGACCACCTCGGTCGATAGCCGATGATGAGGCAGCTTTGATATCCACCAAGGCGCAGCCTAGGAGGAAAGGTGAGCGGTTCCCGGCCGAGGATGATGGCGACATCTTGCCGGAAACCAGCCCTTTCACCGAAGGAAAACCTATGGTTTCACCACACCTGTCGGAATCTCAGCGAATCGTGATTGGCTTGGTTCTCCAGGAATTTTCGGACTGTTTCAGTGACGGGAAATCAATCGGACATGTACGTGGCTACTCAGTTCCGATCGACACTGGCAACAACCCCCTTCCTCCACCACAGGCACCAAGGCCCACTGGACCCACCATGCGGGACGCGATCGACACGGCAATCGAGGAACTGCTGAATTGGAATGTCATTGAGCCATCAACAAGCCCAACAGCAAGCCCGGTCCTGCTAGTCTGGCAGAACAACAAATGGAGGTTCTGTGTCGACTACCACCCAGTAAACGCGGTCACCATCCCTGACACATACCCGCTACTACGACCAGACTACGTTTTCTCAGCAATGGCCTACAAGCAATACTTCTCCGTATTCGATGCCGTCAAGGGTTACCACCAGGTGGACATCGATGAGGAAGATCGACACAAAACTGCATTCATATGCCATCGCGGTTTGTTCCAGTATAAGCGACTACCATTTGGTCTGAAGAATGCCCCAGGCCAATACCAACGGCTGATGGACCGGGTCCTGGGATCGCTACGAGTGACAGCCGTATTATGCTACATCGACGACGCAATTGTGTTCTCGAACAGCTGGACGGAACACGTCAATCACGTCCGCCGGTTCCTGACAGCAATTCGGGCATCCGGATTGCAGCTCAGTGTCACAAAGTGCAAGATCGCATACCCTGACGTCACAATGCTGGGCATGCAGATTTCACGATACGGACTTGCCACGACCAAGGATAAAGTCCCTGCTGTTACAGACCTGCCGGCACCAACCACCATGGCAGCACTGCACAGGGTTGTTGGCATGTTTGGATACTATCGGAACTTCATCAATAATTTCTCGCACCTTGCAAGGCCTCTGAATGATCTGAAGAAAGCAAGTGGGAAGAACGCCCCGGGAGCCAGAATCGTCTGGACAGATGAAGGTGAAACCGCTTTCAAGGAATTGAAATCAAGGCTGTCATCAACCCCAATACTGGCACATCCGAAATATGACCGGCCTTTTATCCTACATACCGATGCAAGCAAGGACGGTTTCGGAGCAGTCCTATCATAGATCTGGACGGCGGGCGACTATCAAGTCAACAGGACCAGGATGCCAGACACTGGTTTGAACAATACGCTGGGCATCGCTTTTGACAGGACGAGGACGCCGGACACCGGTTCGGACAACACACCGGGCGTCGCTCTCGACAAGACGAGGAAGCCGGACACCGGCCAGGTTATGACTAGTTTCACCACAGTGGTGGAAAACTCGGACCAGTGGATGCACGCGTACCAGTGCGACCCCGCATTTAGCTCAATCTACCGATCACTCAAGGCCGGCACCTCAAAGGACATCGGGTTCAGCCTCAACACGGATGGTTTGCTACTCTTCCGGACGACCCAAGGAGACCGGATCTGCCTCCCAGCAAACAAGCTACGGGAAACCTTGCATACGGCACATGATGTACTGGGTCACTTTGGGCGAGCCAAGACCCACGCGAGAGTAATGGACACCTTCTACAGACCAGGACTGGCAACTGCGGTAGCAGAATATGTCAGGCATTGTCCCGAGTGCTCCGTCAACAAGCTCCACAATAATAGGATGGTTGGAGAGCTCGGACGCATCGACGCCGAAAGAGTTCCGGAGGCATACAAGGCAGTCAACATCGATTTCATTGTCAACTTGCCAAAGAGCGGGCCGTATGACGCGATCATGGTGGTCGTTGATAGGTTCACGAAGGCAGGAACCTTCATTCCATGTGTGTCGAATTTCACCGCCGAAAACGCCGCTTCGATGTTCTTTGATAGAATCGTCTCCATGGCCTTCCTATCGACAAAATTCATCACGGACAGGGACCCTCGCTTGGTGTGACCCTAAGCCAGTATGGGTACATGGGATGGCGTCATACAGCTGCATGTTTGCTCACGGTGGCACGTTGCCGGAGGGCAGCATGCCGAAACCGCACCTCACCGGAACGGCACCTCACCAGAACGGCACCTCACCGGAACGGCACCTTGCCGGAGGACAGCGGGCCGGCTTGCGCTGAGCTGCACACCGCCGAACGCAGAAGAGTGACTGCGCAGGAAGGGCTTGGCAATGGGTATATAAGAAGCAAGCTCCTCCCGCTCGTAGATAGAATGACATGACTTTCTTCTTCTCTTCTTTCTTGTCCCCATTCGCGTGACAATTGGTAGCAACACCGAAACCAGTCGATTGACCACCAGGACCATTCCAGTCCACCAAAAAAAAAACTATTTTTTCACTGAGTCCTAGCTTCCACCCCGCTCCCCGCTCCCCCCACACCCACCACCACTAATTTCTCCCTCGCCCCCGCTCCCCACACCTACCACCACTGATTTCTCCCTCACCCCCGCTCCCCATACCCACCACCACTAATTTCTCCCTCACCACCGCTCCCCACACCCTTTTCTCTCTCCGTCCACTCCATGAGTGGCAGGTCCCGGCAGCGCCAGCCACGACCGACCCAGCTGGAGCGAGACCAGAGGCGTACATCTACTCAGGTGAACCAGCTTGCTAATAGGCTCCCACAAGTGAATCAGGATTTTCTGGATCTCGCTCGGACATAGCTACAAGCTTTCAATTCGCTGCAGCGAGAGAGCCGCCAGCACACCAGTCACCGCCGATCCCACTCTCGCTCACGCTCCCACTCGCCGCAGAGGGACACCTCTGGCTACCGACAGAGACCACGCTTGCTGTCCCCTCGCGCTGCCAATCGTACCCCACCGACCCCAAGGCGCCCATCCTCCTCTCCCGAGCGCCCCTCTCCCGAGCGCTCTCACGAGGACTCGGAGACACTAGGTGATGCGCCGAACCCGACCCCACGCTCTCCTACTCCATCTGTCATTGGCTGGGATAGTTACGTAACTGAGAACCGACAGAGGCAGAGCACAGACCGTTACGTACCCGAGTACACTGAGAATACCCGCTTGCCATCAAGACATCTTCACGCTGCAGAGCGACCTCGCCATCGAGGAAGTTTCAACCACCGCGGAGGAGTTTTCAGCTACCGTGGCAGGCAGCCCCAGCGTAACAGACAGCCTCAGCGCAACGGGTACTACCAGGGAACCAACGAAACCAACGAAACCACTCCTGTTCGGGGAAACGGAAACGGAAGGGGTGGAGCCAGAGGGCGAGCCAGAGGCCACGGCGGACGCCAGCGCCCTCGTTCCCTACACGAGCGGATCGGATTCTAGGACGCACAGATTGCCAATAGTACCTGTTCATCAGCGAAAACGACCGTCTATAGTACCTGTTCATCAGAGAAAACGACTGTCTGGGTCCTACGATCAGCAGCCCTGCTACTTGCAAGTCCATTACGAAATCCCGGCCGGAGTTGATCCTGTTCCAGGTTCGTCCGGTACTGTTCTCATTCCCGTCCAAGTCGAAAACTCGAGCAAGAAGCGCAAGGTAAGACTTCAGCTCACCGAACCTACTCCCTCACCACGCCAGTACGCAAGTCCAGTCTTGTCTGAGGCCGGCTCTACGGAGTTGCCGGACGCCCCACCCCAGAAGCTTCTGACATACTACTCGGACGGCTCCCTCTACTCCCATAACCAACCCGCCCGATACTCACTCGAAGATACGATGTCTGTCAGGGACACCTCAAGAAGCGAAGGGAGCGCAGTCCAGCCGGCTCCCTCAGTGAATACGATGATACAGAGGAACAGGTATCTAGACCACCGCTGGCGATTGGGGCTACGCAGTCAGAAGTTGCTAGGGGCAAGCGGCCCATTCCTCCCGGCACATCCCAGTACGATCCGCTCGCCCGTCATGGCAACAGGCAGCCATCAGTCATACCGTCGTCCGAGGAAGTTGACGTTATGGAAGGAGTGATGCACCATGCCATAGAAAGTGCTCCTTGCAGAGGTCAGCCCCGTTCTCCTACGACTGCGGTGCAAGAGCTCGCGCAGAAGGCCCCCACTGCCCATACAGCAGCCGCAGCAGTACTTGCCTTTCCCGCAGTACGTGCCCATGCAGCAGCCGCAGCCGCAGCAGTACTCGCCGATGCAGCAGTCGCCATCTACCCCACAGCCGCAACAGTACTTGTCCATGCAGCAGCCGCAGCAGTACTCGCCGAAGCAGCAGTTGCCATCTACCTCACAGACGCAGCAGTACTTGCCTACGCAGCAGCCGCAGCAGTACTCGCTGATGCAGCAGTCGCCATCTACCCCACAGCCGCAGCAGTACTTGCCAATGCAGCAGCCACAGCAGTATTTGCCGCCGCAGCCATCGCCACCCACGTCGCAGCTGCAGCAGCCACAGCAACAATACGCACAATAGGCACCGCTATGGCACGCCCCCCAGCAGTACATGCCGACGCATTACGCTCCCCAGCCATACATGCCGCTACCAAATCCCCCGCAGGCGCCACCGCAGTCCAATCCGGCCGTGGATAATGTCGCCACTCAGATGGCCAAACTTGTAATGGCAATGGAACGTCATCAGGATGCTGTCCAGACGGAGCTAGCCAGCATGCGCAACGCACCCGCCAACGAACGGATTCGTGAGCAGCCCGGAGCCCCAGCCCTGAAGCCGGGTGATGTGGCTACCTTCGAGCCCAGGAATCAATCGGATTCCGACGCCGCCTCACGATTCATCGATTCTATCCGTGATGCTGTCTCACATTACGGCGAAGAGCGTACACACGTCATCCTTCATCGTTGTTGTAAAGGGTCACCTGCGGAAGATTGGGTAGCCGGGATGTCAGACCACGACTGAGCGCTTCTCCGGGCAAGTTGCTGACACTGGATTACCATCATCGAGCGAGATTTCATGCCTTACCTCACGACCCGACTGTCAGCTGCGCGCGCCGAGACATTCCGTTGGAATCGGGGTCGTACTCCTGCCGTGTATATCGCCAAGAAGCTTCGCCTGCTGCGCATGGCCAATATCACTGATCAGGACGACATCGTTGAAGAGCTTCACCACGGACTCATCGGAGCACCAAGTCTTCACCTGCACCTCGACAGGTACGTTACCGAAGGTGGAAATTCCGTCTCTGAATATAGACGTGCTGTCGGTTGACTTCAGGACTCAGCCAGACGCGAAGGTGACATGCCGTCGGCACTGCCACGTCCTAGTACGCGCCGTCCCCCCTTCCGCAAATCCACCAGAGGACGCGCTCATTTTTCTGACGCAAGGCAGAGAACCTCCACACCCACAAATGCACCAACTGTTGTAAGCGCTCGAGACGCCATCGGCTCAGACTCAGGCATTTCCAGTCTTTCTGCACGCACGACTAAGCAGCCGCGAGATCTTCTACGGAAGTGAAGGAACTTCCCGGACTGCGGGGATGGCGAGCTTTGGGATTGGCATTGTATTCATAAGAGGAGCTCGAATAATGGAACCAAGCGAGCATACTACACAGAACCAGTTGATCGTGAAGATAGCGATGGTGAGGACTGAGACGTGACTGCCCCTTCTTTTGACGAGCTCAAGCCCCAGACGGAGCTCGAAAGGGAGTACGACCAAGCCCAGAATGCCTACTTCGCAATTCGTTACCGGGAAGAAAAGGGTCTTGGTTTCCTTGGCACCCACAAGTCCATTGGAAGGGGAGCCAAGGTTTCCAAAGTTACATGCAGAAACTGCGCTGCTAGTTTTACGTCAAACAATAAGTTGCACAGGCACTTACGTGGCCCCTGCCAAGCAGGCAGTCTGCAGCCGGAAACGGCAAGTTCCGTCGTGGTAGAATCCAAAGCCGTCATTCCCGGTGATCCAACTGATGGTCTTGCCGATTTCCATTGTGCCCAGGCATTCTGGTACGTCACGCCAGGTACCAACCCGCACGTCAGCTGTATCGACTCGGGTTTTGGCAATTCGGCAATCGACGACGAGCTACAGTTGTGTCTGTATCCGGACACGCCTCGCTTGCCATTGCAGCATCCCCGAGTGGTCGAAGGACTAGGAGGAGCAAAATTCACAGCGACACACGTGGTTCTCCTCACTATCAACATGAAAGGAACAGACGGGCGATACGCTCAACTCGTCCGGCCTTTCCATGTATTGAAGAAGCTTTCCGTTCCACTGCTCATCGGGAACGACATAATGAAGCCGGAAAAGTTCGATCTGCTATACTCAACCAACCGGCTACGTATCGGTGCCTGTGATGGTGTTTGCGTCCAAATCACGGTGTACTCAGGTTCAAAATACAGTCGGATTCCTGTACGCTGCGCCGAAGGTATAGTCATACCCGCCAGTTCCTCCACGGTAGTCGGCGTCAAGTACGGCTGAGTACTGGAACGCAATCAGGACTATCAGTTCACACCGCTGCATACCCGTTCGGCACTAACCGGCGCCGGAGCTGCCCATGCAGTCGTTCGGCACGACCAGAAGGGACTGCTATACACGAACTTTGAAGCCACACCGCTCACCATATTTAAGGGTTCGGTTCTCGGTCACGTTCGTTCCTTGGAGACCTCAGCAAGTTTGGCATGGGCGGATGCATCGAATGACATTAAAGCTCTCTTCGGAGTTACGCGTAAAGCTTCATTAGCATTCACTGCTACAGAGGTTTTCGACCCCCACTGGACAGACGGATTGACCATTTCCAATGCCCCTGACCACGATCTTCATGACGCCCTTCGAAGCGAGCCCAGGCCACGGCCCGTACCTACTCTTTCCACCCAGACCATACCAGATGGAGAACATTCCTGTGCGTGCGAATCCTTCGAGATTCCACAGTGGCTCGTTCAGGAGTATGTGCCTCAACACGAACATGAGCTTCCATCGTACATCAAGGTCCCCGACAAGGTTATGTCTACATGGGAGCAAGTTGTCGTTAATACAGAAGACGACATTTCCTCCGCTCAGATTGCCACGTTGCGAAGACCTGTCTGGAGGCACCGTAGTATCTACAACGATATCATGGGATGTGTGAGGGAACCCGAGGAAGACTGGCTACGAATCGAAGTACCACCGGAGCTTGAAGTCAGCCTCAAGCCAACCGGGCTGTATCGCCTAACCACGCGTGGGCGTGCAGCTCTCGACGAACAATTCGATTTGAATCGAGTATACGGACGAATGGCTGCGTTGGACAAACCAAGCCCATGGGATCTGAAGGTGTTCGTTGTTTATCGCGGCACCATGGCTCGGCCGGTCGTCGACATGCGCAAATTGAATGCAGCAATGATCGGCGACACATATCCACTGCCGCGGCAGGAGGAGGTCATCCAGGCAATGCAAGGTATGCGCTGGCTGGGATCAGCTGACATCACATCCGCCTTTTATCAGCGTCTGATCCACCCAGCCCATCGATACCGTACAGCCATCTCTACCCACAGGGGCAGAGAAGTTTTCAACGTATCCATAATGGGTGGAAAACCCTCGGTCCAGCACCAGCAGCGCCTGATAGATGTGAGGCTGATTCAGCGATTGTCTTGGCGAGGAGCATCCTGTTACGTTGATGACATAGTGATGTACGCACCATCATTTGCGTATTTCCTCGGGATCGTCGACGAAGTATGCAGTATACTCGGGAATCTAGGCATCACGCCAAGGCGAAAAAGTGCTTCTTGGGATTCCATTCCCTGGAGATTCTCGGCTATCTTGTCGATCGGCTCGGGCTGACCACAGCAGAAGCCAAAGCAGATGCGGTTCAAAACATCCCCTATCCCGCAACGCTGTCACAGCTAGAGTATTTTATTGGCCTTACGAACTGGAATCGTCACCTGATCCCATACTACGCCCAGCGAATAGCTCCGCTCCAGGCATGCAAAACACACCTGCTAAAAAGTGCACCACCGACATCACATGGCAGAAAGGATTACGCAGCCTAAACAACCGTACCTACCGACGCAAGGATGGTCCAAGCGTACGACGATGTGAAAAACGCACTTGCATCCCGTCCCCGCCTGTATCATGTGGTTGATCTCCCGATATACGCATTCGTTGATTCATCAAAGGAGTACGGAACCGGCCTGGCCGTGTATCCGCTTACTGGCGATCCAGAAGTATACTCCAAGAACCGCTTGGTTCCCTTGCATTTTATGTCGAAACCATTGACAGATGCACAAACCAGATACTGGCCAATGCATTTGGAGATGTCAGGGCTTGTGTGGGCAGCCAAGCGTATACGCCCATATATGGAACGAGCATTTGTTACTTTCGCCACCGATCACCACAGTAACGTCGCCCTGTGCAAGATGCAGGGCCTCGACACCACATCCACTGACAGATCCAGTTTGAGACTCCATACGTGGGCGATCTACCTGGATCAGTACAGGGATCACATGTGTGTGGTGTACAGCAAAGGCGCCGACTAGGAATGTCCTGACGCGTTGTCAAGACTACGCTATGAGATCACTTCATGAGCTGAACAGTTGCGTACCTGGGCCAGGAAATTGGGCGCCAGACTGGAGATGGAAGAATTCGAAGTAAACGAATGCTTCGCTGTGACTCGACTTGGAGGAAAGCAAGTACGCAAAGTACAGCAACAAGCAAAAGCCGCCACAGTTGCAGCCGCCACCGCCAGTAGCACACCTACGAAGAAATCCTGTAAGGATGCGTGGCCGGGGAACGTCACCAACGTAATGGAAGGAATGGGTGTTCAGTTGTTCCCAGCATATATGGATCAGCTCCGCGCGGCGACCCAGAACTCGCAGCGTATGAGAGCTATTTTTAACACACTCAGGCTTGAGGGTGTTCATGATCCGCAGCTAGAGGTGCTTACAATCCCCGCCACCTGTCAGTACGCACTACGCGATGGGCTTCTCTATCTCATCGACCCCAGGGATAGGCATTTACGCCTGGTGCTCAGCAGCCAGGAATTACGTAAGCAGCAACTGTCAACTGCATACGACAAAACACATTGCGGTTTCTACCGAACCTACAAGCGCCTTGCTGGTTTCTACTGGCCGTCGATGGCAAAAGATATCGCCACCTATCTCGCTCACTGCCCTGCTTGTTTGGTGAACAAGCCAGCACGTCATAAGCCATACGGGAAGTTGTCACCAATAGTGTCACCATCGGAACCATTTGACACAATCACAATAGATCTCATAACGGACCTGCCGCCATGCAGTCGTGAAGGATCTGGCGATCTTTTTGATACGATAATGACCGTGACAGACAAATTCAGCAAAGCCGTATGCTTTATTCCCGGCAGAAAGGATTGGTCCACGGTTGATTGGTCAAAGCATTTTTACGAAGACTTCGTTTTGAACGGCTGGGGTTTCCCCCGTACTATCATCTCTGACCGAGATAAGCACTTCCTCTCTGGGTTATGGCAAGCGCTAGTCTCTCGTGCGGGCGTTAAGAGCCTTACCACGACAGCCTATCACCCGAACGCAGATGGGCAGTCAGAGAGAACCAATCAGACACTGGAAGTCATGCTACGCTACTTGGTGAATAGCAGCCAGTCCGATTGGTTGAACAAGCTCCTTCCGCTCCAGGCTGCCTGCAACAACATGGAAGCCGCATCGACTAAAAAGTCACCGAATGAGCTGATATATGGAAAAAAGCTTCGGACTGCACTCGAGGTGGCCACGGTTCCTCCGCCAATACCAGCCGCGGCAATTCCATTGCACGAGCTCTGCATGGTTGCCCAAGAGGAAGCAGCAACCGCTATTGCAATCGCACAGAGGGCAATGACTAAGCAGTACGACGCAAAGCGAACCGTGCCGGACTTTTCCACCGGGTATGCTTTCCTCCGTCTCGGTGCTGGGTACTCAATTCCATCCACGTGTAAGCACAAGCTGGCCCAACAACGCATTGGCCCCTTCAGAATCCTCGGGATCGTCGGAAAGGGCAAGGCATACAAATTGCAACTTCCACCACACTATGGAATCCACCCAGTGATTTCAGTCGTGCATTTGGAACCCGCTCCGGTTCCAGGCTCCGATCCATACGTGCGACCAGTGGCGACGAATGATGTAGCCCCAGTGGCAGGACCTGCAAGTGAGCCGGAATGGGAGATCGACGCAATTGTTGGCAAACATTCCACCAAGCGAGGCCGGAAAAAGAAGACCGAATTGCTCGTCCGGTGGAAGGGTTACGGTACGGAATGGGACTCTTGGTACTCTGACGACGACTTGCCGAACGGCCGGCAAGTGATCGCCGACTACGAATCATCAAAATGAGAAAAGAATTCGATGGGATGGAGGCTCGCTGATAAAAAGCCCAGGTTTTTCTGAAAAATTTGTATCTTTCTGCAATTTGTTTCTGTTCCACAATATTGTTCTTTGCTACAATTTGCTTCTTTTTTACTTGTTACATGTGATGGATTTTGTTCGCCTTGCTAGTTTTCCTGTTATGTCCGGACCACGTTGTTTCTGTTCTTGTTTTTGGGGGACCCCGAGGGCGGAGTCCAAAGTTTGGGGCGATTGTGACCCTAAGCCAGTATGGGTACATGGGATGGTGTCATACAGCTGCATGTTTGCTCACGGTGGCACGTTGCCGGAGGGCAGCATGCCGAAACAGCACCTCACCG